>JAABUT010001287.1_pt1 | contig 29712 bp, 23 predicted proteins | sample 5559281 | NCBI WGS metagenome assembly JAABUT01 (sample SAMN10711880, study PRJNA513359) | rock metagenome | isolation source: Antarctica rocks | place: Antarctica: Victoria Land, Ricker Hills nord | collected 2016-01-04
CGGGCTGTTGGCACTGCCGACCCAGTCTCCGTAGTCGATCGGCACGCTGGCGGTGGTCCCGTCACTGAAGGTGAGGGTCCCGCTCGTGTGCTGAGCCGACTGGGTGCCCGTGCCGATCACCGACAGCTGAGTTGCTCCGGTGCCGAGGTTCAGGTGGATGTTCCGCCCGTTCCCCGTGGCGTCGTCGAGGTTGGTCGTTGCGGCGGCCGGCAGGTCGAAGGTCAGTGTGGTCCCGGGAACCTTAACCGTCGTGCCCTGGACGAAACCGCTGTCCGCGAGCAGCTTGCGGTTGAAGGCCCACCCCTTGGCGTCGCAGTTGGCGCCCACACCGGGGTCACCGATGCACGCGGTGTCGAAGGCGCCGACCAGGGTGCCGTCCCGGCTCACCGAGATCGGGACCACAGTGCTGACCTTCGCCGTGCCGCGAGTCGCGGTCACGACGACGGAGTACTCCCCCGACTGGGTGAACGTGTGGGGCGCCGAGACCGTCCAGGTCCCGAGTGGCGTCCCGGTCAACGTCGCCGGCTGCGGTCCCTTGCCGTCGAGGAAGTCGGCCGTGACGGTGTAGTCGGACGCCACAGTCCCACCGCCCCCCGAGACGGTGGCCAGCGAACCGGTCACCTGCGCCCCTACCGCCGCGGTGAGGCCGGCCGCGGGGGTGACCGCGAGGTTGCCGACCGTGCCCGGGGTGGCGAGGAGCTCCAGCTCGGAGAGAGTGGCCGGCCCGCCGGTGGTCGTCGAGTCGATGGTCAGGCGGTAGCGCGTGTACGGCTTGTCCTTCTTCAGCTCGAACGGCCGGGTCTGTGTCGCCCAGGTGAAGGTCTCGTCGGTCCGTGTGTCCAGCGTCTTCCACTTGACCCCGTCGTCGGATCCTTCGACATGCCACGACTTCGGCGCGGCACCGCTGGCACCCGAGGTCAGGGTGTAGCGGTCGACGGTGACGCCGCCGCTGGTGGACGTCCAGGTCACTGCCGGCGTCGGCGTAGCGAAGGTCGTCGACGTCCGCGAGCTGTCGTCGGTGAGCGCGCTGATGTTGCTCTTGTCCGACACGCTCATCGTGCCGTAGCCCGCCTTGGTCGCGTCGGTGGCCGGTGTCGGCTTGGGGTCCCCGGGCGAGCTCTGCTGCGCCCAGGTGGTCGGCGTCGGGCTCATCGTGAAGTCGACGGTGCCGCCCTTGGCAAGCGCCTCCTGAGGCAGCGTGGCGGTGTTGAGCCGTTCACCGTTTAGCGAAGCGGACTTGATGTAGCGGTTGGTGTTGCTGTTGTTCGGCGCGTTGATGACCAGGTCCTTGCCGTTGGCGAGGTGGACAGTGGACTTGGTGAACAGCGGCGAGCCGACGACGTACTGCCCGCTGCCGAGGGACAGGGGGTAGAAGCCGAGCGCCGAGAAGACGGACCAGGACGACATCTCGCCGTTGTCCTCGTCACCGAGGTAGCCCTGGCCGATCTCGCTGCCGACGTAGAGCCGCTGCTGGATCTCGCGAACCACAGCCTGCGTCTTGCTGGGCGTCCCAGCTGCGGCATACAGGTAGGGGATGTGGTGCGAGGGCTGGTTGCTCATGCCGAGCTGGCCCATCCGCACTGCGCGGGCCTCGACCATCTCGTGGATGTTGCCGCCGCCGCCGGTCTCCGGAGTGGCGAAGAACTGGTCGAGCTTCTTGACCAGCCCGTCGGAGCCCCCGTAGAGGGACTCCAGGCCGGGGATGTCGAACGGTGCATGGAAGGCGAAGTTCCAGCCGTCGGTCTCGGTGTAGGGGCCCCACCAGGCGGTCGGGTCGAAGTTCGAACCGCCGGCGACCTGTCCAGCGGCGGTCTTCGGCCGGAAGAACTTCGTCGCGGGGTCGAACATCTGGACGTAGTTCTTGGCCCGGTCGAGGAAGTAGACACTCTCCTGCTCCAGCGTGGCTCGCCGAGCCTTCGGGGTGTCGGGGTCCTTGGCCAGCTTGGCCGCCATCAGACCGATGCCGTGGTCGTTGATGTACCCCTCGAGGCCCCACGAGACACTCTCACCCTGTGAGTCCGGCGTGTAGCCGAGGAAGATCGACGTGTCGAGGCTCTTGCGGCCCACGTTGTTCGACGGAGGGAGCACCGTGGCGTTCTTCAGCGCCGCGTCATACGCCTCCAGGGCCGTCGTGGTCGGCAGGGACCCGTTGAGGTACGCGTCGGCGAACGCCACGTCCGAGCTGGTCCCGGTCATGATGTCGGAGTAGCCGGGCGAGGACCACCGAGCGATCCAGCCGCCCTCCCGGTACTGCTGGACGAAGCCGTTGACGAGCTTCGCCGACAGGTCGGGATAGAGCAGGCTGTAGAGCGGCCAGACGGTGCGGTAGGTGTCCCAGAAACCGTTGTTGACGTAGAGCTCACCGTCGATGACCTTGGCGTTCGTGGTCGTGTCGGTCGCCGCACCGCTCTGCGGCGCGACCGGGCTCGCGTGCTGGTACTTCGGCGCGGCGGCGGTGCCCGTGTTCTCGAACTGGCTGTTCGGGTAGAGGTTCATCCGGTAGAGGTTCGAGTAGAGGGTGACCCGCTGGTTGTCGGTGGCGCCCTGGACGTCGATGACCTTCAGGCGGTCGTTCCAGGCGTTGGCGGCTGCCTTGTTGACATCGGCGAAGCTGCGCCCGGTGACCTCCAGGTCGAGGTTCTTGTGTGCCTGGTCCAGGGAGATGAACGACGTCGCCAGACGCAGCTGCACCTTCTCCCCCGCCGTGGTGGCGAAGCTGGCGTAGCGAGCGCCGGTCCGCCCCCCGCTCGCGGTGCCCACCGCAGCGGGCGTCTTGTCGAAGGCCCCGTGGACGAACATGCGGCTGATCCCGCTGCCGTAGCCGCCGTCCACCCACCCGGCGACGGTCCCGTCCGCCGCGACGCGCAGAGAGGAGGAGCCGCCCACCTGGTCGACGACGACACTGCCGGTGGTCCCTGGGAACTGGAACTCGTAGATGCCACCGTGGTCTGTGGGGGTGACCTGGGTCGCCAGGCCGTTCTGGAACTTCACGCTGTACAGGTCCGGTCGGGCGATCTCGTCAGCATGGGTGAAGGGGAGCGCCCGCGCGGCGAGGTCGCCGGTCGGTGTGGCGGACAGCGACGGCATGATGCCGAGCTGGTCCCGGTCGCCCATCCAGATGCTCGGCTCGTGGGAGATCCCGATCCCCTGAAGGGTCGGCAGGTTGTCCGCGTTGTTGGCTCGCTGGTACTCGTAGAGCGTGCTCTGGCTCCCCGCGTTGGTCATCGGCGTGAAGAAGTTGAACCCGTTGGGCCATGCCGTGGCCGGGATGTTCATGCCCCGCGAGAGCTTGTCCGAGGAGAGGGTGCCGCGCCGGGTGTCGACGTAGTTGACCCGGCTCGACCCGTCGATGGCCGGTGCCGCCGCGCCGATGCGCACGTCGTCGACCCAGCCGGAGAAGACCGTGCTGGCCTTGCCGTTGGGGTAGTCGTAGCTCAGCAGGATCTTGTCGACCCTCCGGCCGGCGAGGCTGCTGAGGTCGATGTGCACGGAGTTCCACTGGTTCTCGAACAGCGACTTCTGCTGGCCGTGGTCGCGTGCCGTCACCCCGAAGCCGTTGGCGTCGACCAGGCCGGACTTGGCTGACATCGTGGTCCCGTCGTCGAGCACGAGGTCGACGGCGACCCAGGAGGCGGGCACGGCGAGGTCGCTGGAACCCTCGGGGTAGACCAGATAGGACAGCTCGGTGCCGGCGGCGATGGGCTGGGCCACCTTGTCGTAGAGCAGGTCGGTGGCGCTGCCGGGCCCGTCGGCCACGTGCTTGCCGCCGTACCGCAGTGCGTGGGTGCCGGTGAAGCCGACCCCGGGCTTGGAGTTGGGGGTGTTCGTGGGACCGCCGGCCACGGTGGCGAGCATCGGCGTCGATCCCGGACGTGCGTCACGCAGGTCCCAGCCGGCGAGCTGGGTGATGTTCTCGCCGGAGTTGGCCGAGATGGTGAGCCGATAGGAGCTGTATGCCGTCGTGTTGGTGGTCCTGTAGTCCTTCTCCTGCAGCCGGCCTGGGAAGCTCTGGTTGGTCTGGGTGTCGACCGGCGCCCAGGTCTTCCCGTCGTTCGAGCCCTCGATGGTCCAGTTCTTCGGGTCCCGTGCCGGAGAGTCGTTGGCGCTGGTCATGGCGTAGTCGGTCGCGACGACGGGCTTGTCGAACGTGTAGACGACCCAGCCGGTGGGCGCGAAGGCCAGCCACTTGGTGTTCGGGTTGCTGTCCAGAAGGTTGCTCGCGGCCTCCCCCGGCAAATTCTGCGCGGAGGCAGTCACCCCCGTGACGTAGGCCGAGAGGCTCCCCGGAGGGATCCGGCCGGTCACGTTGGCCTGGGTCCCGTATGCCGTGCTGTCCAGCGGCTTGGGGTCGGCGCTCTCGAACGACGACGTGAACGGCGCCTCGGCACCATGGGCCAGAGTGATCCTGCCCCCGAGCCCCGCGCCGGTGAGCGCCATCGCCAGCGCAACGGTCGCGGCAGCGACCCTCGGCACGGAGGAGCGCTGGTGCGCTGGGGACATGGACCGGACCAGTGGGGAGCTGAACGGCATCAGCGGATCCTCTTCGCGTGGACGACGGTGTCCAGCACTGTTAGTACAGCGCTGTCATATGCATGATGCCCCCGTCTGGCAGGATGGTCAAGAGCAAACCGCCACGCATCCGCCGGGTGCAGCACAGAGGGGCCAAGCCGGTCACCATGTCGATCCATTCTCCCGAAGGTGCCCGGATCAGGCCCGGCGGCGGCGCTCCCACCCTCGAGCAGGTCGCCGCCCTCGCGAAGGTAAGCCTCAAGACCGCCTCCCGAGCCGTGAACGGCGAGCGGTACGTCGCCGAGGCGACCCGCGCGAGAGTGCTCGATGCCGCGCACGAGCTCGGGTTCCAGCTCAACCGTACGGCCAGCATGCTCGCCCGAGGAGTGGCGTCCAACGTGGTGGGCCTGATCACCGGTGACCTCGCCAACCCGTTCTACTCCGCGCTGGCCAAGGGGATCGAGCAGGAGCTCCGCAGGTCCGGAGCCCAGCTGACGGTGGCCAGCTCGGACGAGGAGCCCGACCGTGAGCGCGCCCTGGTCAACGAGATGGTGAACAGGCAGCAGGTGCGCGCGCTGGTGCTCGTGTCCACGGTCGAGGACCACCGGGACATGCAAGCGGTCCAGATGCGCGGCGTCCCCGTCGTCTTCGTCGACCGGATCGGCGTCGGTATCGACGCCGACTCGGTCCTGCTGGACAACGTCGGAGGAAGCCGTATCGCGACCGAGCACCTCATCGCCGGTGGTCACCGCTCGATCGGGTTCATCGGTGACCTGTCCCGGCTGGCAACCCATCGAGAGCGGTTCTCGGGGTTCAGCGAGGCCATGACGCAAGCCGGCCTCGACCCAGGGCGGTTCGCCCGCCACGGGGCCCACAACGTCACGACCGCCCGCGAGGCCGCACGCTCTCTGCTGACCGGGCCGGAGCAGCCGACGGCAGTGTTCGCCAGCAACAACCGCATCACTATCGGCACCATCTCGGCCATGAGCGAGCTCGGTAGCCAACCGGCCATCGTCGGCTTCGACGACTTCGAGCTTGCCGACGTGCTCGGCATCACCGTTGTCTCGCACAGCACGGTAGAGATGGGAAGGACGGCCGGGCGGCTGGCCCTCGACGGGATGGGACTGCGCCGGTCCGAGCCGACCACCGTCGTGATGGAGACCAGCCTGCTCGTTCGCGGGTCTGGCGAACGAAAGCCGTAGCTCGGTCCCAAGCCGGCAGGAGCGGTAATTGGAAGCCCGATCGCGCCCAAAAGCGATGCAACACCAGACGCCTGAGGGATCCGGGGATGAAGGGCGATCCCGTCTGCACTCGGGGCTTCTTGCGCGCTCGTGATCACCTGGCCGTGAACACGGATGGTGAGGCCGCCCACAACAGCGCAGCTCAGCCCGGGGCGTGTCGCCCAGGATTCAACACCCAACACCCAACACCCAGCTTCAGAACGAAGAGCCGGTAATCTCGTCTCCTGAGGTGATGGTCAGGGTTGGAGAGATCCGGGCGATGACTTCGACGAGTTCGACGATGTGCGGGCCGGCGAGCTGGTAGCACCGGTATCGCCCGTGTTGTTGGACGGTGAGCATGCCGCCGTCGATGAGGCGGGCCAGGTGCCCGCCCATGGTGGAGCCCGCGACTCCGGCTTCCAGGGCGAGCATGCTCGCCAAGAGCCGGCGCCCGTCGGGCAGCGCAATCAGCACACGCGCCCGGGCAGGTTCGGCCAGGAGCCGCCCGACCACGCTCAGGTCTGCTTCTCCAACAGTGCCCATGAGCTCGACTCTAGGTCGCGGTCGCTTCGGAGTAAACCGAACCAGTTTGGCCCTAGCGTCCCAGTCATGACTTCCTCGGCAACAACTTCGAGCTCGGGGAAGGCGTTCATCTGTACCGGGTTCGCGTTGTTCGTGCTGATCGTGGGCACGAACCTTCCGTCCCCGTTGTACGCCGTGTACGCGCACTGGTTCGGTTTCAGCCCGTTCGTCCTGACCCTGGTCTTCACCACGTACGCGGGCGCGCTGGTGCCGGCGTTGCTGCTGGCCGGGTCACTGGCGGAGGCTTGGGGCTATCGCCGCGTGCTGCCCGGGTTGGCAGCGGCCTTGGCCAGTTAGCGCTGGTACTCCGACTCCCTTCGATGGCCGTCCGGAGGGGGCCTGCGCCTTAATCAGTTCCGGGGCGCGGATCGCGAGGCCCTCCAGCCCCTTGCGCTTGCTGGACCGCGACGTCGAACCGGTAAAGACGTACCGAGCGATGCCCGAAGAGGACCTCCCGCGGCTCGACCTCGACGCCGGACCGCACTCAGCGTCGGCGCCGGACCGCACTCAGCGTCGGCGCTGGGCCGCGTCCAGGGCGCGGGTGCCGTGCTCCCACATGGCGTCGGCGATGTTGATCGTCGACCCGGGCGGGACCATCTGGTCGATGCGGTCGAGCGTGTCGTCGGACAGCTCGACGCCGTCGGCGGTCAGGGACCCCTCGAGCTGCTCCATGGTTCGCGGCCCGATGAGCACGGTGCTCACCGCCGGGTGGCGGGCAACGAACGCCGTGGCGAGCTGCGGGAGGGTGAGGCCCACCTCGTCGCCGAGCGCGCCGAGGGCATCGGCGGCCGCCAGCTTCGCTGCGTTGACCGGGGCTGTTGCGTCCATGCGTCCGCCGTGCGTGTGCAGGCTCGAGCCGGGAGCGCCGACGTCGGACCCTTTTCGGTACCGGCCCGACAGCCAGCCGCCGGCGAGCGGTCCGAACGCGAGGACCCCTATCCCGAGGCGGCGACACGTCGGCAGGAGGTCGTACTCAACAACGCGGTTCAGGATCGAGTACGGCGCCTCTTCCGTGCGGAACACGCCGTGCCCGCGTCGTTCGGCGAGTGCGCGCGCCTCGCCGATCTGCGATGGCGGCATCTTCGAGGTGCCGAATGATCGGATCTTGCCGGTGCCGACCAGGTCGGTGAGTGCGTCGAGGGTCTCGTCAAGGTCGGTCTCCGGGTCCGGTGCGCCGAGCTCGTAGACGTCGATCCAGTCGGTCCGCAGGCGACGCAGGGAGCCCTCGACCGCCTGCGTGATCCACCGACGTGACCCGCCGCCGTGGTTCGGGTCCCCGTCGAGCTTCACCCCGAACTTCACGGTCAGCACGACCTCGTCCCGGCGACCGCCGGCGAGGGCCTCGCCGAGGATCTCCTCCGACTCCCCCGCCGAGTACCCGTCCGCGGTGTTGACGGTGGTGATCCCCGCGTCGAGGGCGCGGTGGACGATTCGCACACACTGCTCGTGATTGCGGTTGCCGAGTGCCCCGAACCTCATCGCGCCCAGGGTGAGATGGCTGACGGTGATCCCCGTGCGGCCGAGCGGCCGGTACTCCATCGGGGGGCTCCTTCCTCTGCAGCTGGCGGCGGTACGATCTCGTCTACGGATAGACGGAGAGCCTGTCCGTTTCGACGGTACACGCTGATCGGAGAGGTTGTCCACTTTGGATCTGACACCGAGTGAGCCCGCGCGTCGCTCAGACGCCGAGCGCAATCGCGAGCGGATTATCGCGGCGGCCCGCGCAGTGCTGGCGGATCGCTTCGGCGAGGTCTCGATGGCGGAGGTCGCGCGTCAGGCAGGCGTCGGCATGGCGACGCTCTATCGGAACTACCCCGGGCGCCGTGAGCTGCTCGAGGGCCTCTACGCGAAGGAAGTTGACGACCTCTGCCGCGCGGCCGAGGACGCCTCCGGACCCGCGGGCGAGGCACTGCGAACCTGGCTGCGCCGTTTCGCCGTCTTCCACGAGAACAAGCACCCGATCGCCGCCGAGCTGCTCCAGCATACGGACACATCCGACCCGGTGTTCGGGAGCAGTCGTGACCGGGTGGTCACCGCAGGGCGGCCGCTCCTCATCGCAGCGCAGGAGGCCCACGAGGCCCGCACCGACCTCACCATCGACCAGGTGCTCGACCTCGTGCTCGCGGCTGTCACGGTGTCGGGCGACCGAGAGTACGTCGAGCCGATCCTGCGCGCGGCGCTGGACGGCCTGCGCCGCTAAGCCACCGCTGGGCCTCCGCTAGGCCACCCGCTAGGCCCGGCTGGGTCTGACTTGGATTGCCCACCTGGGTCCAGTTGTGGTTGACATACACATCCAGCTGTGCTGGCTCGCCTTACTGCTCATCCGCGTCATCGAGAACACCACCGGCGACACCTGGTGCACCCTCCGCCACGAGCTCGACCGGATGCACTTGGTCACCCTGGCGACCCCCGAGGGCCACGTCGCGCAACGCTCGAGGACCACCCCGGGCCAGGAGACGATCTTCGACGCCCTGGAGCTGCCCGAACCGTCACGGTTCCTCGACTTCACCGCCCCCACCACCCGTTGAGGACACCCAGCCAGCGGCCGCTTGGGCGGCTTGTAGTAACACGACCCCACCAAGCCCAAAGCGCATACGCGCAGGTCAGCGTCCCAGTTCACCAGATCGTGTGCCCACCATGTTCGGAAGTCCGGTCTGTGGGGGCCGCCGACGACGGCACCGTCAACTGCCCTCCGCCATGCTCCACATGGCCCACAGGGCCGTTCGCATCCTGCGCGGCTGACGCAGGACGGTGACTACGGCGGCTCCGATGTCCTCGGGCTGCAGGAACTCGTCGAGTGCGGGATCTCCCTCGGTACGGCCCTTCCCGATCGCGAACTCAGTGTGGACCCCGGCCGGGCACAGCGTGCTCACCCGAATTCCGTCGGTGCGCACCTCGCGGTCCAGCGAGCCGGCGAGGCCAACTTGCGCGAACTTCGTGGCCGCGTAAACAGCCTCGTTGCCTCCGCCGCGCAGACCTGCTACGGAAGCAATGATAACTATGTCGCCTCCTTCTGCCGTACGGCGAAACTGCTCGACGGCCGCCCGTACTGCCCAGACGCTGCTCTCGACGTTGGTCCGCATCATGGTCTTCAGTTCATCGTCCGTCGCGTCCAGGATGCCACCGTAGGCCCCCACACCTGCGTTGACCACGATGCTGTCCAGCCGTCCGAACGCATCCGCGGCCGCCGCGACGAGCCCCCGCGCGGACTCCGGGTCACGGACATCCCCTGGCACCGCGATTACCTTGTCAGAGCCCAGTTCATCGACGAGCTGCTGCAGTCGCTCGCCCCTTCGAGCCAGGACGGCCACGCGGGCGCCAGCTTCTACGAGCAGACGCGTCGAAGCTTGGCCGATGCCTGAACTGGCGCCAGTGATGGCGACAACCGTCGAGGCGAGGTCTCTGGTCTGCGCTGGCATGCGTGTCACGTCCTTTGAGTTGGTGTGTAGGGATCCGACAACACCGGCGCTTATGACCGCGGTGGCCTCGCTCGTCGAGGGGCTGGGGGCGAGTTGGGTGATGAACCGAGGCGCGAACTTTGTCGCACGATCAACAGGGGCTCGAAGTACCGGGACCTGGGAGGGCCGTCGTAGCCGCCGAGCCGGTTCGCGAGCAGTTGCCCCGCTGCCTGCCCCATCTGGTAGGCGGGCTGGGCCACGGCCGTCACCGTCGGGTGAGACATCGACCACCACGGGAGATCGTCGAACCCCGCCACGGCGACGTCCGTCGGCACGGCCAGGCCTTCGGCGGCCAGCGCTCGCAGGACACCGACGGTCATCTGATTGTTTGCGACGAAGAAGCCGTCAGGCGGCTCGTGCCGGGCCAACATTGTACGCGCTGCGGCGAAGCCTCCGGCTTCCTTGAAGTCGCAATAGCCCTCGAGGCCGGGGTCGACGGGTCGCCCGGACTCCCACAGCGCGGCACGGTAGCCCCGCAGCCGCTGCTCGCCCGTCGTGGTGTCGTGTGGCCCGGTGACGCACGCGATCCGTTTGCAGCCCATCGCAATGAGGTGCTTTGTCGCCACCTTGGCTCCCTCGTGGTTATTGACGAGAACCGTGTCAGTAGGTTCAGTCAGTTCACGGTCGACTGAGACCACCTGCACGCCTGTGGATGTCAGGGCACTGATGTCCAGGCCGCTATGGGTTGCAGAGACGATCATCCCGGACATCTGCTGTGACTCAATCAGCCGGAGGTACTCGGCTTCACGATCCGAATCTTCGTCTGTATTGCAAAGCACCACGGAGTGGTGGAGGCCGCGAGCGACGTCCTCGACACCGCGGACCATGGCCGTGAAAAACTGGTTCTCGATGTCGGATATCACGCAGGCCCAAACATTAGACACCTGTCTGCGCAGACCGCGAGCAATGAGATTTGGGCGGTAGCCGAGCTGGGCGACGGCGCGCTTCACCTCGTCCTTGATCTGCGGGTTGACGTTGCGACCGTTCAGGTATCGCGACACCGTGGCCGACGATACGCCAGCCAGTCGCGCGACGTCCGCCATAGTGACGGATCTACTCGCACCCCTGTTGCCTGACTTCGGTGCGGAGGCGGTCACCGCACGACCCGGTCGGGATAGGTGTCCATCCACGGCGCAAGCGCCTCGAATGCAGCGCTGGCAGCAAGCACTCCCGCGTCATCGTGCCGTTGACCAACGATTTGCAGACCCACGGGCAGCCCGTCCACCAGGCCAGCCGGCACCGACGCTGCGGGGTGACCGGTGAAGTTGAAGGGGTACGTCAGGCACCAGCCGATCGAAGGGTCTACAGGGACTCCACCCACCTCAGTGGGTCCCGTGGTCAGACCGTCGTTCCGATTGACGACAGCGGTGACGGCCAGGGTCGGTGCCACGAGCAGGTCGTAGCCATCGAACGCGTCCTGGACAGCGTCCAGCACTGCAGTGCGTAGACGTTCGTCGGCGCGCGCCTCCACAGCTGTGAGCGTCTGCGCTGCGACAAGCATGTCGCGGAAAGCGGGCGTCAGTTCGTCCAGGTGGTCAGCCATGAGGTCGACCCCCCAGGCCAAGACAGCCGCGAGGCTGTCGGCGTACAGGACACCCATGAGCCTGCCCCAGAGTTGGGCGAGCTCGAATTGGTCGACCGGAAGTCGAATATCGACCGGCACAACCACGGCGCCCGCGGACTCCAAAACATGCAGGGACTCGCGCACGACCGCCGCGACAGCCGGGTCGACGGGGATCCCGCCTAGGTCGGGGCTGAATGCGACCCGCTTTCCGAGTAGGCCGTTCGGTGCCACGTCGGCTAGAGACGTCGTCAAGGCTGGGAGGCTGAACGGGTCCCGCGGGTGTGGGCCGACCATGACGGACAGCATGAGTGCGGCGTCTTCGACGGAGCGGGCGAGTGGACCCGCGGAGACGAAGGGGCTGGCCGAAATGTATGCGTTCGGCCGCGCGATGTCCGCTACGCGACCGAACGACGGCTTGAGACCGTAGACGCCGCACCAGGATGCAGGTATCCGCACTGACCCACCGCCGTCCGTGCCCTGAGCGAGCGGCACCAACCCGGCCGCGACGGCCGCGGCGGCACCGCCGGATGAACCTCCGGCGTTGCGCGCCGTGTCGAACGGGTTGCACGTAGGACCGGACACGAAGTTGTCGGTGACACCCTTGTGACCGAACTCGGGCGCGTTGGTCTTGCCCACGATCACAGCACCAGCGTTCTCGAGCCGCTGCACATACAGTGTCGTCTCGTCGGGCACGAAGTCCTGAAGCGGCAGCGACCCGAAGGTGTTGCGGACACCGGCACGGAAGTCGAAGAGGTCCTTGATGGCCACCGGGACGCCGTGCAGGGGACCAAGAGTCCGGCCCCCGGCGGCGGCTTCGTCGCAACGGCGTGCCGTTTCTAGCGCAAGTTCGTGCGCAATCGTCGTGAACGCGTTTATGCGCGGGTTCTCGCTGTCGATGCGCCGCAGAAACACGTCGACGACCTCGACCGCGCTCAGATCCCGTTCGCGTAACCGACAAGCGAGTTCGACCGCCGACATGAGGTGCAGGTCCTCACTCATTCCTGTGCCTCTCGCTGTGTCTCGCCTTGTGCCCGCTCGGTCGCCGTCTCGGCGTCCGCAACTGCGGCGGTGAGCGGGAACCCACCCTCCTGAAATTTCTCTATCTGGGGGTCGTGACTCATAAGCACTCGGTCGGCAAGGGCCCGGATGCGCCTGACGCTCTCGATGCCATCCTCAGTCGACCACAGCAGACCACAGGGCACACCGTCGGCCAGACTCGCACGGGAGTTGACTGCGTCACCGCTGACGCAAAGCACACCCTCATCGGTGTTGACAAGTAGTGACTGGTGGCCGGGGGTGTGTCCGGGGGTGCGCACGAGCCGCAACCCCGGCAACACGTCGAAAAAGTCATCCTGGACGAGTGTGTAGTCGAACAGCCCCAGCGGTGGAGCGAGCCACGACTGGTTGTAGAGCACCTGCTGAAGGCTGATCGGCGACTGCGCGTACTCCCACTCGGCCAGGCTGACGAAAAACTCAGCTTGGGGAAAGGCGGAATTGTTGGCGCAGTGGTCATGATGCAGGTGCGAATTGATGACGATGTCAACGCTGTTACGGGACCACCCCAGGACGCCGAGAGCGCCGTCGATCGTCTCATCTTGCGCCTGCCATGAAGGGCACATCAGCCGGGCCACCCACTGAGGGTCGCTGATTCCGGTGTCGACGATGATTCGCTTGCCGTCGCCCTCGATCGCCGCACACCAGACAGGGATGTTTACCTTGCGACCGAAATCACGCCCGTAGGACATCTCGGAGGCATCGACCTTCATGTTGCCGACGTTGACGGCGGTGACACGGTACCTGGGAGTCTTGCTGGCGTGGATTCGCACAGCTTCGGCCTCGATGGGTGGCGGCGTGGGCCTGTCAGGTGCGGGCATACCGGCGCGCCACAGTGCTGAGGGCAACCGCCACGATGAGCAGGCCGCCGGCGAAGATGTACTGGAAGAACGTTGGCGCACCCAGGATCGCCAACCCGTTAAAACCAAAACCCACCGTCATCACGCCGATAAGCGTGCCGAGGATATGGAACTCGCCGTCTCGCAGAGCAGCCGAGCCGAGGAAGACGGCTGCGAACGAGTTCAACAGATAGCCGTCACCGGCAGTGAGCTGGCCGCTGCCGACCCGCGATGCAAGCAGCACCCCCGCCACCGCGGCCGCCACGCCCGCGATGACGAACGCCCAGATCCGCACCCTTTCGACCCGCACCCCCGATAAGCGAGCGGCTTCGTGGTTCCCACCAACGGCCTGCATCTGCTGCCCGAGAACAGTACGATTCAGGAGCAGCCACAGCAGTCCGACGGCAATCACCATCAAGATGATCGGGTTCGGGATGCCCGCAACTTTCCCGAGAGCTAGGTCGAGGAACCCGGCGTTGCCGACGAGGGTGATGGGTATGCCGTTGGTATATGCATAGTTGAGCCCCACAATCACGGTGCCGGTGCCGAGTGTAGCGATGAGGGCGTTGACGCCGAGCTGGGTCACCAGTAGCCCGTTGACGAGCCCAACGGCGAGGCCCGCGGCCACGCCGATGGCGATTGCCAGCGGCATGGGCACCCCCTCGTTGGTCATCAGCCCGACGCAGAGCACGCCGGCGAAACTGGCTAGGTACCCGAGACTGAGGTCGAACTCACCGACGACCAGTGGCAGGGTCATGCCGCAGGCGACAATCGCGATAAGTGAGTTCTGGGTGAGCACGTTGACGAAGTTGGACGTTGAGAGGAACGTGCCCGGTGCGGCGATGGCGAGGATCACGATCATGACTACCAGGCCGATGATCGTGCCGTACTTGCCAGCGATAGTCAGCGCGAGCGTAACCCCTGGACGCTGGCCCGAGGGTGCGGTCGGGCTCGGCTGGTCGGTGACGACCGTGGGGCTCTCCGTCATGCTGTCTCCCTCGGGGGCTCGGCTGGGTGAAGGTCGGTGTGGTCGGCGAACGAAGCCGCAAGAACTGCGGACTCCGACACCTCGTCGGGCCCGAGCTCGGCCGACACGCGGCCCTCCCGCAGGACAACGACGCGGTCGCAGCTCTTGAGCTCGTCGAACTCCGACGAGATGACCAGCACGGCCGTGCCCAGGGCGGACTGCTGGCGGATGACCCCGTATATCTCGGCGCGGGCCGAGACGTCCACGCCCCGAGAGGCTTCGTCGAGCAGCAACACCTTGCACTCTCCCACCAGCCACTTGGCCATGACGACCTTCTGCTGGTTGCCGCCGCTGAGTTGGCGCACCGGCGTCTGAGTGGAGCGGGTCTTGATGCCGAGGCTCTTCACCATCCGCTCGGAGCGCTCCGTGCGACGCCGGCTCGACAGCAGTCGCAACGGGCCAGAGCGCAGTGCTCGCAACGTGGGCAGGCTGATGTTGAAATCGATGCTCTTCTCGAGGAAGAGTCCCTGCGAGCGACGCTCCTCGGGCACCAGTGCGACACCTCTCCGGATGGCGCTGACCACAGACTGGGGGCGGTAGGGCTTGCCGTCGAGGTACATCTCCCCTGCCGCGGGAGGGTCGGCACCGAAGACCATGCGTGCGATCTCGGTGCGACCGCTCCCCACCAGCCCGGTGAGGCCGACGACCTCTCCGGGCATGATGTCTAGGTCGATGCCGTTGACGAAGGGTGGGCGGCTCAATCCCCGCAGACTCAGTGCGGGATGCTCGGCTCGCACGGCCACCTCACTGGGTTGCGCCGGCGCGGGCGGCACGACCACGCCACCCACGATCCCTTGCACGAGCGCCTGCTTGTCGATAGCTGCGCCACGCAGCGTGTCCACAATCCGACCGTCCCGGAAAACCGTGACGGTCTCGCAGAGATCCACTACCTCCTTGAGACGATGCGATACATACACGACACAAACGCCACGCGCCGCCAGGCCATGGATCACGCCGAACAGCTTCTGGCACTCTTCGGCTGACAACGACGCGCTCGGCTCATCCATCGCGATCAGCCGGGCATCGCTCATCAGCGCCCGTCCGATGCTGACCAACCACCCGTCGGCGACGCTCAGGCGCTCGACCGGCAGGTCCAGTGGCCGCTGTAGGCCAAGCACGTCCATTACCTCTCGTGCCCGCTTGCGCAGGGACCGCCAGGTCAGGATGCCGATGGCCGATCTCTCCCAGTTCCCCATCGCCAAGTTCTGCAGCACTGAGAACTTCGGAACGAGCGAGAGTTCCTGATAGATGAAGCCCAGCCCTCGTCGTCGTGAGTCGAGCGTCGAGTGAAACGCCACCAGTTCGCCGTCGATTTCGATGGTCCCATGATCAGGAACTAGAGCACCCGCCAAGATCTTGACCAACGTCGACTTCCCTGCACCGTTGGCGCCGACCAGGCCGTGGACCTCACCGGCACAGAGGGCGACCGACACGTCACACAGTGCTGTGATGGCACCGAACGTCTTGGTGACTCCGTTGATCTTCACCAGGGGCGGCGTCTGCATAGCGCTCAGTTCAGCCCGCCTTGATCGCGTCAGGGTGCGCAGCCGAGAAGGAGTCGTAGTTGTCCTTGGAGACGAGGACGGACGGCGCGGGAACCTGATCGGAAGTTGACGAAACACCAGACTTGACGGACTTGTCGAGCACCTCAACCAAGGTGGAGCCAACGGCCGACTGGTCGAACCACAGGGTGGCCGTCATGGTGCCCTCCTTGACCGCCGCAAGCGCGGGCGCGATCCCGTTGAAAGAGTAGACCTTCACGTCGGCACGTTGGGTCTGCTTAAGAGCGGCGATGGCACCCAGAGCAGGGTCATCGAAGCAGGCGTAAATAGAGAGGCTGGCTGCAGAACCGGTAGGGTGCGCCGCCAACCACGCGAGCGTGGCACTCGTGGCAGACTCGACCTGACCGGGCACCGTGATGGCCTGCCTCGTAACCTTGAGCTTTGGCGCGTTGGCCTTCACGGTCTTGTCGAACGACGCCAGCCGCAACTGGCAGGGACGTCCACCAAGGTAGGTCAGCGTGAGCGCCTCCCCCTCGCCCTTGGTGTTGTCGATAAGCGCCTGAGCCACCTTCTCCCCCTGGCTGTCGTCTACATTCACGGCGATGCCATCCCCGGTGCCGCCGCCAGAGGTGACCACCGGGATTCCGGCCTGTTTGGTACTCGCCAAACCTGCGGCGAGCGAGGACACCGGGAATACGGTGATCGCAATGCCGGCGACTTTGCGTTGCACCAGGTTCTGCATCGCGGTGTTGGCCTGGTCGACTTGGCCCTGGGCGTCGACGACGACGACCTCGTAACCGGCCTCCTGTGCCTTCTTCTTAGCGCTGCTGACCACGATGTTGGCCGACGGGTCGGTACCCGAGAAGGTGATTAGACCAATGGTCTTGGTGCCGCCGTTGGAGGCTGGAGGTTTGGTGGAAGTCTTCTGAGCCTCTTGGGCAGAGGTGCATGACGCAAGCCCCAGACAGACCACTGTGGCAGTGACCAGTGCATGCTGCAGTTTCATTGACGTGCACCTTCCGACGCCGACGGTCGCGGAAGCGGCCGCCGTGGGAAATCGATTTCACCAAAGTAGGACGCCCGCCCGAAACTGTCAAGGCCTGAGCTACCACAGGGCATTGCATCGGCGAGCAAGTTCTTGTCATCACCGTTGTGCAATCGATTTCGACCCTCTCCAGGAGCGCGGTCAAGGGGATCGCCAGCCAGACTGACGATGGACGTCACCGACCAGCCCGGCCGAGTACTGAAGGTTGGGGACGTACACATTCAGGTACACCTGTCGATGCATTCCACCTCGAAGGCGATGTGCTCGGCCACCACATCGGACACGCTGCGCGGTAGATTCAGGACCGGCTCCGGGCGGGAACGGCCAGCGAGCCTACCAACCGTGACGAAGGTTCAGGTCGATGCACCGATGGACCTTCCGTAGTGTGTCGTGGTCGCTGAGCCCGGATCCACGAGGGCGGGTTCTTCAGGTCAACGTGGACCTGTTCGATAATCGCGTGGCAGCGGTGGATCTTGTCCGCTGCAACGGTGCCCATCACTTCGGGGTGGGTGGTGGTGAGGAAGGCGTGGAACCGCCAGGCGTCGATCAGCGCGTCCTGCCCGTCCTTGCGGCGGGGGTTCAGGTCCGTGATGGGGCGCACGACGAGCGGCCGGGCACCTTCTCACTGCGCTTCTTGGAGGAGAACGCGGTGAAGGTGATCTCGGTGACCTCGGCCCGAGAGACCCAGGTGCCGCTGGCCTCGTCAAAGACGGCGTCGGGTACCCGAGGTGGTCCCCACCGCCTCTGACCCAGATCCGCGGGTCGTGAGTCGGACGGCTGCTTGGAGGCAATTCCGCGTCGATCTGGGTTTGCTGTCAGCGTGGTTTGTGGCCTTGGGCAAGGCGGTGACCCCGATGACGCTCCGGGTGGGCGAGTTCCAGCGTCCTGGTCGGGGTTACCGGTGGGCGGCGTGTCAGGCCGGTCGGGTAGGTCTCGGATCCGGGGAGGACCTCGGCCAGGACGTGGTCGCCCGGGTGGTAGCCGCAGGGTGATGGCACGGGCGTGGTGGACGAGTCTGGCTGGGACACCAAGCAGCTGGTGACGTAGCCCGGTGCATGCGGGCCTTGCCGGCGTCGTCGTCCAGGCCGGTCAGCGACTGCAGCATCACCGACAGCGCTCCGGCCAGCAGCGCACCCCACATCCAGAGCGTGTTCACGTCGGCGTGGCCCGAGGGTAGGTGGTTCAGCCTGGATCCACGGGTGATTTGGCGCGGTAGCGGGTCGTGACACGCGAACGCCCTTCTGGTGAGGGAGAATTGGGCTTGCCAAGGTCCGATTCACCCGCACAGAAGGGTCATCCGCTGGATGCGAGTTTCTCATGATCTCCCCAACCTGTCCGCAACGTTCGACGACCCGAATCTGGTGTCCTGCGCCGGGCCGGCCCCTGGCGCTGGCGTTGGCCGAGCGGGCGGGCTTGTCCGACCTGGTCGGCCAGCACCTGACCTTGGCCGGGGAGGGCGGCGCGAACGCCCCGCTGAAGGTGACCTGCCTGGTCGCCGGGATGGTGGCCGGGGCGGACAGCATCGATGACATGGACCTGCTGCGACACGGCGGGATGGGCCGGCTGTTCACCGGGGTCCGGGCGCCGTCGACGTTGGGGATCTGCCTACGCACCTTCACGTTCGGTCACGTCCGGCAGCTGGACGCGGTCGCCGCCCGGATGCTGCCCACGCTGCGCCGGCTGGCGCCGGTCCTGTCCGGGATCGGGCAGGTCGCCTACCTCGACATCGACGACACGGTCAAGGCCACCCACGGCTATCAGAAGCAGGGCGCCGGGTACGGCTACACCGGGGTCAACGGTTTGACCGCGTTGATCGCCACGCTGTCCACCCCGACATCGGCTCCGCTAATCGCTGCCACCCGGCTGCGGAAGGGCGCGGCCAACTCCGCCCGCGGCGCGGCCCGGTTGGTCGCCGACGCCCTGGCCACCACGAAGGCCAGCGGCGGCGGGGTCTGGTCATCGTGCGGGCCGACTCCGCCTACTACAACCATGACGTGGTCGCCGCCGCCGGGCGCGGTGGGGCCAGGTTCTCGATCCCGCCCGGATGGACACCGCAGTGGTCAAAGCCATCTCGAGCATCGCCGAGGACGCGTGGACCCCGATCCACTACCCGAACGCGATCTGGGACGAGGGCGAGCAGCGGCTGGTCTCCGACGCCGAAGTCGCCGAAGCGCCGAACACCCGCATTCACCTCCCGCAAGAAGTCCGAACACGTCCCCGGCCGGCTCATCGTGCGCCGCGTCAAACGCCTCAACCCGGCCACCGTCCCGCACGGGCAGGGCGAGCTGTTCACCACCTGGCGCCACCACGCGGTGTTCACCGACACCACCCTGGCGATGCTCCAGGCGCAGGACATCCACCGCGGACACGCCATCATCGAACAGGTCCACGCCGACCTGCGCGCCGGCCCCCTGGCTCACCTACCCTCAGGATCGTTCGCCGCCAACAGTGCCTGGCCGGTCCTGGCCGCGACCGCGTCCAACCTCACCCGCGCCGCCGGCGCGATCGCATCCATGTTCCACGCCAAGGCCACCACCGCCACAATCCGACGACAACCCATCGCGGTCCCGGCCCGGCCGGCCCGCTCCGCCCGACGACTATCCTGCACCTACCGAAGGACTGGCCCTGGCAGGACGCCTGGCAGGCAATGTTCGCCGCCACCTGCCGGCCACCAGGCCCAGCGACGACCTGACCACCAGCCCCAACGGGCGCGACCGGAGAAAAACATCAATGGAAGAGCCGGACAGACCGGCCGACCCGAGAATGCCGGCCCGTGGATCCAGGCTGAGGAGCTATAGGATTCGCTGGTTATCGCTTATAGCAATTGCCTGTTGCCAGGTAGCGGGTTTCCGTCTTGGCGAGCAGGAGATTGGCATGACCGAGTACCGTCCCCGCGTAGCAGATGGTGAGCTCGCGGACCGGATGCGATCTGCTGGCGCCGTCCTCATGGAGGGCCACCTAGGCATGTGGGAAGACTGCGACAGCCCAGCGAGTCGCTGCCACGTTGTTCCGTATGGAGACCGACGACGGGCTCGCGCGCTGGTCGGCGCCGCGCCCTGAGGTCCTACTGACTGCGCAGCCACCAGTGCTGTTCGATGAGTGGCAGGTGGCGCCGAAACGGTGGAACCTGGTGCGTCACGAAGTCGACGACCTCGGTGGGGCGCCTGGCAGGTTCATTCTGACCGGCTCATCGACCCCCATTGACGATGCCAAGCGTCACACTGGCGCAGGTAGATGCACCTGATCACCCGGAACGGACAATCCGACAAAGATCCCAGAGCCCCCTGAAACCTCAAGCATCCCTAATGAGGTCAGCACCTAGTCGCGCATGTCCTCGCGGAGCGCGTCCGCTGGACCAACGTCGACTGGGACACCTAACAGCTCGCGGAGCGCCTGCTCCAGACCGATCACCGTCAGCAGGGACGTGCCGGGGGCGAAGTCGACCAGCAGGTCAATGTCGCTTGACGGACTGTCCTCGCCGCGAGCCACCGACACGGACGTTACTCCCCCCGCGTGCTTCGGCAAGGTCGAGTACTTCACCACGGTGTGCGGCCAGCACGCGACTCGGCAGGCTTCCCGACAGCGACCCGATCATAGGCCCCATGTTAGTTGGTCCGCGGCCCGCGATCGCATCAAGCCGCAGCTCCCGGGGGCCTTCTGGAAGCGGGGCACGCCACGAGTGCGGTCACCATCCCGGCGTAGAGGTCGCGTCTGTCGACGCGCCACAACCCGAGCCGTCGGCGGCCCCCCTCGCGCGGCATACGAGGGGAGAACAGGGCGCGAGGAGGCCGCCCATCGGTCGGGTTCGGGGACCAGCGGACGCGACAACTACGCAGGCCGAAGGGTCAGGCCATTGCCTTCTGGAGGTTCTCGTCGATCGCGGCGAGAAAGTCCTCCGTCGTCAGGAAGTCCTGGTCCGGCCCGACGAGCAGGGCGAGGTCCTTGGTCATCTTGCCCTCCTCGACCGTCTGCACGCAGACCCGCTCGAGGGTCTCGGCGAACTCGGTCACCTCGGGCGTCCCGTCCAGCTTGCCGCGGTGCTTCAAGCCACCGGTCCAGGCGAAGATCGACGCGATCGGGTTGGTCGACGTCGGCTTGCCCTGCTGGTGCTGGCGGTAGTGCCGCGTCACCGTGCCGTGCGCCGCCTCAGCCTCGACCGTCTGGCCGTCCGGGGTCATCAACACCGACGTCATCAGCCCCAGCGAACCGAACCCCTGGGCAACGGTGTCGGACTGCACGTCCCCGTCGTAGTTCTTGCACGCCCAGACGTAGCCGCCCTCCCACTTCATCGCCGCTGCCACCATGTCGTCGATCAGCCGGTGCTCGTAGGTCAGGCCCGCTGCCTCGAAGTCCGCCTTGAACTCCGCCTCGAAGACCTCCTGGAAGATGTCCTTGAAGGCCCCGTCGTAGGCCTTGAGGATCGTGTTCTTCGTCGACAGGTAGACCGGGAGCCCGCGCTGCAGGCCGTAGTTCAGCGACGCGCGAGCGAAGTCACGGATCGAGTCGTTGTAGTTGAACATCCCCATCGCGACCCCCCCGTCGTCGCCATAGGTCGCCACCTCGTGGACCTCGGGCTCGCCGCCGTCGCCCGGCGTGTAGGTGATCGTCACCGTCCCGGCCCCGGGGACCTTGAAGTTCTGGGCCTTGTACTGGTCACCGTGGGCATGGCGACCGATGATGATCGGCTTGGTCCAGCCCGGGACGAGCCGGGGGATGTTGGAGATGATGATCGGCTCGCGGAAGATCACGCCGCCGAGGATGTTGCGGATCGTGCCGTTGGGGCTTTTCCACATCTCCTTGAGGCCGAACTCCTCGACGCGGGCCTCATCCGGCGTGATGGTCGCGCACTTGACGCCGACCCCGAACTCCTTGATGGCGTTGGCCGCGTCGACCGTCACCTGGTCGTCGGTCTCGTCGCGGTGCCCGACGCCGAGGTCGTAGTACTTGAGGTCGATCTCGAGGTAGGGGTGGATCAGCCGGTCCTTGATGAACTGCCAGATGATCCGCGTCATCTCGTCGCCATCCAGCTCGACGACGGGGTTGACGACCTTGATCTTGCTCATTGCCTGTACTCCTCGGGTCGGGCGGTAGGGCCTGCTTGGACTCTGCCATGAATCCCCGGCCCCGGTCATCCCCCACATTACCTTGACGTCAAGACACTTTGCCCGCCCCGTAGCGGAGCCGTCGCCGCGTGCTGTGGACCGGTGGTGGTCTTGGAGCTCGGTTGGCCTACGCCGGCAGCCGGCAACTGATGTCTGTCAGTCACCCTGAGCGCTGCTAGCGGCGATAGCAGGAGGTGATCGCATGGTTGCGCTCAGCGTCAGAGACTTGGACGAAACGGTGCGTGAGCGGCTGCGCGTTTCGGGCAGCTCGGCACGGCCGTTCCATGGATTCCGAGATCCGAGCGATCCTGACCGAGTCCGTCAGTGCCCCCACCGATCCCAGGGGCCTGGCTCAGACGCTCCTAGCCCGATTCGGCGACCTCGGCGGAGTCGATCTCGAACTACCTTCCCGCACCGAGGTACCCCGGGCTCCTGACTTGTCCACGTGACTGCCGGCTCGCCAACGGCACCTGGCCCCATCATCTTGGACACCAACGTCGTGTCCGAGCTCTATGCGGACGCCGCTGGAGCTGCACCCGGCGCTCCCTTGTGCTGCTGTGGCCTACCGCCGACTCGGTGACACCTCGACGGTGATCTCCGGATGGCGCCTGAACGCCTCGAGCTGCGCCTCCGTCGCGGAGTCGTCGGTGATCAGGGTCCACGCGCGGGGAATGGGGGTCCACCAGTGACTTCCGGTGTTTCCCAGCTTCGAGGCGTCGGCGAGGACGACCACGTCCGCGCTCCGCTCGACCATGAGGCGTTTGACGGATGCCTGCTCCGCTGTCCCCTCGCAGATCCCGCGCTCGGCTGAGACGCCGTCTGCTCCAAGGAAGACGATGTCCGCGGACAATGTGGCAAGGGCCGACTCGGCCAGCGGACCGATCATCCCCTGGCTGATGTGACGTAGGGCGCCGCCGAGGACGACCAGCTCAACCTCGGGGCTGTCCGCCAGGATGTCGATCGAGGTGAGGCCGTTCGTCGCCACGGTCAGGCGATGGCCCTCGGCGAGCACGCGGGCCAGCGCCCCGACCGTGGTGCCGGCGTCCAGGAGCAGGAACTGCCCATCACGGATGCGTCGAGCTCCGGCCAGCGCGATCGCGGATTTCTGGGCAAGCGCAAGGTGCTCACGCTGATGCAGGCTCTGCTCTCCTGGCGCCGGGGCAAGCGCGCCGCCGTAGGTCCGGACGACGTCACCCTGGACGGTCAGGACCGCCAGGTCTCGACGGATGGTCGACGGCGACACCCCGTACCGCCCGGCGAGCTCCTCCACGCTCGCCGGGCTGGTGCGAAGGACGTCCTTGATCTCATCGCGACGCGGCTTGGCTCTCATGCATGCAGAGTCTGCCGGTTCTTCGGAGCAAGCTCTGCTGCCTGCCGCAGCGCCTCGATCATGCTGGCCTCGTCGGCGGTGCCCTTCCCGGCGATGTCGAAGGCGGTCCCGTGGTCGACGCTGGTGCGGATCACCGGAAGACCGACCGTGATGTTGACGCCGTTCTCGATGCCGAGCACCTTCACCGGGCCGTGGCCTTGGTCGTGGTACATCGCCACGACCAGGTCGAAGTCTCCCCGCCCGGCGCGGAAGAAGGCGGTGTCGGCCGGCAACGGCCCGCGTGCGTCGATCCCGCTGGCTCGGGCGGCCTCGATGCCGGGTGCAACCTTCTCCTCCTCCTCGCCACGGCCGAACAGCCCGTGCTCACCGGCATGCGGGTTGATCCCGCAGACAGCGATGATCGGGTTGGGGATTCCAGCCTTGACCAGGGTCTCGTAGCCCCGGCGGATGGTCCGTTCGACGAGGCCTGGGTTGATCTTCTCGACCATGTCGATCAGCCCGATGTGGGTGGTGACGTGAATGACGCGCAGGTTGGGGGCGTTGAGAAGCATCGAAACCTCCTCGGTGCCGGTGAGCTCCGCGAGCATCTCCGTGTGGCCCGGATAGAGGTGACCGCCTGCGTGCAAGGCCTCCTTGTTCAAGGGAGCGGTGCAGATGGCATCGACCTCGTGCGCCAGAGCCAGCTCCACTGCGCGGACGATGAACCGGTATGCCGCGTCGCCGGCGACTGCGGAGAGTTCACCGAAGGGCAGGTCCTCCGGTATGCACGCCAGGTCGATGCAGTCGATGACGCCGACCTCGTAGGCACCCTGACCGGGGCTCTCAACGACGCCGACCGTGAGCGGTACCCCGGTGATGTCGATGGCCTGGCGCAGCCGGTTGGCGTCGCCGACCACCACTGGGCGCGACCGGTCATACACCTTCGGGGCCGCGAGAGCCTTGACGATGACCTCTGGGCCAACCCCGGCAGCGTCACCCATCGTGATGGCAATGACGGGGAGGGACATGGTGTGGTTCTCCTTCGTTCGGGCGACGGCCCGGCGGCGGACAAGGGTGTCCTCGTCGCCGAAGGCCCCAGCTTTCGTGACCAGATGCATTGCCAGCTCGGGGATCTCGGATCGGACGACACCCGGCTCGTCTTCGCCGTGGATCGTCATTCGTGTCACTCCGAGCAATCCGAGGATTGCTCGCGCCGTCTCGCCGCCGGTGACGACGAGTGTCCCGACATCGTCCTTGACCGATTCCACCACGGCTGCCAGCGCGTGGGCCATGGCGGGAGCCTGGTCCCTGTCGACGGGAAGGTCGGGGTCGGGAGCCAGCAGCGCGTCGCCGTTGGCCAGCGCTTCCCGAACGGTCACCACCACCTCGTCCTGAGGCGAGCTGCGCCCAATCCACGCCGGGGACACTCCAGTGGCCACCAGCCGGCCGCATTGTGCCCGGGCCTCCGGGGCGTAGCTACCCACCACGAACAGTGTGGGTCCGGCCGGTGGCGCGGCGTGGCCGGACCCGGTCCTGTCGCCAGCACCGTCCGCGACCGGCCACAGCTCGCGCAGCGGCCGGACGATGCCGCCCGAGCCGACCATGAGGGTCGGCACGGTCACCGACTGTGCCGCCCGCACCACCGCGTCCAGGTCCGCGTCGGTCGCGGCATCGACGATGAGGGCGTCGCACCCGTCTGCGAAAGCGGCGTCCATGGCATTGGCGAGAACAGCCGAGGCGGATCGCTCGATGGTGCGGTGAGAGAGTCCGACCGTGTCAAGCAGCGCGGCAATGTCGCCGCGGTGCGGGCCCCTCTCCAGGCGCCGGCCATGGACCAGCACCGTACCGGCCGATGTCGTCCTGCCCACCGCCGGGAAGGCGGGGGCCATGATGATCAGGGGCCGTCGGCCATCGACCGCCAATGCGTCGGCGGCGGCGCGGACCTCCCTCCCGACATTGCCACGCAACGTGGAGTCGACCTTCTTGACAACCGCAGCCCCTACCTCGCGAGCCCGGTTGGTGACAATGGAGACTCGCTGCGCCGCCTCCGCCGGCTCGAGGTGGCGGCTGTCCGTGTCCACGGCAAGCACCGTCGCCGCCGGCCACGGCGAAAATGCGTCGAGCACGACGCTCACCGTTGACACCTCGGCCAGCGAGGCCGCGCTGTCACCCGCTCCGGTGAGGTCGTCGGCGATGATGACGAGATCGGTCACGTGTCTTCCTCGACGTGAGCGCCGCTGCCCGATCGAGTCGGGGCGTCCACTCTGCCTGCAGTCTCCACGGGCACCGACTCGAGGGCGGCGTCTTCAGCCCGGGCGTCCGAGCGGTCTGCCCGCCGGGCCAGGAACGCGGTGCCGAGCGGCACGAGGATGGAGGTGACGACCACCGACGCCGCCACGAGGATGGTGGCCGGACCGGCCGCCGCTCGGTATGCCGGGTTGGCCGAGGCCACGATGGCCGGCACCGCGGCGGCGTTGCCTGCCGTGCTGGCGGCTGCGATCCCCGCAACCCCTCGCCCTCCGGACAGCCGGTCGGCGATGACCAGCAGGGTTCCGGAGATGACGAAGACGGCGACGCCGAGCAGAAGGCCGAGCAGACCGGCGTGCCAGACGGCGGCCAGGTCGATCCCGGCGCCGAGGGCGAAAGCGAAGAAGGGGATCAGGATGGGGGTGGCGCGACTGAGCCAGACCCGCATGTCGGGGTCGAGACCGCCCAGGATCGCGCCGACGATGAGCGGGATGACCGCGCCGAGAAGCGTCTGCCACGGGAACGCAGACAGGCCAGCAGCTCCCAGCGTGACCATGGTCAGGAAGGGTCCGGACTCGATGACCAGCACTGAGTAGGCGGCCACGTCCTTCGGCTTCCCGAACTGCCCCATGAGGGCCATGTAGAGGCCCCCGTTGGTGTCGTTGAACGCGGCGACCACGGCGAGCACCGAGAGGCCGGCGAAGAACCCGCCGGCGACTGGCGACTCGCCGAGGAACCGCCCCAGGATGACCCCGATGACGACGGCGGTGCCGACCTTGACCGCGAACAGGGTGCCGCCCTTCTTGAGGATGTACGGCGTGGTCTTGAGGTCGATGCTTGCGCCCATGCAGACGTAGAAGACGGCGAGGATGGTCAGCGAGCCGCTGAACAGCGCGCCGGTGAAGGACCCGAAGTAGGTCCCGGTCTTAGGAAAGGCAGTGTGGATCACGGCCCCGATCAACAGCGGGACGATCATCATCCCGCCGGGGATGCGCTCGAGCGTCTTCTTGATCGGCACGGCCACGTCGACTCCTATGTCTGCGGGTGCTGCGTCTCGGATGCTTACGCCTTCAGTTCTTCGACGTTCGATGCTCCGAACAGGGTGACATGACTGCGCATATCGCGCAAGAACAGTGCGCACTGTGCGCAGCAGCGAGCGGCCGCGTGCTACCCGAGCTCGAACCGCCACCCGCCATGCGGCTCCCAGGCACGCGGCATACGGTGGTGGTATGGACTTTCGCTACCTCGGTAACAGCGGGCTCAAGATCTCTGAGATCACCTACGGCAACTGGCTCACCCACGGTTCGCAGGTGGAGAACGACATCGCGCGACAGTGTGTGCAGGCCGCGCTGGATGCGGGGATCTCGACGTTCGACACGGCCGACGCCTACGCGAACACCAAGGCGGAGACGGTCCTCGGGGAGGCGCTCAAGGGCGAGCGACGCGAGTCGCTCGAGATCTTTACGAAGGTCTACTGGCCGACGGGGCCGCAGGGCAAGAATGACACCGGCCTGTCGCGCAAGCACATCATGGAGTCGATCGACGCTTCGCTGAAGCGCCTGCAGACCGACCACGTCGACCTCTACCAGGCCCACCGCTATGACACGGAGACGCCGCTGGAGGAGACGATGCAGGCGTTCGCCGACATCGTCCGCCGCGGCAAGGCGCTCTACATCGGGGTCAGCGAGTGGACTGCGGAGCAGATCCGCGACGGCGTGAAGCTGAGCAAGGAGCTGGGGTTTCAGCTGATCTCCAGCCAGCCGCAGTACTCGATGCTGTGGCGGGTCATCGAGGACGAGGTCGTCCCGACGTGCAAGGAGCTCGGTCTTTCCCAGATCGTCTGGTCTCCCATCGCCCAGGGTGTGCTGACCGGCAAGTACAAGCCAGGGCAGCAGCCGCCGGCCGGGTCACGCGCCACCGACGAGAAGGGCGGCGCGGACATGATCAAGCGGTTCATGAAGGACGACGTGCTCACTCGGGTGCAGCAGCTGCAGCCGGTCGCGGACGAGCTCGACCTGACGATGGCCCAGCTGGCGGTGGCGTGGGTGCTGCAGAACGACAACGTGGCGACCGCGCTCGTCGGCGCCTCCCGGCCCGAGCAGGTGACGGAGAACGTCAAGGCGTCCGGCGTCAACATCCCGGGCGAGCTGATGACCAGGATCGACGACATCCTGGGCGACATCGTGGAGCGCGACGCGGGCAAGACGACGGAGACCGCGCCCCAGCAGCGAGTGGCGTGACACCGGCATACCGTCCTCCCGCCGTAGGGGCTGTTCCGGCAATGGCGAGGCTCGGTCAACCGCGGACGGGTTGGCGCAGGACGGTGCGGCGCTTGTCCGGTCCCCTTGCGACCCTGACGGTGGGCAGGCCATCCTCCTCGTCGGCACAACGACCAGGAAGGATGGTTCGCCATGTCGATCTGTGACCACGCGCCCTTCATGAGCGAGAGGGTGCCGTTCGGTCTCGCCGTCATCGGCGGCCCGACGACCGTCGTCGACATCGCCGGTCACCGCCTGATCTGTGACCCGACGTTCGACCCTCCCACCGACTACGGGTACCTGCAGAAGCTGGCCGGTCCCGCCGTGGACCAGCTGACGATCGGCGACGTCGACGCCGCGTTGGTCAGCCATGACTTGCATCCCGACAACCTGGACGAGGCAGGACGCGCATTCGCTCTGCGCGCCCCTGTGGTCTTGACGACGGCGTCAGGAGCTCCCCGCCTCGGACCTCCGTCTGTCGCGCTCGAGCCGTGGTCGACGTGGTCGGACCCGACTGGCACGCTCCAGGTGACGGGGGTCCCGGCCCGCCACGGTCCTGCCGATGGGGAGCTCAACGACGAGGGCTTCGTCAACTGTGAGGTCGTCGGCTTCGTGGTCCGGGCCGAAGGCGGCCCGAGCACCTACCTCAGCGGCGACAACGCGTCTGTCGAGATCGTGCGGGAGATCCGCGAACGCCTCGGCGAGATCGACTGCGCGGTGCTCTTCGCCGGCTCAGCGTCGGTGCCCGCGAAGTTCGGCGGTCGGCCGCTCAGCCTGACCGCGGAACGGGCGGCGGCCGCGGCCGAGGTCCTCGGATCTCGGCATGTCGTGGTCGCCCACCAAGAGGGTTGGAGGCACTTCTCGCAAGGGCCGGCCGACACCCGTGCTGCCTTCGATGCGGCCGGTATCGCGGACCGGCTCTGCACGGCTCCCCTCGGTCATCGGTGCCGCCCGCTGGGCTGACGTTCTCGGCCGCTCCGGCCGCTGCCGTCGGGGTCACCGAAGGCTCAACGGCAGCATCGGTATGCCGTCCGGCGCCGTGCGCGCTCAGCGCGGGCTGAGCGGCGCGGCTGCGTAAGGTGCGCCGACGATCCAGCCGCCCAGGTGCGCGGGCTGCTCGTCGGTGGGGACCAGCCGGGCCGCGTCGCCGACGGCGATGGTGCCGGGACGGATGACCCAGCAGTTCAGCGCGAGCTCGTTGCCGAACTCGCGGCGGATCCGACGGAACACGTCCAGGTCCTGTTCCCCGGTGTCGGGGTCGATGCTCGGGACGATGCACCGCGGCCGCATCGAGTGGACGCCGACGAGGGCGTCGCCGATCTCCAGGGCAGAGCCGGGCCAGGTCGGCTCGGCGGCGTCGGGGACGCCGGCGAGCAGCAGGTTGGGCCGAAGCCGGCGGACGTCGGCGCCGAGGCGGGCTACGGCCCCGTCGGTGGCGACCATCACGTTCGAGATGTCGAACCGCTCCGGCCCGTCGTATGCGGTGAGCTCGGCGTCCGGCCCGGCGGCCGCCCGGACCAGCCGCCCGGCTGCCGCGGAGTCCCAGGCGTGGCCGGCGACCCGTGGAGTCCCGTCCGGGCCGGTGTCCGCCGAGATCGTGAGCAGGTCGGAGCGGGTGCGCCCGGTGAGCGGACCGCGGCCGCCGCGCACGTGCACGGTCCGGTCGCCGTCGATCCCGTCGGCAGTGAGCCGGGCGGTCTGCAGCGGCTCACCGCCGAGCGACTTGACCGGGTAGCGCCAGAGCGCGGCAACGTGCATCAGGATCAGAGCTCCTTCAGTCGGAGTGGGGTGTCCTCGGGGATGGGGTGCCGGGGGCTGTCGAGATGGGCACTCCGGGGTGGGCGCCCAAGGGGGCTCCGAGGTGGCTCTCCTAGGTGGCCTGTCGTCGCGCTGGGCGTCCTCGACGGGTTACTGCAGAGGGAGCGGCTGGTCCTGCTCGGCGGCCGATCGGGGGCCGAAGATGCGCCGGTCGGTCACCTCGATCGCGACGTCGTTGA
>JAABUT010001288.1_pt1 | contig 29682 bp, 34 predicted proteins | sample 5559281 | NCBI WGS metagenome assembly JAABUT01 (sample SAMN10711880, study PRJNA513359) | rock metagenome | isolation source: Antarctica rocks | place: Antarctica: Victoria Land, Ricker Hills nord | collected 2016-01-04
CAAGCAGGGCAGCAAATGGCACAGGGCGACCTCACGAAGCGGGAAAGTCGCCTCCATACAGCCGCTACGTCACCCCGCCACCGCTCACGCACAGGCCGATATGCCAGAACTGAATGGCCCTGGCGTGCTGGTGGGCGCGACGCCGAGCAGATAGTCAATCTTGTTCGCCCGGCACCAGCTCAGCACCTCCGGGCCGCAGTAATGGCTGTCGGCTCGCAGCAGGATCTCGACCCGGGGCCAGTTGGCGCGGATCTGGCGCAGCAGGCGGCGCAGGAAAGCGCGGATCTCGCGCCCACTCGGCCGCTTGGCCGGGCGCAGCACGGCGGTGACGAAGCGGCCCTCGCCATCGAACACCACGATGGGCTGGAAGCCGTATTCGTCGTAGTGCGCATTGAACAAGCGCATCTGCTGTGCGCCATGCACGGCGTCGAACGTGTCGTCCACGTCCAGCACGATCCGGCGCGGCACCTGGCGGAACGACGAGCAATACAGGTCGACCATCGTTTGGCCCATGCGCAGCAGCGTGCGCGTGTCGGGCAGGTTCTCCAGGCGAGAGATGGTCGGCTGCGAGCACAACGCCGTCTCGCCTTCAAGCCGCGTCATGGCGAGCTTGAACATCGGGTCCGTGCGCAGCCGGTCGGCATCGTTGCCGTCCTCGTAGCCGGCCGCGATCATCAGCAGGCGAAAGCGAATGATCTCGTCGAGCCCGTGCACGACGCGGTCCGGATCACGCGGGTCCACAATGCAGGCCGCCAACCGTCCGGCCACGTCCAGGCGCTGCTCCACCTCGCGCAGCACCAGCAACCCACCGTCGGATGAGAGATGCCCGCCGTCGAAGCGGGCGATCACGGGCTTGCCGCCAACCGGTGACAGGCCGGGCAGCGAAGGAATAAGCTCAACTTTGGCGGGCATGGCGCTCCGGATCCGTAGAATTGGCCTCAAGAACCACATTCTACGCTGGATCAACGGCTTGTACCATGCCCGCCAACCCTCGTGAATTATTCAGGCTAGCTTGCTGGTGGATGGCATCCATCCAGGACACGTCAATGGAGGCACCAGCCGAGTAGGTCTTTGAGCGGACGGAGAAGCGGGTTCCGGGGAAGCTGCGCTTGAGCGCCGCCCTGACCAGCTTCGCCGTGTCCGCCGCCGAAAAATAATCCACCTTCACCTCTACCAGCTCCCTAGCTCGCTGCCTTGCTACTTTAGTACCGTAGTGCCGTCTAAACGTCTACATTGAACGGTAATATATTATTGCACCAACTCGCCATTTAGCTATCGAGTTGTTAGGGCAGGGGTGCCTGTCAGGCCCGGCCTGGATGCGATTGCGGGAGAGTAGAAAGCTCTTGCTCAATGGTGTCTTATGTGTTACCAATACCTATGGCGGACGCCCGGGTTTATCAGCGCAAGAATGGCATGCGGCCGTTCGATGAACGGTTCGCCGCCCTGCATGATGATCGGGCGGCGGCACGCATCACGACGGCGCTTGCCAAGCTGGAACGCGGCCTGCGCCCGGACGTGCGGACGGTCGGGGAGGGGGTCCAAGAGGCCAAGGTTGATTACGGGCCGGGATACCGGGTGTACTTCGGCCTGGACGGCACCAGCCTCATCGTCCTGCTGCTGTGTGGGGACAAGAGGACACAGAACAGCGACATTCAGCTCGCCCAAACACTGTGGGCGGAGTACCGCCAAAGGAAGGCCCTGCCGCCGCCGGGTCAAGGAACACTGCTCAAGCCACAAGGGGATGACGATGCCACTGACACGTAGCTTCCGGAAAACCGTTGCGGACCGGGCAAAGGCCAGCCCTGGGTTCCGAGCCGCGCTCGTCGAAGAAGCCATGCAGGCCCTTGCCGACGGCGACGTGGAAACGGCCCGCACGCTGCTGCGTGACGTGGCCAATGCGACGCTCGGGTTCCAGGCCCTCGCCCGGGAAACGGGCATTCCCGAAAAGAGTCTGATGCGGATGCTCGGTCCGAACGGAAATCCAAGCCTTCTCAACCTGGGCAGCATCGTCCGCGCGCTCAACAAGCACGTCGGCGTCCGCGTTACAGCACGAGCTGAGATGGCTGACGCAGCAGCGTTGTAGAGCGTGCCGCCGGGCTGGGCAGGCTACATGCTTTGCACCACGCAAGTCCTGCCGGGTGAGCGCGGGCCACCTTCACCCCCGAGTACACCTCGATTGGGACACCCTGCGATGCTCAGCCGTCGCGCGCTTACCGCGGTGCAGATGTCGGCTGTCGCCGGGGTTTCAGGCGAACAACCTTGCTTTCGGCCTGTGCTGGAAGGGACACCGGCCGCCATCCCGCAATGATCCGCACGCATTCCCGCCCTCGGGCGTTGTCGGTGATGAGCGGGAAATGCCGCCGCAGTTCGATGACCGCGGACAGCTCGCCTTCCTCGTGGAACGCACGACGAATCGCCTCGGCGGTAACTTCATCGACACAGAACATGGCCTCACCATGAGACGGCGGCCCGGCGCCGGCAAGTGAAATGCCCGTCCGGATCCTGCCGCTGCCCGGCAAGCCCGCTAATATCCCAGGATCACCAGGTAATCCGCTTGATTGTAAATCAGCGGTGGGTTTCGACGCTGATCAGCGCCATAATACACTGAATCCTCACATTTCCCTCAGACTCAATATCCGCGCTGATTAACACCGTCACCGAATTTGCCACCAGCATCGGTGTTGGGTCGGGGCCTATTTGCGGCCGAAGCGGTTCGCTACGTCCATATCGGCGGCATCGACATCGAACTCGTCGGGGTCGAAATCCTCACCGAGCCAGGCGCGGCGGTCGGCGTGTTCGGGATGGGTGGGATCGGCGATGGCGGCCAGGAGTTCGGCGTAGCCCCAAGGGCCGCCGCAGTCCTCCGGGGGGCAGTTGCGCTTCCCTGCGACGCAGGCGGGATACCTGCCTGCGTCGAGCGCCGGCTGGGTCCGCTCGATCAATACCTGGTGCTGCCAGTTGTCGCCGAGGTCGTACGTGTAGGTGAAACGGGCGACCCCGGATCTCATTAGGCCGTTCAAGGTCAACCGTGTCTCGTCTACGACGTCCTCGAGGATCCTCGGATCCCCATACTGGCGGCCGGCGATGTCGAAGGTGTGGAGATGGCCGCCATGCCAGCCCATGGCGGCCTGGATGGCCTCATGCAGCTCCACCAGCGTCATCGTCCCGGGCAGCACGAGACGGCGCCAGACCGGCGGCTTGATGTCGCGCAGCGTCACCTTCAGGGCGACGACGGTCTTGCCGACACTGCGCCCGGCAGTGGTCTTGGCCATGGGTCTCGTCTCCGGCACGGCGGGCGCCGACGGTGACGTCCCTCACTCGCTGTTGTGCGCGACGCCCTGCTGCGCGGCAAGCAGGCTATGTGCTGGCCGGCAGAGGCGCCGCATCAAGGGTGAGGCGGATCGCCCGCAACATCGGGACGCCACGTCGTCGGGCGGTCTCGAGCACGGACCGGGCGTCGGCGTAGAGCGCGGCGCTCCTTCGGAGTGGAAGCAGTTGGTGATCTTGCGGAACACGACGGAGAGCATGCAAAATCGTGGGGTGGTCGCATCGGGCCGCCGGCGGCCTTATCAGCCCACCCTCGTTCCACGAGCAAGGAACCCACCCTGACCATATCAGCACCCAACGATTTTGTATGCTCCCATTAAAGCGACTGCCTTTGAATGGCCCGTGAGAATTAGGCGTAAAGCAGCGTCGGCGGAGATCCAACTGGATGGCTATGGTCGAATACCACCCACGCATGGTGGTGTTGCGCAGCGTTCGTGCGCTCGCCCATGTCGAACCACTGAATGCGGCGCGTCAGTATCACGGTTGCGGCGAACGGGCCGCTGGAAAGCACGTCCGCAGCGCGGCTTCCGGCGATCCATTGCAGGCGGACCAGCAACGCGAGTTGTCCCTGCGCTGACGCGGTCAAAGCCAACGCATGGCTTATGAAATCCAGCATCGCCGAGGAAGATTTTGCCTGCCCCTTGTGCGATCCGGTGTCCCCATAGGGAGGGTTTGTTACAATGCCGAGGCACCCGCTGGGCATGTCGCGGCAAGCGAGGAAGTCAGTTCCGGGCGTGCCAAAGCCGCGGTCGGCGATATCGGAAGAGATAACCTGGTAACCGTGCGATGCGAGCACGGTGGACATCGCCCCGTCGCCACAGCAGGGCTCCCAAATCGGGCCACGGAAGCGGACGTGGCGCAGCAATGCCTCAGTGACCCAACTCGGGGTAGCGTAGAAATCCCGCCCTTCCCGCGGCAAGCCCGAGACATGAATGGCGCGACGCTCCACTTCCATCGCCGGCACTGATGGCGGAGCCATTGGTTTTGCCGCAGGGTCGGCAAACGGCAGCCCTTGCTGGTGAGCGCTCATGTGCGCAGCGAATCCAACGGAATCATGCATTCAGCGGATCACAGGGCCGCGGATAGAACAAGACCAATGCGCTCCATAATCAGACGCGAGGGTAGTCTATCTAACATTGATTATATGACGAGCTACGGAGCGGTTCTGAGGTATGATCCCGGGCGTGGCGGTGTTGTCACGTAACCGGTCGTATAAGTGACTGCCCAAGGACCATGGCCTGCCACTCGACCTAGCTCCGCCCATGATATAGGTCGATGGCATCCAACGGAGGAGTGCCATGGAACACTACCGGGTCTCGATTTCTGCCAATGGCAGGATGGTGTTGCCGGCCGGATTGCGCCAGCAACTCCGCGTCGAGGGAGGCGGGCTACTGGTGATCCGTGAGGACGAAGGCCGCCTTGTGCTGGAAAGCGTGGAAGATGCTGTCCGACGCGCCCAGGCCCTCGTGCGTCGATATGCCCCGGCGGCCCAGGGCGTCACGGACGAGCTGATCGCCGAGCGCCGGGCCAATGCCGCTAGTGAGTAGCAGTGCCAGCAGCGGACCTGTTGTACTCGACGCCTCAGCCGTACTTGCCCTGCTGTTCGAGGAGCCTGGTGCCGAGGTGGTGCGCGCGCAACTGCGGACCGGTGTGATCGGGGCGGCCAACTTGGCAGAGGTGCTTGCCAAGCTGTCCGACCACGGGCTGCCCGCCATGGAGGCGGTCCGCGCCGTCACCATCCTTGGCCTAGAGGTCGCGCCCATGACGGAGGCCCAGGCCAGGCGATCGGCCGAGCTGCGTCCCATGACCCGCGCTGTCGGGCTGTCCCTCGGCGACCGGGCTTGCCTTGCGCTCGCAGCCGAACTGGGTGCGCCGGCCCTGACTGCTGACCGAAGCTGGGATGCTGTGGCTGGGGCGGCAGGCGTCAGCGTCCAGGTCATCCTGTGAGGGCGCCCCCGTGCTGATCGGCTACATGCGGGTGAGTAAGGCGGACGGCAGCCAGGTGCTGGACCTGCAGCGTGACGCGCTGCTCGGCGCCAGCGTGGAGGCGGGGCATCTTTACGAGGACCATGCCTCGGGCAAGCGCGACGACCGGCCGGGGCTGGAAGCGTGCCTCAAGGCCCTGCGCAAGGACGACACGCTGGTCACCTGGAAGCTGGACCGGCTCGGGCGCGACCTGCGCCACCTGGTCAACCTCGTCCACGACCTGACCGGCCGCGGCGTCGGCCTGAAGGTGCTGGCCGGCCAAGGCGCCAACCTCGACACCACCACCGCGAACGGGCGGCTGGTGTTCGGTATCTTTGCCGCACTCGCCGAGTTCGAGCGCGAGCTGATCGTCGAGCGTACCCGCGCGGGCTTGGCGTCTGCCCGCGCCCGGGGCCGCAACGGCGGGCGGCCGTTCAAGATGACCCCTGCCAAGCTGCGCCTGGCCCAGGCCGCCATGGGCCAGCCCAGCACCAAGGTCGGCGAGCTGTGCCTCGAGCTGGGCATTACCCGGCAGACGCTCTACCGGCACGTGGACCCCAAGGGGCAGTTGCGGCCGGATGGCCTCAGCCTGCTGGCCCAGCGAGGCACGCCAGCAGCGCGCCGGCCCCAGCAGCCCGAGGCCCACCCTGCTGGCGGAACGCCGTAGCAGGCCTGCACGAGGCGCCCCGCCGGCCAGTAGCGGTCCATCACTGCAGAGGTCTTCTGATCGTCACCGCAGCCGTCTTCTGAAAAGGACAGATGAAGCGGGATCATGCCGCCATGTGCCTGGCTTTCACAGACCCAATCGAGCGTTTGACGGTTTGTGAAATGCTCCGAGAGCCGCGCCGACTGGGATCGCTTGGTGGTAGGCCTCGATGCTCGTCAAAGTAAGCCTGCACCTGCTCCCACACGTAGGCAGGAAGCTCGATGTTGGTCCCTTTCAGCTTCCGGCGTTCGGCGGCTTCGGCGGCCTCCTCTGTGTCGGGCGTGGTTGAGGTCTTGGGCATTGCTTTGAGTCCGGCGCGGGCACGGGACGCCCCTTGGCGTCCGAGCATGGCGAGCGGGGTTGACGGCACACGAAGCTCAGCGTGTCGCACATGCGCGCGCTGAAGTGGAGTCCAAAAATGCGCTTCGCACTCTGTTAGACTATCCCATCTTTGTTGCGCACGCCGATGTTGTCGGAGTCACAGCCACGGGCGCTGACTGCGCCAATGAGCTTCCACCAATCGCCGACGCTTATAGGGAATTCCGGCGCTTGAACCCTCTGGCCTTGGGAAGCATCGTATAATGCACTTGGCACAAGCGCGTTGGAGCCAGCTAACCCGATGGGATTTCAAGTCTGCGAAAGCACTTGAGTTCCGCCTTGCTCATCCAGACTTTCAACCATTAGGAGAGTTTGTAGAGGAAGCAACCTATCTCGTAGACCCTCGGCAACAGCCCGATGAGGAATGGCCTGTGTATGGGGTGAACAATCGTGATGGTGTTTTCCTAAACGAATTTCGAGAAGGAAGAGCCTTCAACGCCACTCAAAAGCGCATAGAACGGGACTGGTTCTTTCACAACCCAACTCGCGCCAACGTGGGGTCGCTCGGACGCGTGCCTGAAGTCGAGAATACGGCAATCACAAGCCCCGAATATCAGGTTTGGCGACTGCGACCAGAGTCGTCTCTGACGGCTGACTTCATAGAAGTCTTAATCCGCACTCCTATGTTTTTGGAACTGATCCGGTGGCATCGCACAGGGTCTGTCAAGGAAAGGTTATTCGTCGCTAACCTATGCGAAATGCCTGTGCCGGTTGTTCCCTTAGACGAACAGACCAGACTGGTTGACGCGGTTCAAGATGCGCGACGCAAAATTGCCGCTGCACGAGCGGATTTGGCCCAGGCTGAACGGAATGTTAGTGAGTATCTTGCCACTCTGACCGCGCATAGGAATGCCTGAATCGACATCTTGTGGTCAGGTCACGCTCGTACACAAATTCCTAAGCGGACGCTCGCTGCGGCTCTTAATACGGCCAAGATAGTGGCTAGCTCTAATCTAGTCTCGTTTCATTCGCAGGTGAAAGCGCCGGTTTGCCCGGATCAACAATATATTAATCTGAATCAAAAAGCCGTCCGTGCTCTTGGAGGAATGTCTGCTGTATTGAATGAGCTTGATAACTGAACAGTTTACGCAAATCCGAGACGGTGGGAAAGCATGAGCATTAGCGAGGATCAGAGAGTTGTGTCTTGGTGGACTCCGGAAGGATGGATAACAGCGTTGGAGCCGCTCGCCTATACCAAAGCAATCACGAGCGAGAAAGTAATGTCAAATTGGTATGGTGTTCTCACGCAGGAGGGCTTCGTTCAGCTTGAAGGTTATGGTGACAAGAATGACCGTCACCAAATTTCGGTTTGGAAAAGTGGAGACGGAGAGCTATATGTCACCCTGTCCGGCATAACCGAGAGTTTTGCCTCATTCTTTGTAGGTGCAGTGTATCGTGACGCTTTCTATGCTGATCGTTATCCCAAGCTTGTCCTAGCGGCGGCTGCTGCCATGCAGGCCGATGCTTTGAAAGTTATAGCTAAGACTCTGTTGGCATTTGTACGACATGGCCAAGGTAGAACGACCATAGATGAATTCGGCTGGAGATCGGCGGACGACATGGCTGACGAACGCGCGGCGGCTGACGCGCGCCGCGACGCACAAATTTGATCGCCGGCGTGGGCGAGCAGTCAGGCTGCCTTTCCTGGCCTAATGACCGCGAAGCTGTGCGTTTTGGCCACCTACGGTGATGTGTTCGGCATCTGTCACGTAGGCTGCGTGAACAGGATAGACTCTTTACAATAGGCGCATTCTGTCAAAAGCGGGCTACGCTGCTGCCAGCAGCAGCAAGGGATCGCGGCCATGCCGGAGCGGGCGGCCAAGGGGCGAAGTGTAAAGAGTGGCCCGGGACAGGGCGCCGCCAGCGCCGCGGATGGGCATGAGCGGGCCAAGGACTTCCTGACCGCGGCCGAACTCGCCGCCCTGCTGGAGGCGGCCAAGGCCGGCCGGCACGGGACGCGCGACCACCTGCTGTTCATGATGATGTTCCGCCACGGCCTGCGGGTCAGCGAGGCCGTCAGCCTCCGGCTGGACGAGCTCGACCTGGACCGCTCCATGCTTTGGGTGCATCGGCTCAAGGGCGGGCTGTCGGTCCAGCAGCCCATCGCCGGCGACGAGCTGCGCGCCACCCGGCGCTACCTTGCCGTGCGCCAGGGCGACCTACCCTGGCTGTTCCTCTCCGAGCGCGGCCAGCCGCTCACCCGGCAGGCCGTCAGCTGCCTCGTGGGCCTCGCCGCTCGGCGCGCTGGCCTGCCGGGTGTCCACCCGCACACGCTCCGGCACTCCTGCGGCTACTACCTGGCCAACAAGGGCCACGACCTGCGCCTAATCCGGGACTACCTCGGCCACCGCGACCCCAAGCACACCGTCCACTACACCCGCACGGCAGGCCGGCGCTTCGAGGGACTGTGGCGGTGACGCCAGATGGCCAAAACGCACAGCTTCGCGGTCACTGGGCCTGGTAGGGCGCTCCTCGGCACCCTCATCACTGCCCTCGTCGCGCGACGTACACCTCACCACCCCGGATCCCGATAGAAGCCACATGAGATATCATAGATTTTGTTGCAGCCAGACAATACGCAAGATAGAGAGGAGTTCATTCTTCTTTCTCTGCGAGTATTCTTATAGCAATGGAAATACATGAAGAAACATAACAAATTTTTGATATTTTAGAGTTTGCGAGTGGGTGGTTTCTGGTTATAATTCAAATCGTGGTGCCCTAGGCTATATAGCCCGACCATACGCCAAAGGTCACTAGTTTTGCAGTGACTTCATCGCCAGAGCATGGTCAGGAAATCCAAATGCCAACACAGTTTTTAAATCTAGGCAGCGCAGACAACACCATGACGCTCTCTGATGACGACTACATCGTCACAGCAGGCGATGGTAACAATACTCTGACCTTCGGCAATGGCAATGATCGGCTGACGCTTGGCAATGGCAACAACACCCTGACGCTCGGAAGCGGCACCGATCGGATCGAAGCCGGCCTCGGCAACAACACGATCACCATCAATGGCGTTGGCGCCGATCTCATCACCCTGACCGACGGGAACAACACGATCGTTGTGGGGGACGGCCCGGATGTGATTCTGGCCGGTGACGGATCTAACACTGTCACCACAGGAACCGGAAACGATAGCATCGTTCTCGGCAACGGCTTCGACACAGTGACCACCGGCAGCGGCAATAGCAATATCACCGTCGGGAACTACGCCGGGGATACGGTCTACGTCGGCACCGGCAGCAACACGATCGCAATTGGAACCGGCAGCGCCGATGTGGTTCACACTGGAGGAGGCCGCAACACCGTCTCTGTTTCCGCGACAGCTCTCGGCACCGACTCCATTCTAGGTGGCCTGAACACCAGCGACGGCAGCGGCAATAAACTGGTGTTGACGACGGCCGGGATCATCAACGCGGCCGGCGTGAGCGGATTTGAGACGTATCAGCTGGCTAACGGTCAGTCGAACGCTCTTACTCTGACAAGCGGGAACTTTGCCCGCTTGCCAGGAGGATCAATGACCATCCTGGGCGGCGATGCCGGCAACGCGGTCGATGTATCAGCCCTCACTTCGGCGGAGGCCGTCAACATCCACGGCGGTAGCGGCTATGACACGGCAACACTTGGCTACAGCAAACTCCAGTCGATTTTGACGCTGAACCCGGATGGCTCGTCGACCATCCGTCATGGGGTCGGCGTGGACACCTTTATGGGCGTCGAGCTGCTGACGTTCTCTGGTGGAGGACAGCTTACCGCTGCTGGGGACGTCACCGGCTTCGCCGCCCTCAGCTTGTCCTCAGGCCTCACGGTCATTGCCGGCAGCATCGGCAACGAAGCTGTCACGTTCAATGCACCGGCCTCCGCGCTTCAGGTTCATGGCCTGCAAGGCGCGACCACCGTCAGCGGCTTCCAAGCAGGAGACACGCTCGACTTGGTCGGCATCACCGGTGCCACCCTGACCACCAATGCGAGCGGCACGACGGTGACGTCGGCAGGTGGAAGCACGCTGAATCTGGGCACGGCACCGACCGGTTCAGTGTTCAAGCTGTATGGGGATGCCCATGGCGGGACCAACGTCCTACTGGACTCCCCGCCTCCGGCGAATGCGATCGAATACACGGACACGGTCACCAACACGTCCGGTACGGCTACGGATGACAGCTACACCGGCCCGCTCGACTACCTGCAACGTCAATACATCCTGTCCGCCACTGACGGCACGGCGATGCGGGCCAACACGCCGAACGTATTCCTGAAGGGCGGTTCCGGTGACGATGCGCTGCAGGTGACCGGCGGCAGCAACGTCATTGACGGCGGCGGCGGCTCCAACTTCCTGGTAGGCGGCACCGGCGTCGACGGCGGGACCGACACGTTCTTCATTGACGGGCGCGGCGGCGTCGTGACCTGGAGCAGCGTGGTCAATTTCCACCGCGGCGATGCCGTCACCATCTTCGGCTTCACGGCCGGCACTAGCACGCTGCCGTACACCGCCAGCGACGGCGCGGCGGGCTACACCGGCGCCACCCTGCACTCCGAGCTGTCCGGCGCCGGCACTGGGGTCAACGGGTCCGTCACCTTTGCCGGCATCAGCCTGGCGGACGCGCAGACCAAGTTCACCATCAGCTCCGGCAACGTCGGCGGCGCGGATTACCTGAGCATCGCCTACACCGGCTGACACCTGTAGGTCCTGCCCGGCGTCGGGCAGGACCCCATTCGGGCTGCGACGGTGCCGGTCATCGGACCCCCAATGCACCATAGCTGCAGATGCGTGGGAGTCTCTGCAACGGTGTACGCAAACGCAGGACCCGGGGTGCCAGGATGATGTCGCCAGCGGCGTCCAGGAACCGTGTTGGGGTGGGGGGTCCGGTAGCAACGGAACCGAAAGTTCGATTCGAGGTTTGGTTGCAGAGATACTGTGTTAAGCGTCAGCGTCCGACCGGCGGCCGTTTAGCTGAAAGCGTCGCCCTGGCTCTGAGCTTTGTCATCGTCCTGCCAAAGGCACCCGGATCCTCAAGCGCGCGAGCGAGGACGATCCCACCCTGTATGCCGGCAACCATGTCTTCGGCGAGCGCCATGGCCGCACCCTTGTCGTGGCCAGTCCTTCTCAGCGCATCAGCAAGAGCATCAACCCAGCGCCTGAAGTAGGTCCGTATCGGCCCTGCAAAGCGGTCTCGCGACGCATCTCCAAGCGCCAGCACGCCGACGAGGCACACCCTTCGTCCCGAGCGGAAGTAACCATCAACCGCATCAAACATTGCAGCTACCGCGGCTTCGGCGGCTTCCGCTTGAGCCAATGGCTCGAACACGTGAGCTTCAAACCAGGCATTAACCTCAGCGAGCACAGCGGTCAGCATCTCCTCTTTCCCACCAGGGAAAAAGTGATAGAGGCTGCCTTTGCCTAAGCCAGTCGCTTTGCTGATGAGCGACAGGCTTGCGCCGTCATATCCATGCTCTCGAAATAATTCGGCGAGCGCAGGGAGAGAGTCGGCTCGCTCGGTTGCAGGTCTGGCCAGCTTACAAGCCGATGTCGCTTAGACTTGGATGGTCGTCTGGCCGGCGTCCAAGCGGCCACTGAAACCGGCGATCAGCCTCGCCGATCGGCAGGTCATTGATGCTGGCAAGACGACGCCGCATCAGCCCGTGCTCATCAAATTCCCAGTTCTCGTTGCCATAGGAGCGGAACCAATGGCCTGAGTCGTCGTGCCACTCGTAGGCGAAGCGGACGGCGATACGATTATCACTGTGTGCCCACACCTCCTTGATCAGCCTGTACTCCAGCTCGCGCTGCCACTTCCTGCGCAGGAACGCGACGATCTCGCCGCGCCCGCTGATGAACTCCGCGCGATTCCTCCAACGGCTATCCTCGGTGTAGGCGAGTGACACGCGCTCGGCGTTGCGGCTGTTCCAGGCGTCCTCGGCACCACGGGCTTTCTGGGCGGCGGTCTCCGGCGTGAAAGGCGGCAACGGTGGACGATCTGACATTGCAAACCCCTGTTCTGAGCCAAATGACGCGGTTGTACCGAACGGTACAATGCGCTACTCACTTAACCGGGTCAAGTAGGGGCCCTGGCACCCAGCCCGGTGAGAACATCCAAGCTCGTAAGCTGGTGCATCAAACCACCCTTTGATGCGCGGCGCCGGGGTGCTCCCTCCGACTTGGGCGCTAACCGTCTCCGGCATGCATCAACTCATGCATCTATCTCCGGCCAGCAAACCCGCCCCGCTGCCGTTGATGCTGAATCGAACTCCCGGTTCCTCTGCTACCGGAACCCCTTTTTCAGGTGCTGCGCCATCCATGCCTGCGCCACCTCCCGCTCAGTAGGTTGCAGCTCGAACACGGGTGGGATTCGCGTCATCACGATGTTGGTCGGCGCGGGCGGCTCTGGCGGCATCCGCTGGCGTCCTTGCTGCTGCGGGGAGCATTATGCCAGACCTGCCCTACCCATGACATCAGCCCCCCAAGCGGGAGTCTGGGAAGCAAGGGAACGGAAACCGATGTAAAGCTATGTCGCGCAACCCGTCGCGGAACCTCGCTCTGATGCGACATACGTATGCGTCAGGCGAAATGAGTGCGGTCCAACAAGGCAGAATTCTAACCCTAGGCAGAGCGCCAACAGACTTTCACAATTTGCAACGGTTCTATCTTCGTAACTAAGATTCGCACCGTGTATCACCCACCCACAAAGAGATACTTTAAGGGCTGTGGTATGAAGGAATGTTTGATAGACGTGTTGAACGCGAGCAACACGGTCTTGCACGTTTTTCCAATCCCCATGGAAAACCAGGATGGCACTCCAAGGCCTGTAAATCCCGAGCAGGAAGCGTTGGAGCTTGCCGCCGGTATGCAAATCGTGTCGGAGAATGAAGCACTACACGCAAGGCCACACGTCTGCCGGGGTGGGCAACTCCTGCCGTACGGTGACGTCGTAGAGCTCAAGCATGAAATGCGTGAAAGGACCGAGCAGCGCGTCCGCGAGCGCGCTTACTTCCTATGGCAGCAGGAGAGTTGCTCGGAAAACCAGGCCGTTGAGCATTGGCACAGAGCACGTGAAATCGAGAGCCATGGTGGATAGCGGCGCTGTCGCTTCAGTCTTTCTCATGGCCATCCGCGTCGTCCACTAGGTCAGCGCTCATGCTGAAGCGGATGTGGCTCGGCTAAGCAGGCTTCCCTGGCCTGTCGCACGGATGGTAATGTGAGACTATTATTGGCGTTTGCTGGGTAGTGGTCATGGCGGGTCGGTCCTCTTTGGCTGCGACGGTTGAGCAAGAGGCTGAGTTGCGGGCGCTGTCGCGCTCTGACGTGCGGGGCGAGGCGGACCGGGCGCGGGCGATCTTGCTGACCTTGCAGGGCTGGACCGTTTCGCCCGTGGTCCAGCGCCGCACCGTCGTTTGCGGGCGTCCCGTCCGCCGCGCCAGCTTATGTCCCGACCAGCCAATCACGACTAGGCGAACCAACAAGCGACGTGGTGAAATGGGCGCCGACGCTGCGCTAGGCTCCGCATCGGGCCTACTGCTTCCAACGCGGGATGGTGGCTTTGTGTGTTCAGCTTGAACACACTGCATTGCATCAACTGTATCGCCAGGAAACGCCGAATACTGGGGTACGGCTCGTTCGGCTGCGCCTGCCAGGTACTCGATCAGGTCCGTTTGCTCAGGATCGCCTATGACACCACCCCCTGGCGAATCTAAGTTACGTAGCGACGTAACGTTGACTACACGCCTTTACGTCGTGGCGTTCCGTCCTCCAAGTCCTTATCCGCAACCTCAATGCCGGCCTCGGCAAGAGCGCGGCAGATGATCTGCTTTTGGGTCAGCCCCGACGTCTTGGCCTTTTGAGCAAGGGCCATGACGGTGCTTACCCGCACTCGAAGATTGAGCGTGGTCGAAAGGTCGGACTTGGGAAGCTGGGCAGGCGGCAGCGTCGGCGCCTGTTCTGCGGAAATACGCACCGCCTCCTCTGCCGGGAGACGGGAGGGGGTACGAGATTTCAAGGACTTCATGGTTATGCCGTTACGTCGTTACGTATATTCGATGTTACACCTGGTTGCTGTGACGGCAACCAGCCAAGGGCGCGCAGTTCGGCGATAAGCGCGGAAAGCTCCGCTCCGGCCACGCCGCTTGTGGGGACGCGGCCGGAGTAGGACAGCTCCCCATACACAACCAGGTCGCTCAAGGTCGCCTTGATGCGCGGCAGTCCGGCCGAAACCAACTCCTGTGCAGCGTGACGCAAGCTGGGTGCGCTTGACCCGGTTCAGCAGCACGCGCGCCGGGATGTCGCGCCGCGCCGCACGGGCCAGCCCTCCCGCAAGCCGTATTGTCTTTTCCGCTTCGGTCACGTCGGCCTCACCTGCCAGCGATGGCACAATGATCGCGTCGGCGCTGGTCATGGCCACTGTGGCAGCCCGGTTGCCGAACCCAGCAGTGTCCACGATCACCACGGGCGCCGCTTCCGCCCTCTCGTTGATGATGTGTGCAAGCTGCGTTTCGTCCACCTCCGCCACTGTCTCGATGGGCGGGCCTTCGTAGGCGTTCACGGCCCATCGGCTTAGGGCCTGGGTAGGGTCGGCATCCAGGATCAAAACCGCGCCGCCCTCAGCCGCCAGCGCCCCGGCTAACAGCATCGCAACCGTGGTCTTTCCGGGTCCCCCTTTGCTGCTCGCAATGGTGAGCACGGGCATGTTGGCCTCCTGTCTTTAAGTAGTACGTAACACTGCCATTACAGCAATACGGCGTTACGTAACATCACTCAGGAGCTGAGGCCAAGTACATACGAAGGACGCCTTTCTCGAAGACTCCAAACAGGGCCGATGAATGCATTGGCTAGTCCGCGGTAGAGGATGGCCCGCTATGACGGGTGGAAAGGGTCTCCCAGCAACTGCTGCGACCATCTTTTGAACCTACTCCGGCTCAGTCCGCAGCCGCTCCAAGACGTGCTGCGCGTCAGTCGCGAGGGTGGGCATGCGCTCCCGGGCGGTGTTCCACACGATGTCGAGGCTAACGCGGTCGTAGGCGTGCCGCAGCCGGTTGCCCATGCCGCGGATGTCGCCCCAGGGCTGGCCGGGCATCAGCTTGGCCGCGTGCGCGCCCAACCGGTGCGCGGCCTCGCACACCCGCTCTAGGCAGCGCTCCACTGCGTCGCGCGTCCGCCCGTCCCGCTCAAACGCCTCGCGGTCCATGCCGATGATGTAGCTCTCGATCCGCTCGGCGTTCTCGACGATGTCGGCCAGGCTGTCAGCAGGGTCATGCCTAGAAGGCAAGCCGGCGGTCCCTCTCGACGTTGGCCCGCAGACGCGACTTTTCGACCGGCTCGGGCAGGAGGTCCACGCGGCGTCCGAGGATCTCCGCAATCCGCCGCTCAACCGCGACGAGGCGGAACAGGTCCATACAGGCCTGGGGGTCGAACTCGGCCGCGAGGTCCACGTCGCTGTCCGCTTCATCGTCGCCGCGGGCGACGGAGCCGAACAAAGACAGGCGGCAGATGCCGGCGCGGCGCAGCTCCGCCTCATGCACGCGCAGGGCGGCGATCACACGCTCGGCCAGGTCGGTCGTGGTCGTCGTGTCCATCGCGCCGCGGATCCTCCGGACTAGAGCATAGCAGGGCGGGGCAGGGGTGTCGGCATTCTAAACGTACCTGTTGCGCTTGAGCAGTTCGACTTCTGACGAAGTCGAACAACGAGGGATCGCCTACGTGGTGCCGCACGGCATTCCGGAATCCCTCCGTTGCGGAACAAGACCTGGCCAGTAACTGGGCCGGTCACGCCAGCCGCAAAGCCATCACGAATCGTGCCCCGCCGCCCTCCGCATCATCGACCGTGACGGTGCCGCCATGCGCGCGTGCGATCTCGGCCACGATGGCGAGACCAAGGCCAGCTCCCGCCCGCCGCGCGCCGGCTCCGCGCCAGAAGCGCTCGAAGACGCGCGCACGGTCGGCCGGCGGCACGCCCGGGCCATCATCGGATACGGTGACGCAGCCGTCCGGCAGCACCGCGACGGCGACCTCGGTCCCCTCCGGCCCATGGGCGACCGCGTTCTCGACCAGGTTGCGCAAAGCGTCGGTGATCGCATCCGCGTCCCCATGCACCATCACGCTGCGGCCCGGCGCGTCGAAGCCGAGCGTCACGCCCTGGCTGATAGCCCAAGGCGCCAAGTACTCGACCGCCGCCGCTGTCGTGGCCGATAGGTCCATGACGTCTTCCGCGCCGGCCGGCATGGCGTCCAGCCGCGCAACGCGGAGCAGTTGCGCGACCAATCGGTTCATGCGCTCGGCATCGGCGCGCAACGTGCTCACCTCTTGGCTGGCATCCAGGGCCTCAAGGCCGGCGGTCAGGATCGCGAGGGGCGTGCGCAGCTCGTGTGCAGCGTTCGCCGTGAACTGGCGCTGCATGGCGAAGCCCTGCTCCAGCCGGTCCAGCGCCCGGTTCACCGCGGCCACGAGCGGCACGACTTCGGACGGCAAGGCGTCAGTCGGCAGGCGGATGCCGGTGGCGTCCGGCGCGATGGCGGCTGCCCGCTCCGACACCGACCGCAGAGGCCGCAACGCGCTGCGGATGCTCCAGACGCCAACCGCCAAGGTCGCTGCCACGAACAGCGGGATCACCCAGGCGATGTCGTAGATGAACTCTCGCAGCAGCTCATGCGCCAGGTCCCCGGTGTCCCCCGCCGCGGCGCCTTGGGTACCTTGATACAAGAGGGCTGCCACTCCCAAGGTCGTCCCGGCCAGGAAAACCGCGGTCAGGCGCAAGGCGACCTGCCCTTGGATGGAGCGCGGCCAGCGGATCACCCGGCAGGCTCCATGAGCAGGTAGCCGATCCCGCGCACGGTGTGTATCTCCGCGCTGGCGCCCAGCTCCCCGAGCTTGCGACGAAGGTGGTGGACATGGACCGGGATCGCATTCGATTCCAGCTCCTCGTCGATCCCATACAGCTTCTCCTCCAGCACGGCTTTGGGCACCACACGCCCGAGCCGCCGCATTAGGTGCTCCAGGATGGCGAGTTCCTGCCGCGGCAATTGCAGCGTGGCCTGCCCGATCCGCACGTCGCGGCCGATGGTGTCGAAGCTGACGTTGCCCGCTTCCAGCGTGGTACCGAGCGCGTGGCCGGGCCGGCGCAGCAGCGCCTTGATCCTGGCGATCAGTTCGGCGATGGCGAACGGCTTGACCAGGTAGTCGTCAGCCCCGGCGTCGAGGCCGAGCACGCGCGCATCGACCGCATCCCGCGCGGTCAGCACTAGGACCGGCACGCGGTTCCCGCTACGCCGCAGCCCGGCCAGCAGGTCCAGGCCGTCAGCGTCCGGCAGGCCGAGGTCGAGGATCGCCGCGTCATACGTGACGAGGGACAGGGCCTCCCGCCCGTCCCCGGCGGTCGCGACTGCATCCACGGTGAAACCGGCGCGTCCCAGGGCGGCCTGGAGCACCTCGACGATCCGGGCTTCGTCCTCGATCACCAGCAACCGCATTTGCTCCCTGTCCCATCGGTCGCCCTGGGGTCGGGCGACAGCCCAAAGTGCCACGCGTGCATTATCGCAGAATTAAGCTTTGTCCTGGCGGCCCATAATCCTGCCTTAAACTAGGCATGCGAGGACCGCGGCATCGGGGAGGCGTCCTGCCTTCAGGAGAACTGCCATGCGCGTCAAACTCTGCCTTGCCATGCTTGCCGCCGTTGCCACCTCCGCGCCCGCGTGGGCGGCGGACTGGACCAAGGTCGCCGACGCCCTTGGCAAGTCCGGTACTGAGATGCCGGGCGGGGTGTATCGCGTGGGCCTGCCACGCACCGACCTGCACGTCACATTGGACGGCGTGCAGATCAAGCCGACGCTAGCCCTCGGCTCCTGGCTCGCCTTCCAGACTATGGGAAACCAGGCGATGGTCATGGGCGACCTCGTGCTGACCGAGGCCGAGGTGAGCCCGGTGATGAAAAATCTCACCGAGAGCGGCATCGAGATCACCGCCCTGCACAATCACCTGCTGCGGGCACAGCCTGCCACGCTCTACATGCATGTGCTCGGCCATGGGGACCCGGCCAAGCTCGCCGCCGCCCTCAATGCCGGCCTGGCCCTGAGCGGGACGCCGCTCGGCAACGCCACCCCGTCCACCAGTTCGCAGCCGCCTGCAGGCGGGGCCGCGCAGCCGCAACAGGTGGACCTCGACACAGCCATGATCGACCGCGCGCTTGGCGCGAAGGGCAAAGCGAACGGCGGCGTCTACCAAGTCAGCTTGCGCCGTGCCGAGACGATCAAGGACGGCAGCATGGAGGTGCCGGAGGCGATGGGCTCGGCTGAGGCGATCAACTTCCAGCCTACGGGCGGGGGCAAGGCCGCCATCACCGGCGACTTTGTGCTGACCGGGGAGGAGGTGAACCCGGTGCTGCGTGCCCTGCGTGAGAACGGCATCGAGGTCACGGCGCTGCACAACCATATGCTGGACGATCAGCCGCGGCTGTTCTTCATGCACTTCTGGGCCAACGACGACGCGGCCAAGCTGGCCCAAGGACTGCGTGCAGCCCTCGACAAGGTCAACCTGGTCAGGAGCTGACGCCATGACAACGCGCGTCGGCACCCCGGACGCCTTGGGTCGTTGCATGGACCGCCACTCACTCACCTTGGCCGCGCTTGGGATGCTGTACCTTGCCACACACGCACAGGCCCAAGCCGGGCCGGGTAACCCCGACCTCGCCCGCTATGCCACCGGGCCGTTGGCGCCGGAGTTCCTGACGACCTGGCGCACGGGGCAGGGGGCACTGGGCAACTGGCGGGTGGTCGAGGACGCCACGGCGCCGGGCGGCAAAGCCATCGAGCAATCGAGTGCAGACAAGACCGACTACCGCTTCCCACTCGCCGTCTACGAGCTGATGCCGGCGCAGGATGTCGAGGCCAGCGTGCGGTTCAAGGCCGTATCGGGCAAGGGCGACCGGGCCGGCGGCCTGGCTGTGCGGCTGATGGACGCGGACAACTACTACGTCGTCCGCGCCAACGCGCTGGAGGACAACGTGAACCTGTATCGCGTGGTCAAGGGCAGGCGGCAGGAGATCAAGGGCGCCTCGGCCAAGGTATCCTCTGGCGAGTGGCACAGCTTGGCGCTCACGGCCCAGGGGTCCCAGTTATCGGTGTCCTTCGACGGCAGATCGCTGTTCACCGTCGAGGACCGGACCTTTCCCAGCCTCGGCAAAGTCGCGCTCTGGACCAAGGCGGACAGCGTGACCCGGTTCAGCGATCTCAGGATCATGCCGCTGCCCTGAGCCGTCCCCATCACCAGCACCATCGGAGACGCCCATGACCGACCTTGGCCGCCATATCCTCGTGCTGGCGGCGCTCTCCTGTCTGCTGCCTGGCTCGGTGCGGGCGGCGGACCCGGTGCCGCACCCTCTGGTGCTGGAGCGCACGATCCCGCTGCCGGGTGTCTCTGGACGCATTGACCACATGGCCGTGGACCTCGGCCGCGGGCGCCTGTTCGTGGCCGAGCTGGGCAACGGCAGCGTGGAGACCATCGACCTTGCCGCTGGCAAGCCCGTCCACCGCATCATCGGCCTCCGCGAGCCGCAAGGGGTGGGCTTCGTGCCAGACGCCGACCTGCTCGCGGTCGCAAGCGCAGGTGACGGGTCGGTGCGCCTGTTCCGGGGTGGGGACATGCAGTCCGCGGGCAAGGTCGAGTTGAATGACGACGCCGACAACGTCCGGTTTGATCCAAGAACCAAACACCTCGTTGTCGGCTATGGCAGCGGCGGGCTGGCCGTCCTCGATCCAACGGCTGCGTCGGTGCTGCGCACGGCCAAGCTCCCCGCCCATCCCGAAGGCTTCCAGATCGACCCGGAAGCTGGGCGGGCGTACGTCAACGTCCCCAATGCGGGGCGTGTCGCAGTCGTCGACTTGGTCACCGGAAACCCAGTCGCGAGCTGGCCGCTGCCGGCGGGCGTGCGCAGCAACTTCGCCATGGCGCTTGACGGCACGCGCACCGTCCTCGCCATCGTGACGCGCAGCCCGGCCCGCCTCATCATGCTGGACACGCGCACGGGCGGCGTCACCGCCAGCCTCCCCACATGCGGCGACGCGGATGACGTGTTCTTCGATGCCAAGCGCCATCGCTTGTACGTCAGTTGCGGGGACGGAGAGGTGGACGTCGTGCAGCAGGACGGCGCGGGCTATCACCCGCTTGCGCGCATCCCGACGCAATCGGGCGCCCGCACGTCGCTGTTCGTGCCCGAGCTGGACCGGCTATACGTTGCTGCCCGCGCCGGGCTGCTTGGATCGCATGCCAGCATTCTCGTGTTCCGGCCGACGCCGTAGGCTTGGCCCTACTGCACTTGCAAGTGACGGCATCAACGGCGTTCCGCAAACGGTCGTTTATGGAACAAAAACCTGGACCTTGCATGTTCAAGGGCTTACACGTTCCGCAACCGTGTTCCGCAAAGTGAGGGCGTTCCATGCCGGCTGTTTGGGGCTATGCGAGGGTCAGCCGGGAGGATCAGGCGCTCGCCCTCCAGCTTGATGCGCTGGAAGCTGCCGGCGTGCCGCTCGCCAACATCGTGCAGGAGAAGGAGTCCGGGGCGTGGCAGCGACCCGCCTTCGATGCGCTGCTGAAGAAGTTGCAGCCGGGTGACAGTCTGGTGGCCTGGAAGGTGGACCGCCTGGGGCGCGACGCGCTTGCGGCACTCATGGTCGCGCGCGACCTGGACGCCCGCAGTGTCCGTATCATCATCACCACCCTGGGCGTGGACAGCTCCACCCCGGCCGGGCGCATGGTGTTCGGCGTGCTGGCCCAGCTCGCGGAGTTTGAGCGGGCAACTCTCATCGAGCGGACGAACGCGGGTCTGGCGGCGGCACGCAAGCGCGGCAGGCGTCTCGGCCGCCGGCACAGCCTCACTCCGCACCAGCAGCAAGAGGCAAAGCGGATGCGGGGGGAGGATCAAACGTATGCCCAGATCGCGGCGCTGTTCGGCGTTTCGCGCTCGGTCATATGGCGGTCGGTCAACACTGCTCCCTAATAGGATTACCCTTTGACAAAGGCGCATTCTGTCAAAAGTGGGCTACGCTGCTGCCAACAGCAGCAAGGGATCGCGGCCATACCGAAGCAGGCGCCCGAGGGGCGAAGTGTAAAGAGTGGGCCAGGACAGGGCGCAGCCGGCGCCGCGGACGGACACGAGCGGGCCAAGGACTTCCTGACCGCGGCCGAACTCGCCGCCTTGCTGGAGGCGGCCAAGACCCTAGGCTCCAGCTCCCAACCCTCCAAAATCCCGAAGCGGCCACGCCAGCCGGCGAGCCATTACCGACGAAGCCGCGAACGCCGCGCTAGATGGCCAAAATGCACAGCTTCGCGGTCACTGGGCCTAATGGGGATGTCCTTTGACCAAACACGCGATTTGTTAAGAGTGCCCGTCCCGATCTCAACAAAATCAGGCTCCGCGTCACCACGCGCCAAACGTACCGGGCGGCAAAGTGTCAAATGACATGGTGGATGCTCGAAGCGCGGCAGTGTACAATCTACTGATAAATCTGTTTTCTGCCGCAGACGGCCACAACGCACGGCTTTGCGGTCACTGGGCCAGACCGCTTGTCGGCACGTGACTGCAGGCTTGTGACGCCTTACGGGGCGCCGATCCTGTCCAGGATGTCGCCGATGACGACGTTGTGGCCCATGATCACGTGGCCCCAGAAGGGACGGGAGCCGACCGGCACGGGGAGGTCCGTGCCGCTCGCCGCCTTGTAGGGCGCGTTCCACCGACATTTCCGCATTGCTTCTTCAAAGTCGAACCGCTGCATCTGGTTGCCTTGGCTGGAGTGGAGGCGCACGACCCTGACGGCAACCTTCATCCCGGCCGGCAGAATGGAGAGGGTTCCCGGGAAACAGTGCTCCAATGCATCGAGGGCGTCGAGGATGGCGTCGGCGCAATGCTGTTCGTCCACCGTCGCCGCCGCGACCGCGTGCTGCATGTGGTTGCGCGTTTCGTGGTTGCGGAACAGCATCTCACCGAGGCCGGGCACAGCCGGGTCGAGGCCCACGGATTGGTGCTGAAGGAGCTGGTAAAAGCCGATCCGGCCGGCGTTCGGGTGTGACTGCCGCATCTTCGCCTTGCAGGTCATCTCGACCAGTGCGTCGCAGAGCAGGAAGGCGGCTCGGGCGCGGTGCCGCACGTTCGAGAAATAGACGGACAGCACGCACTCCAACGCATCGACTACGTCCCGGCCTGCTGGCATCAGCCGTACTCCGGTCGATCCGAGGGCGCGGTCAAGGCCCGCTACGCCACGCCGCGCCGGATTTCCGTCTCGATCGCGGCTTTCGCTTCCCTCAAGGTCTTTATCATCGCTTGGCGTGCCGCAATCCCCTGCGCAACCAAGTCGCTGATCTTGGATTGGGCCTCGACGATGGTGTCGGGCACGGGAATCGTGAGCAGTTCGCGCTCTTCGAACCTCGGGTGGTTGGTGCCGTCCTGCGACCACCGCAGCACGGTTTGGACCAAGTCGGACCGCAGGAACGCGAGGAGCGTTTCGGCGCGCAACCCGGCCTTCGGACGGAGTACAACGAATTCTGATGAGCCGACGATCGGGGTAGGCCCGGTGGACCGTACCACGGCGATCTGCCTCAGGTAAGACCTCAGGCGGCTGATCACGACGTCCCCGGTCTGGAGCCTCTTCTTGGCGCTTCGCACCTCTGAAATATCAACGGACTCTTGTCGATCGTCCAGGAACGGTTCGAGTGCGTGCGTGAGGTCGAAATTGCGCACCTCCTGCGCCGTCGAATTCTCTGGGTTCCACATCTGGCGCACGTTATCGACGTAATGGGAGAGGGACTTGTGGGGCGAGCCGGCGAGCGCCCGAAGGACGCGGTCCTTGGCCGGCATATAGAATTCCGCGCCGAACCGCCTGCCCGTGAGCATCTCACCCAGACACTTCGTGTAGGACTTGGAAGGCGAAAGGTCGAGATCACTCAACCCGAGGGCGACGACGACGGCGGATTCCGCCTCGGCTACCTTCCGGGCCGCTTCCAACCTTTCGCGGTAGGCCGCGCGCGTCTTGTCGGCGACAGCCTCGGAGCACTCCAGGGACGGGACGAGGAGCGTCTTTATCTTCTCGACGAAGAGGTTGAGTTGCACATTGCCCGTGGCCTCCCGCAACGATTGGAACTTCCCGAACTCGGAGTTCAGGAACGTCGCCAGGAAGTACGGGTCGGTCGCCTCGCCCTCCTTCATCCTGATGATGCCCAAGTGCCGGTCCGTGTTGGCCGGCAGCAGGTCGGGCTGAACGACCGCGGCGTTCCCGATCGTACCCACAGTCGTGATGAGCACGTCATCTACCCTGACGCTCGTCCGCGGATTGGCCGCGTGCTGCGCATCGCTGATCCGCAACGTGTCGCCGAGCGAGAAGTCGTTCCCCTTCACGCACTTCGCGGAAAGGTAGCGGACGCCCCCGTCCTCAACCACGTCTGGCGAGGCGTGAATGCCGTCTGTCACGAAGGCGAGGTCGCCGAGCACCCGGCACGGAAACGAGCCCAGGTGCTCGGCGTCTTTCAAAGCGCGGGGGTGGTAGTATTCTGGGTCGATCCGCATACCGGGCGCGAGCGCCGACACTTTCAGCGCGGACCAGACCGCCACTACTCTTGCTCCATGCAGAAATGCAGTCCTTGTGCCCGCCCCCAGCCCCGGAACGCGGTCGCGATCTCATCCAAGTCGTGCTCGATGATCCGGTGCCCGCGGCCGCTCAAGAGTGGGGCGTTGTCGGGACCTACGCGGTACACGTACCTGCCGCCGTTATCTTTCCCGGACTTCTCGCTCGTGGCGAGGAACACGGGGTAGTCGGTGCGCCGTGGATTGTACGCCTCGGTGCCCTTGTTGTCGTTCCATGTTTGTAGGAACAGAACGCTGGTCTTTGTTCCGGTGTGCGGCTTGAACGTGTTCACGTCCAACCCGACAACGGCGAGTACCCTCGCCTGCTCGGTTATCCACTGGCGAAGAGCCGCATCACCTGAGTTGTTGAAGCGCCCTTGCGGCAGCACGATAGCAGCGCGTCCTCCGGGCTTAAGGAACTCAAGGTTGCGTTGGAGAAAAAGAACATCTCGGCCTATTTTTGCCGGCCATTTTCCCTTGTCGTTCTTCGCTATTTCATACTGCCGGATTATCCTTGAGTCGTGTATTTCACCAGCGAACGGTGGGTTCGTGAGAAGAACATCGAAATCGAAGTAACGGTAGTGCTCGCGGTTCCAACCGTCGCGCTCGTCACCGAACTTGCGAAGCCGGTGCCTCATGCCTTGGCGTATCTCATCGGACCAGTTGCGCGGGTCCAGTGTGTTTGCTCTGTAGACGTTCGTTCGACCATCGCCCGCGATCAGGTTGAGCGCCTTTGCGATCTTGATGGAGCGCGGATCGAAATCGATCCCGTACACGTGGGTCGATGCGTACTGCCCTTGCCAATGGTCTGGGTTGATCGTTGAGAACTCGTCCTGCCCCCAGACGTGGAACATGCTGTGCACCGTGAAACCGCACGAACCGGCCGCGGTGTCGATCACGTAGTCGCTGACCGTCGGATTCAGCATGCGGACGCACATGTCAATCACGTGCCTGGGCGTAAAGTATTGCCCTTTTTCTCCCTTAGCAGCTTTGATGGACAGGTATTCGAAAGCCTCGTCAATGATTTGCAGATTCGAGTTGAACAGCCTCAAGTCCTCAAGGAAAGAACCGCATATCAACAGGTGAGCTGGCTCAAGATTGATACGCTCGCCATCCCCGAATACCCCTGGCCATAGTGACTTAGCAAGGGAAAAGAGTCTGTCTATCTTGTCTGCAAACTGCTTGGCGGTGGAACTGCCCGTCCGAAAATCTAAGTAGCGCTTTTTCTGGCCGGCACTTATCGCTTTCCATTCGTCAAAAAGCTTTGCGAATATTAGCTTGAAGACTTCTTCAAAGGCATCAACTCCAGCGCCAGCAAGGACAAGATTTTCCATGTCAAGTATGACGTTCTGGAGCGTCGTCCTCTCGTGAACCAGCTTGTTCTTCGCCGTGAGATCATCGATCGTCCAGCGCTCATCCAGCATCTGCGCCAGCGTTTGCGTGGCTTTCGGGAGGTCTGGCAGGTTCCGGAAGTTATTCGGAACCTGCCGATGCAAGACGACCGTCTCGCTCCCATTGACCCAGACGCCTATCGGCGAGCCTTCGGCGTTGCAGTAGCTCTTGAGCTGCTCGATGCCGTCTTTGCGTTTGGGCCGCTTGACTTCGACGATGATGTACGGCGTACCCGGCGCGTCTTCCTCGTACACAACGATGTCAGCGGCCTTCTCGTGGACCGCGGACCCGAAGAACACGGGTTTCTCGACTGCGATCCGCTCTGGCGGATAGCCGTATACGTGCATCAGCTTCCGCAGGTATAGTTGGCGGACGATCTCTTCGGGCTTGGCGGGGCGTTCCTTGCCACTCGCGGCGCACTTGATGTACGGCTTGCCGGCCCGGTTGGTCAGTTCCAGGGCGACGACCTCTTCCGGCGCGAAGATCGTGAGGGCGTATTCAGACCCTTTGAGGATCTCCGTCGCGGTTGGAGGGGCGGCCCTGGCCGTCGCCGAGTATTCCAAGATCACGCTCCCTACCTCAATGGCGGCCGCACCGGGCTTCCGAGCCGCAGTGTGCCGCGATGGCGAGAGCATAAAGACGATGAGGAACTGGCACAAGAGTCCCCGGCGGGGAGCGGGACCATCCCGCTGAGAGCCGCGCCGCTGCTCGCCTGTGAACAAGCGCCGAACCAGGACCCCTCCCGAAAGCGGCTGCAACGCACTGATTTTGGAACAAGAAGTGGCCGACAGATAGGGTCCCGGTCGGCGCCGACCGGGACCCTATCTTTACGGCATTTTTCTGTGTGTGATCAGTATGGTAGACCCGATCCTAGCGGGGTCCCAGTTGAGCGCTTGCTCACAATGGGCGTTCTACCTACTTCGTCTCCCTCTCTCTACGGGCAAGCTCAAAATACTCACTGGTATTCACAATTCCCCGAACACATCCGTCATCCCACATCTTTGAAAAGATATCAGGCCGTTGCTGGTTTTCAAGTAAATTCAAAGACAGAAATCCAATAAATCTCGTAGAGGTTGGGTCCTTGCTGGTATGATATACACCACATATCTGGCTGCCTACCTGTCCATTGATAGTGATAGGCTTAGCCTCAACCTTGTCGAAAATCACATCACCATTCAGTTGCTTGGTTACTTCTTGGCGCGTAACTTTTTCGACTGCCTGGTTAAATTCTTGTGGAGGCAAATTCTGTTGAGCCTGCACTTGTCCAACCAATACCACAGAACCAAGCATCACGAGGACTGACTTACGCTTCAAAGTACGTCTCTCCTTCTGAACTACATAGACTGCCAAAAATGGCCGATTATACAAACACCCTTGTTTGGTAACATTCCGCACGGGCGGCGAGGAAGTTATGCGAATCCGGGTTGCATAGCCTACTTGCCAAAGGCTGCCGCTACCAGAGAACCTTTCAAGCAGCCTCAACAGCAGCAAACCTCCCAGCCCGTGCTGGTGCAGTGTCGTCCGCCTGCGATCTCGTAGCTGTCGCCGCTTGCAATCATCGCCGCTCGTGTTCGCTAACAGAGCGGAAGCCCGCTCAGATTGGTAGCGCCCGTGGATAGCGGCTTCTCGCAAACGGCCGGTTATGCAAGCCTGCCCGGCAGTGCCCCGTCCACTACTGCATAATCCTCTTGCCAAACTGTCACCTATGGCAAGAGCCTTTTGCAAGGGGCTGTCACACCCAGCCCGGCCGGCTGACGCCGGCAGCTCCCGTCTCCTTGCGAACCTTGTCAGCCAGGCCGAAGAGGGTCCGGTCCAGCCGAAAACCGCCTGTCTGGTGCAGCTCCACCATCTTTCGCAGCAGTCCTCCTGGTGAACGCACCTGGCCGGCAGCATGGCGGGCGCAGATCGCCGCCAAGGCCGTGATTGCCTCTCTGGTGCCAAGTGCGATGCACGCCTGCCCCCATGCGTGGGGGGAGATGCCAAGGGCTGACCGGACATGGCCTGCGGCCTGGTCCAGCTCGTCCCATCCAGTTCGGGCGCTGCTGATCCAGTCCCGGAAGATGGGCGCGACCGCCAGGATGAACCCTGGCGTCACCACGAACCCTCGAAGCGCGCTGGCCTGCATCTCCCTCTCCCGAGTCGGTCCGACTCGCGGCTGTGGTGGCATCGCTGATTGATCGAGTTGGCCGTCACTACCCTTCTCCTGTTCAGCTGTCACTTTCCATGGATGATGCGACTCCCTTTCAGCCAAGTTCAGGGACTTGCCTGTTCCTGGATCATGAGACTGTCTCCTGGATCATTGGACTCCTGTGCTAGGATGGTGAGACTGGACCATTGGGGCGCCGATTATGGCCGAGCCGTCCGCTGCGCCATCACACCTGTAAACCAGCGCAGGTGTAGGACCCAAGGGAACTCTGGATTTTCAACGCAGTGTGATGCTGATCAGCGCCGAAACCCGTTGCTGCTCCACACCCTAACCCAGTAACCTTAGCGCTGGGTTGAGTCGCACGATCGGAGAACCACTCCAACGGTTCTACATTCCTGTCGAAGCGAGTCTCATGATCCAGGGAAAGCGACAGCGGCGGCTGTCTTCACGGCTGAACCATCCACCAGCGCCGCGTCTTCGCGGATGTCGATGGCGGGGACAACTCCAGGGATGGCGCTGGTTTGCGCCAGCGTCAGGTTCTCACCGCCTGGCCCTTGGGCGATGCCGCGGATCACAGCGGCGCCGTGCTGCGGCACGTAGAACACCTGGAATGCCGAGCCATTCACGGCAAAGGCAGTACGCAGCCCTTCCAGCTCAGGAGGTGTGGGCAGCTCGTAAACCTTGGCGCCCGCGGCGGCGACGTTTCGCAGCGCCGGGAACCGCGCCACATCCGCGGGCGGGAACTCGACCAGGCCGCGGGCGGGGTTCTGATCGGGGGGTGCCGCTACCACGTTGGCCGGCAGGGGCGGTTGGGCCGAAACGGAACCGGCTGCCGGGACGAGGCTGCATTGGCTTTGCGCGATGGCGGCAACCGGGGCAAGCAGCAAAGCAGCCGCGAGCGAGGCCGCAGGGACGAAGCGGGGCATGGTTTCTCCTAACTTGAGGTGAGGACGCGCTGGTTCGCGGCGGAGCCAAGGCGGGCCGCGTAATTGGCGTTGAGCTGCCCAACCGTGGTGGTGAGCGGCAGGTTGTTGTTGGTGAGATATTTGGTCGGCAGGATGGTGGAGAGCAGAGTGCTATCGGGAGCAGTCGCGATGGCTGCGCCGTTGGTTGGTCCGAAGACATAGCCAGCGTAGGTCTGCCCCACAGTGGCCGGTTTGTTCGTGGCGGCCGACACAGCCGCCGCCGTGTCCTTGATGATGTAACTGGCCTCGACAGCTTGGGCTTGCGGGTTGGTGATGTCCGCCGCGGTGTAGCCGAGACCATACTTTTGGCTTGTGCCGGCGAAGGTGCCGGGCACGATTTGCCATGGCCCGGTAGCGGCGGAGGTGCCGTTGGCCGTGGGGACGTTCTGGAATTTGCTTTCCGCTTGGCCGATGGCCGCAACTGCTTCAGCGTTGACGCCTACTTGCGCCGCCGTGCTCACGGCGGTAGCGCCATAGGACGTTGAAGCCATGGCCGTCATCGCTGACGACTGCCCGCCTTCACCAGGAGCAACCGAAGTGTCCAAGCCGGAATCGCTACCAGACACCGTGCTGCCGGCGTCAGACGCGGTTGTCTGTCCGGACTGAGACGAGCTAGCCGCAGGTCCGGCATACCCGTCCACGCCCCGTTCCTGATAGCCAGGCTGGATGCGTTCTGGTTGATTGGAAGCAGTTGCCAGGCTGGGATTGCTGACCTGCCCGTGGACCGCCGGGGCGCAAAGCAGAACCGCAGCAAAGCCCGCCCGTGATAGCGCCCGCATCACTGATACTGGTACAAGACCTGATCGCGCGGGCCGAAGACCACCGTGCATGTCGTGCCAGGCTTCACGGTGGATCGGAACGGCGACAGGAGTGCCTTTGAGACGTAGCCGACGCTGTGGCTGGTAAAGGGCACAATCTCGGCATAGCCGGCTACGGTGTTCATTGAGGCGGCGACGGCAGATGTCGTGCGCCCGATCACACGGGCGTCTGGCCGAGGCGCTGCCAGAATCGGCGACCATGCCGGAACGCTCATGCAGACGAGAAGCTGCCGCGGCTGGGTAAGCGCTTGATGCGGCGCGGGCGGAAGGGTGATCGGCTTCCCCGGCACCTTCGCCGCGTTGCGCTCTTCGGCCATGCGGTCAAGGAAGCCGGGATCGAAGGTTTGCGCGCGGCACGGTGCAAGGATGGCGATCCCGAGGACAGCGGCAG
>JAABUT010001289.1_pt1 | contig 29660 bp, 32 predicted proteins | sample 5559281 | NCBI WGS metagenome assembly JAABUT01 (sample SAMN10711880, study PRJNA513359) | rock metagenome | isolation source: Antarctica rocks | place: Antarctica: Victoria Land, Ricker Hills nord | collected 2016-01-04
ATGCGCTCGGTCATCTCCACCGCCCGAAAGCAGGGAATCAACATCCTCCGAGCCCTGACCATGCCGACCGGGGATCTCGTGGACCTCCTCTCATCGTAACGATCAAGGGCAGGTGCTTGGGAGTTACAAAGGATCAGCCATGACCTCCCTTCTCGCCATTGAAGTCAGCCCACGCTTCGACCACTCCGTGTCCCGTAGGCTGACCGCGCGGTTCATTGAGAAATGGACGGCGGATCATCCTGGCGGCGCCGTCGTCGTCCGCGACCTGATGAAGACGCCGCTGCCCTTTGTCGACCTGCCCTGGATCGGCGGCGCATTCACGTCGGCCGAGCAACAGTCGCCTGAAATGGTCGCCGCCATAAAGGTTTCCGACGATCTGATCGCGGAGTTGAAGGCGGCCGATCAAGTCGTCATCGGCACGCCGATGTACAACTTCTCCATTCCGGCGGTTTTGAAAGCATATATTGACCATGTTGTCCGGGTCGGCCTTACCTTCACGCCAAAATACGAGGGGCTGCTGACCGGCAAGAAGGCGACGATCATCCTGGCAGCGGCCGGCAACTACGCGCCAGGCGCCCCGGCCGAGAGCTACAACGTCGCAATCAGCTACCTGCGGCAGATCCTGGGGTTCATCGGCATCACCGACGTGAAGGTGGTGCTCGCCGGGCAGACGCTTGCGGTCGGCCAGGGCGGCAAGACGATGGACGAGTTCATCGGCCAGTTCGAACAGGAACTGGCAGCCGCCGCGGCCTGATGCCAGACTAATTCCGCGTCAAGCGTACGGGTGGCGGCAGGCTGGCGATCTCGTTCACCAGCTTGCGCGTCATCGCCTCGCCAAACGTCGCGAAATCGTGTATTTCCAGCACGAAGCTGCCGGTGCCGCCGGTGACGTTCTCGCGGTAGTAGTTCGCCAAACCGCCCGGCGGCTGCACATGGGCGAAGGTCCACGATACCGGATGGTCGTTGATGATGGCCAGGCCGTTGATGGTGACGCCGGCGGCCACCGCATCGTCGCGTGCAGCCGACGCGTCTCGGCCGTTGTTGTTGGTGCCGTCGCCGCACACGTCGATGACGCGGCGTTGCGCCTCGAAGCCCGATGTCGCCAAATTTTTCATCGCCAGATCGATCCCCGCCGAAATCGCGGTGCGGCCCCAGAAGCTGCGCGGCGCCGTGCGGATCTTCTCGGCGAATTCGTTTGCCGATGCGGCGTCGTGGATCAGCGTCCAGTCGACCACGGTGCGCACCTCAAAGGCGGAGGCGAATTCCACGTAATTCACCGCGATCGCGCCGATCGCGCCGCCACGGATGCCGGCGATCACCGCGTCGCTCTTGAAGGCGGCGGCATAGCCCTTCTTGAGCAGGTCGAACTCGGTGTCGTCGACGCTGCGCGACACGTCCGTCACCAGCACCAGGGCGAGATCGACGGGAACTTCCGCACGCGCCGGGGCAGCGGCGGAAAGCACGATCAGCAGGGTGATGATCCAGCGCATGGCGTGACAATGATGCCGGGCGCAGCAGCGTTCCAAAGGAGTTTGATCAGCCCTCGGCGGGCGCTGGCCGGCCGCGGATCATGTCCGATGCCTTTTCCGCGATCATCATGGTCGAGGCATAGGTGTTGGCCGAGGGCATGTTCGGCATGATGGAGGCGTCCACCACCCGCAGCGCCTGCAACCCGTGCACGCGCAGGCGGTCGTCCACCACGGTTGTCGGGTCGGTGCGCGGACCCATGCGGGCGGTGCCGATCAGGTGGTAGCCGGTGCCGCCGTAGTGCCGGGCGTAGTCCAGCAACGCCGTGTCGGTGTCCACATCAGGGCCGGGAAGCTGTTCGCCGTCGAAGAACGGCGCCAGCTCGGGGGAGTGCAGCAGGGTGCGGGCCAGGCGGAGGCCGGCCAGCAGCACCTGGCGGTCGGTGGCGTGGGCCAGGTAGTTGGGCTGGATCACCGGATCCTGGAACGGATCGGCGGAGCGGGCGCGGACGTGGCCGGTCGATTCCGGACGGTGCTGCCAGAAGCCGCAGGTCATGCCGGGGAAGTCGTCCAGCACGCTGACGAAGCCTTTCTTGTAGCTGGCCGGGGTGAACACGCCCTGCAGGTCGGGGTCTTCCAGGGTCGGACGGGACTTGCAGAAGATGTGCACCAGCGACGGGCTGAGCGCCAGGATGGAGGGCTTGCCCAGCATCCAACGGGCGATCTGGCCGAGCAGGCGGGGACCGCGGGCCAGCTCGTTCATGGTGATGATGTTCTTGGCCCGCGCCACCAGGCGCACCGCGTAGTGGTCGCGGAAGTTCTCGCCGACGCCGGGCAGGTCGTGATGCACCGGCACGCCGATGTCGGCCAGCAGCGCGCTTGGTCCGATGCCGGAGATCTGCAGCAGCTTGGCGGTGTTGACGGTGCCGGCGGACAGGATGACCTCGCGGCGCGCGCGGACCTCATGTGTGGTGGTGGTGCGGTCGCGGTCGTCGACATAGCGCACGCCGGTGGCGCGGGTGCCGTCCAGCAGGATGGCGCTGGCGCGGGCGTTGGTGCGGACATCCAGGCGGCCGGTGGCACGGGCGGGGTGCAGGAACATGCGCGCGGCGCTGCGGCGCCAGCCACGGCGGATGGCGCGCTGGAAGTAGCCGACGCCTTCCTGGGTGGCGCCGTTGTAGTCGGGGTTGCGCGGGATGCCCATGCCGACGGCGCCGTCGATGAAGGCTTCGCAGACCGGGTGGATCCAGTCGATGTCGGTCACCGGGATGCGGCCGTCGCGGCCGCGATATTCGGGGTCACCAGCGCCGATGCGGCCTTCGGTGCGCTTGAAATACGGCAGGATGTCGCGGTAGCCCCAGCCCTGGTTGCCGCGCTGCGCCCAGTTGTCGAAGTCCGCCGCCTGGCCGCGGTTGTAGACCATGCCGTTGACGGAGGAGGAGCCGCCGAGGGTGCGCCCCTGGGTGGTGGGAATGCCGCGCCCGGCGGTCCATTCGGTGGGTTCGGTCTTGAACTGCCAGGTCAGCTTCGGGTTGAACAGCGTCTTGGTGAAGCCGGCCGGGATGTGGATGAAGGGGTGGCGGTCGGGCGGGCCGCATTCCAGCACGCAGACGGTGACGCCGGGGTCCTCGGTCAGCCGGTGCGCCAGCACCGATCCGGCGGCGCCGCTGCCCACGATCACATAGTCGAACTCGTCGGCCATCCGCGCCTCCGGCTTTTACGCGAGCGTATCAGCGCACCCCGCTGGGGAACAGCACCACCCGCAAGGTCTGCAGGATGATCACGCAGTCGAACAGGATAGAAAAATTCTTCACGTAATACAGGTCGTAGCTGAGCTTGGACCGCGCGTCGTCGATCGACGCGCCGTATGGGTAGTTGATCTGCGCCCAGCCGGTCAGCCCGGCGCGGACCATGTGGCGCTCGTTGTACAGCGGCAGTTTCTCGGCCAGCTCGGCGGTGAACACCGGGCGTTCCGGACGCGGGCCAACCAGCGACATATCGCCCTTCAGCACGTTCCATAGCTGCGGCACCTCGTCCAGCCGGGTGCGGCGCAGGAAGTTGCCGACGCGGGTGATCCGGTTGTCCTTGTTCGCGGCCCAGACGGCGCCGTTCTTTTCGGCATCCGTGCGCATGGTGCGCAGCTTGTAGATCCAGAACACCCGGTTGGCCTGCGTCACCCGCTGCTGGCGGTACAGGATCGGCCCCGGGCCCTCGAACGCGATGGCGACGGCGGACACCAGCATGAACGGCGAGATCAGCAGCAGGATCGCCAGGGCGGCGAACACGTCCAGCGCCTTCTTCAGCGCGCGGTCGACGAAGCCGAAGTAGAAGCCGTCGGAATACACGATCCAGCTCAGCTCCAGCCGCTTGATGTCCACCCGACGCAGTTCGCGTTCCACGAAGGTGAGGTATTGCACCACCGGGAAGCCGGCCGTCTTGCACGCCAGCAGGTGTTCCAGCTTCATGCCGCGGCGTTCGTCGGGTGCGACCACGATCTGGTCGGCGCGCAGCCGGCGGGCGATGCCGAGCAGGTCGAAGCCGTCGGCCGCGATCACCCGGCAGGTCGGGTCGTCGGCCAGGCGCTGTTCGACCTCGCCCAGGATCGCGTCGTGCACGAAGGTGATGTCGTAGTGCAGGTTGCGGCCCTCCTTGCGCAGCATCAGCAGCAGGTCGAGCGCGCGCTTGCCGGCACCCAGCACCATCAGCCGATGACGGAACACGCGGCGGGCTAGCAGCACGGCGAACAGGATGCGGACAACGAAGGCGGCCGTGGTGAAGCCGACCACCGCCAGGGCAAAGACCAGCGTCTGGTCGGAAACCAGCATGCCTGAAAAGGTCGCCGGCATCAGCATCGGCAGCGCCATCATCGCGGCGGAGGCCAGCGCCGCGCCCATGCCGACCACCAGCGGCACCCGGGCAAGGGATTTCCGCGATTCCAGCAGCGCCTCGCGCCGGTACAGGCCCATGGAGTAGAGCAGCAGCAGGTTGGCCAGCGGGTGCAGCAGCAGGCGGATGTCGATGGCCTGCACGGTCAGGAACACCACGGCGCCGCGCCCGAGCCACAGCACCAGCGGCCAGATAGCAGGATCGTGAGCACATCCAGGACGAACAGGCCGGCGCTGGTGGTCGGTGCGGCAAACTTGATGAGTCGCATCGTTCCCTTGCCCGGCAGGTTCTTAGATGCGCCGCATGTACACCGCCGACGCTCCGTAGCTGTTCAACATCGCGTCAGTCACGTCGTCGCCGGCCGGCGCGAAGCCGAAACGGGTCCAGAACGGCACAGACCTTCCGACGGCAACCAGGCACACCGGCAGACCGCCTGCGGCTGCAATCAGACAGCCGATGATGCGCCGCCCGACGCCCTCGCCACGTATCGTTCCGCTAAGCGCCACATCATGGATATACGCGCAACCCGGCAAATCGGGCAAGGCACCCAGCAGATGGTTGAGCGGCGGGGGGCGCAGGTCATGCCACGGATGGCTGACGGCATAGCCATGCAGGCCCTGCGGGTCCGCCAGCACGTGGCAGCCGCGCGGGTACAGCGCCAGCCGCTCGACCAGCACGGCCGGATCCTCGGGGTAGGCGGGATGCACCGCCTCGCCGATCGCCTCGACCTGCGGCAGGTCGGCCGAGGTCATCGGGCGCCAGGCGGGCTGCATGTGGAATTAACCGATTTCGACCGGACGCATCCGCAGGGGCAGGGTGGCCAGGCTGCCGATGGTGTCGAAGTCGCGCAGCACGGCGTCGTCGCCGGTCTCGACCTCGGCGACCTGCTCGGCGTGGCGGCGCAGCAACGCGCGGGCGCCGGTGTCGCCGGACAGCGCCATGATCTCGGGGAAATGGCGGCGGTCCCACAGCACCGGGTTGCCGATCTTGCCTTCGTGTACCGGCACCACGATGCTGCGACCCTCGTCAGGGTCGTAGGCGGCGATCAGCCGTTCCAGCACCCGCCCAGTCACCAGCGGCATGTCGCCCAGGCAGACGATGGCCGCCGACACGTGGCCAGGCAGGGCGGCGATGCCGGCCTTCAGACTGGCAGACAGGCCGTCGGCGTGGTCGGCGGCGTGGACGAACTCGACTGGCCGGCCGCCGATGGCCGCGCGAATTTCGGCGTCGCGGTGGCCGGTCACCACCAGGATCGGGCGGGCGGGGGCGGACAGCACGTTGTCGACCACCCGCGTCACCATCGCCCGCCCGGTGCGGTCGGCCACCAGAAGCTTGTTGTAGGGCGCCATGCGGGTGGACTGTCCGGCCGCCAGCACCACCACCGCGATGGTCGGCGTGGCGGGCACGGCGGGGCGTTCGGGCTTCCCGGCAGCCTTGGCGCGCGGCAGCGGGCGGGCGTCGGTGTCCTTCAGCAGGCCACCGACACCCATGCCGGTGATCTCCGCCGGCCCTACGGCCAGCCCGGCGAACAGCCTGCGCAGCACGAAGTCGATGCCGTTGGCCTTCGGGCTGCGGGCGCAGCCGGGCAGCACCAGCGCCGGCACCTCGCCGATCGCGCCAAGACATATCAGGTTGCCGGGGTCGACCGGCATGCCAAAATGCACGATCCGCCCGCCCGCCCGCACCACGCCCGATGGCCCGACGTCGCGCCGGTCCACCGTGGCCGAGGCGCCCGCCACCAGCAGCAGCTGCGCGCCGGCTGCCAGCAGCTGGCCCAGCGCGGCCCCGATCGCGTCGGCGGTGTGCGGGCTGCGCAACGGCGGCAGCAGCCGGCCGCCCAGCGCGGTGATCCGCGTCTCGGTCGCCTCGATGGTGCCCAGCGTGACGCTTTCCTTCAATCCCGGCAGCTGCGTCAGCACCAGCCCGACGGTCAGCCGGCGGAACGGGTGCAGCCGCATCGGCGGCGCCCCCAGGCGCACGATGTCGCCGGCGCGGTCGAGCATCTCGCCCGGAACGGCGAACGGGATGACCTTGATGGTCGCCACCATCATACCCGCTGACACGACCGACAGGTCAGCCAGGGTGGCAACGGTCAGTGCCTCGTCGACGCCGTTTATTTCGTCGATGCGAGCGGCATCGACACGCAGCAAGCCGGCGGCATCGGCGTGCAGGTTCACCCGCCCGGTGCCGGGCCGGCCACGCGACAGGCCTGGCGCGTCGAGCAAGGCGGCCAAACGTTCGGCGGCCTCGTTTTCCGCCACGTCGCCGGGATCGAAGCGGGCGGCGATCACCTGGATATGCCCGGCTTGGCGCAGGGCAGCCAGCGCGGCATCGTCCAGCACAGAGCCCTTCTTGATCACCCGGTCTGCGACGCGGTGCGAATGCGCCACCACGGCGCCCAGCGCGTCGTCCAGGTCCAGCGCGCCGAAGTTCATGCCCCGGCCGTGACCTTCGCCGCGGCCTTGGCGCCGAGGGAAGAATTGCGCCGCACGGCGACGAATTCGGCCAGGATCGACAGCGCGATCTCCGGCGCCGTCACCGCCTCGATGTTCAGCCCGACCGGGCCGCGGATGCGGGCCAGCACGTCGTCGCCGTGGCCGAGCGCCCGCAGCCGGGCCAAGCGGGCGTCGTGCGTCCGCCGGCTGCCCAGCGAGCCGATGTAGAACGCGTTTGAATGCAAGGCGCGGTCCAGCGCCGGATCGTCCAGCTTGGGGTCGTGGGTCAGGGTCACGACCGCGGTGCGGCTGTCCGGCGCCAGCGCGTCCATGGCCTCGTCAGGCCAGTCGGTCATCACGGTGACGTTGGGGAAGCGGGCGTCAGTGGCGAACGACCGGCGCGGGTCGACCACCACCACCGCCAGGCCGATCTGAGCCGCCATCGGCACCAGCGCCTGGGCGATGTGCACGGCGCCCACCACGATCAAACGCAGCGGCGGGTTGTAGGCCTGCAGGAACCAGTCGCCATCGGCCAGCTTCACGGTGTCGCTTTGGTCGCGGTCCAGCGCGCGGGCCGCGGCGGCGGCCAGTTCGGGGCCGGCGGCAAGGTCGGGCAGCAGCACCTGCTCGCCGGTGGGCAGCTTCGTGGCGACCACCACCGGGCGTTTCGCCGTGCGTGCCGCGGTCAGCGCCGCCAGCAGCTCGGGTGTCACTCGAACTTCTCCACGAACACCTTCAGCTTGCCGCCACAGGCCAGGCCGACCTCCCAGGCGCGCTCGTTGGTGATGCCGAAGTCCAGCAGCTGCGGCGTACCCGACGCGATGGTCTGCATCGCCGCCTCGGCCACCGCGCCCTCGATGCAGCCGCCGCTGACCGAACCGGCCATGCGGCCCGACTCTGTCACCGCCAATTGGCTGCCGGCCGGGCGTGGCGAGCTGCCCCAGGTCTGGGTGACGGTCGCCATGGCAACCTGTTCGCCTTCCGCACGCCACCTGGCGGCGACGGTCAGGATGTCCTCGCCAATATCGGTTTCGCTCATGCCGTCTGTCTCCAAGCGTCCATCGCCCGGGGGGAGGCAGGGCGGGACAAGGTTTGCACGAGGCTGCGCAGGCTGGCGAGGTTGTGCACCGTGCGGAACTCGTCCACATGCGGCAGCATCGCGCGTATGCCTTGTGATCTGGGTTGGAACCCGTCCCAACGCAACAACGGATTGAGCCAGATCAGCCGGCGGCAGGATTTGTGCAGCCGCTCCATGTTCTCGGACAGGCCGGCGGCGCCGTCGCGGTCCAGCCCGTCGGTGACCAGCAGCACCACCGCGCCCTGGCCCAGCACCCGGCGTGCCCAGATGTGGTTGAAGCTGTCCAGCGCCTCGCCGATGCGGGTGCCGCCGGACCAGTCGGGCACCGCGTGGGACACCATCTGGAAGGCGATCTCGGCGTCGCGGTGGCGCAGCTGACGGGTGATGTTGGACAGCCTGGTGCCGAACAGGAAGGTCGACACGCGGTCGCGGTCGTTTGCGACGGCGTGCAGGAAATGCAGCAATATCTGGGCGTAGCGCGACATGCTGCCGGAGATGTCGCACAGCACCACCAAGGGCGGCGGGCGGGTGACCTTGCGGGTGCGCGACAGCTGCATGATTTCCCCGCCCGAGCGCAGCGACGCCCGGATGGTGGCGCGCAGGTCGATGCGCGGGCCGCCGGGATCGGGACGGTGCCGGCGGGTGCGCAACAGGTCGAGCGGCAAGGAAAGCCGGCGGATTTCCTGTTTCGCCGATGTGATGTCGGCGGCGCTCATCGCCTCGAAGTCCATGGTTTGCAGGCGTTCGCGTTCGGACACGGTCAGCACCGCGTCGACCTGCTCCTGCTCGGCCCGGGGCGGCGGCGGGCGGTTGCGCGGCTGGTTGAAGGCGTCGGCCAGGCGGCGGCTGCCGGGCGGAGCGCGGTCGGGCGGGCGGTTCTGCTGGCCGTCGATCATCGCCATCGCGGCGGCGGATTTCGCGGCCTCCGGATCGCGCCAGAACATGCTGAAAGCGTGGTCGAACAGCTCGGCGTGCTCGTGGCGGTGGACCATCGTGGCGCGCAACGCCGTGCGCACCTGGGCGCGGACGCCGATGTCGACCAGGCTGACGGCGGTCTGCGCCGCCAGCATGTCCGCCGGCCCAACCGGTAGCCCGGCCCGACGCAGCAGGCGGCCGAAATGCATGATGTTGGCGGATATTTTCCCCGGAACCGGCCCCGCCGGCGGCGCGGCATCGTCCATCAAATGACCGCAGTGACGGATTTCGCCTCGGACACCAGCCGCGCAGCTTCGGCGCCGCGTATTTTGGCGATGTCGTCCTGGTATTTCAGCAGCACGCCCAGCGTGTCGTCGACCGCCTGGGGCGCCAGCTCGGTCTGGTTCAGGTAAGTGAGTGCGCCGGCCCAGTCGATCGTCTCGGCGACGCCGGGCAGCTTGAACAGGTCCTCGCCGCGCAGCCGCTGCACGAAGGCGACGATCTGAGCGGCGAGCTGCTCCGGCACGCCCGGGGCCTTGCGGGCCAGGATTTCGCGCTCGCGGCGGGCGTCGGGGTAGTCCACCCAGTGGTACAGGCAGCGCCGGCGGATGGCGTCGTGCACCTCGCGCGTGCGGTTCGAGGTCAGCACCACCACCGGCGCGGTGGCGGCGCGGATGGTGCCATATTCCGGCACGGTGATCTGGAAATCGGCCAGCAGCTCCAGCAGGAACGCCTCGAACGGCTCGTCGGCGCGGTCCAGCTCGTCGATCAGCAGCACCGCGGGCGGCTGGTCAGGGTCGATCGCGGACAGCAGCGGGCGCGATTGCAGGAACTCGCGCGCATATATGGTGCTGCCCAGCTGATCGACGGTGCCGCCGGCCTCGGCGATGCGGATCGCCATCAGCTGGCGGGCGTGGTCCCACTCGTAGGCCGCCGCCGAAAGGTCCAGGCCGTCATAGCATTGCAGCCGCACCAGCCGACGGTCCAACCCTCCCGCCAGCACCTTGGCGATCTCCGTCTTGCCGGTGCCCGGCTCGCCTTCCAGGAACAGCGGGCGCTGCATGGACAGCGACAGGTGCACGGTGGTGGCCAGGGCGATGTCCGCCACGTAGCCGCCGGCGGCGAGCAGGGCGGCGGTGTCCGCGACGGTTTTTGGAATCACTAGAAGAAGCCTTTCACCAGCATGAACGCGATCACCAGGAAGATGGCGCTGCCAACCCAGGCAATCATGGGCAGACCACCCGGTTCCTTCGGTATCATGGCGAACAGGCTGATCGCCGGCGGCGGCGGGGGCGGCGCCACGCGCGTCGGCGGGGCATCCGCGGGCGGCGCATCGTCGCTGCCGCCGGTGACGGTCACGACCGACGGCTCGGGCGCGCCCACCGTGGCGGCAAAGCGGTCGAAGAAGGCGTCGGCCATCTGCTTGGCGGTGGCGTCGATCAGCCGGGCGCCGAGCTGGGCGATCTTGCCGCCGACCTGCGCCTTCACGTCATAAGCCATCAGGGTGCCGTCGCCGTCTTGGGTCAGCTTCACCGTGGCGCCGCCTTTGGCGAAGCCGGCGACGCCGCCCTGGCCCTCGCCGGCGATGCAGTAGCCGTTCGGCGGGTCGAGGTCGAGCAACTGCACCTTCCCGCTGAAGCGGGCCGAGATGGGCCCGATGCGCACCGCGGCCGTCGCCTTCAGCTCGTGCTCGGACAGCTTCTCCATGGTCTCGCAGCCCGGGATGGAGCTGCGCAGGATTTCCGGATCGTTCAGCGCCGCCCAAACCTTCTCGCGCGGCGCGGGAATCCGCCGCTCGCCGGACATGTCCATGTTTCTGCCGTTCTCCGTTGCGCCCACATCTACGTTGCGCCGGGCGGAAGTTACTTATAGGGGAAGGGTCGTGCAACCGACGCCCCCGGAGCAAGCCGCATGACCTACCTGATCGGCGACGACCTGCCCACCCGCCCGGCCGGCGAACGTTTTCGGGCCTTGGTCGACCGCCCGGGCATCCTGGGCATCCCCGGCACCCACAACGGCATGGCGGCGTTGCAGGCCAAAGCCGCCGGGTTCGAGGCGCTGTACCTGTCCGGGGCGGCGATGACCGCGTCGATGGGGCTGCCGGACCTGGGCATCATCACCGTGGACGAGGTCGGCTTCTTCATCCGCCAGGTGGCGCGGTCATCCGGCCTGCCGGTGCTGGTGGACGGCGACACCGGCTACGGCGAGGCGCTGAACGTGATGAACATGGTGCGCAGCTTCGAGGACGCCGGCGCCGGCGCGGTGCACATCGAAGACCAGCTGCTGCCGAAGAAATGCGGCCACCTGAACGACAAGAAGCTGGCCGACGCGCACGACATGGCCGCCAAGGTCGCCGCCGCCCGCAAGGCTCGCCGCCACCTGTACATCATCGCCCGCACCGATGCCGCCGCCAGCGAGGGCATGGACGGCGCCGTTGCCCGCGCGAAGCTGTACCTACAGGCAGGTGCCGACGCCATCTTCCCCGAGGCGCTGAACACGGCGGAGATGTTCCGCGAGTTCGCCGCCCGGGTGGATGCGCCGCTGCTGGCCAACATGACCGAGTTCGGCCGCACGCCCTTCTTCACCGCCGAGGAATTCCGCGCCATGGGCTACCGCATGGTGATCTGGCCGGTGAGCTCGATGCGCGTTGCCGCCCGCGCGCAGGAGGAGCTGTATGCCGCCATCGCTCGTGACGGCGGCACCCACGGGATGGTCGACCGCATGCAAACCCGCACCGAGTTGTACGCCACCATCGGCTACCACCGCTACGAGGCGCTGGACGCCTCCATCGTCACCACCGTTATCCCGCAGGCCATGCCACAGGGGGCGATCACATGACCCTCCCGCTGCCCACCCTGGACCACGTCGTCGTCAACGTGCGCGACCGGATGGACGAGGCGCAAACGTTGTACGGGCGCCTCGGCTTCACCCTGACGCCGCGCGGGCGGCACACCCTGGGTTCGATCAACCATTTGGCGATTTTCGGCACCGACTACATGGAGCTGATCGGCGCACCCCCCGACGGCGAGCGCCTGGACATCTTCGGCTGGCCCTGCGGCCTGAACGGGCTGGTGTGGGGCACCGAGGACTCGGCGTCGGTGGCCGAGGCGTTGGGCCAGGCGGGCGTGGCCTGCACGCCGCCCAACCAGTTCTCCCGCCCGGTCGACATGCCGGGGGGGCCGCGCGACGCGGTGTTCCGCACCGTGCGGCTGCCCAACGACACCACGCCGGCTGGCCGGCTGTATTTCTGCCACCACTTCACCCGTGATCTGGTCTGGCGCGACGAGTGGCGCCACCACGCCAATGGCACTCTCGGCGTGATTGAAGGCGTCATCGTCGCCGAGGACCCGCGCCGCCTGGCCGCGCTGTTCACCGCCATGTTCGGCCAGGACGCGGTGGTGCCGGTCGCCGGCGGCGTGCGGCTGTCGGTCGGGTTGTCGAACTTCGACGTGGTGGACGCCACCGAGTGCACCGCCCGCTACGGCACCGCCGTGGCGGAGGACGACCGCAGCGAGTACATGGCCGCCCTGGTGTTGCGCACCACCTCGCTGGACCGGGCGGCGGCGGCGTTGCGGGCGGGGAGCATTGAGTTCTCCCAGGATGAAAGCCGCGTGCTGGTGTCGGCAGCCGACACGATGGGCGTGGCGATCGAATTCCGGGAGTAGGATAGGCAAGCCCTTGCGTCACCCATCTTTTCATCGCACCGCCGATGATGAATGGCGCAAAGGCTTGACCCATCCCACGAGGCAGGTCAGTGCCGCACCAGGGCCAGCACCAGCTCGACCACGATGAGCAGCACGATCGCCGCCTCCATGATTTCTGAGCGGGCTGCCGACGCCTCGTCGTACAACGCCGTGTAGGTGTCGCGGATGATCGCCAGCTTGCGGTGCACGGCGGCGCTGAACGTGGGTACGCGAAAACCGTCCAGGGCGGCGGCATAGACCCGGGCGAGGTAGACGTCCTCGCTCACCTGCAGGGCGTTGTCGACCTTTTCGGTCAGCTCGGTCACCTCGGCAACCAAGGTGTACAGCCGGCGTGCGAGGCCGGCGTAGCGGCGGGCGGCCAGCACGTTCAGGCCGCGCCTGGCACCTTCGACCATGTCGTACATCGCCGGCAGCTCGGCATCCAGGAGCTCGTCGTAGTAGCGCATCTCCAGCAACTGGGCGTTGGCGACCTCCAGCACGTCGGCCACGTCCGACTCGCCGCGCGGCTCGTAGATGAAGGCGCGGTCCCAGGTCAGCACCACCAGGTCGTCGGCATAGTAGGAGAAGCGGGAGCGCAGCAGATCGGCGCGGGCAGCGTTCGACAAGGGACGCGTCTCACCGGACAGCAGCGGCACCAGGTCGAGTCGGTCGAGCATCTCAGCGGCGGACGGGGCAGGGTCGAACTGGTGGACCACGCCGATCAGGTAGTCCTCGGTCAAACGAGACGTGGACGGCCGCAGCAACGCCTCGGCCAAAGTGCGGCGCAGGGCCTCCAGCCTTGTGTCCCAAAAGGCTGTGTCCTCCAGCACGCGGTCGACGGCGTTCACCCGCGCCGAGAAACCCTCCCACTCGAGACCGGCGCCGGGGACCCGCAGCGCCAGGGTGACGGCGCCGAAGTCGTACAGCCGGGCGGTCAGGGCGGCTTCCACAGCCACCCCGTCCAGGTCGAGCACCACCAGGTCAAGAGTGACGTTCAGCGGCGGCACATCGAACGCCACCGCCTTGGGCGGCGTGGTGGCCAGACGCGAGCGCACCGCCTGGCCAGACACGTGCCGGGCCAGCAGGATCTGGGCGCGGGGCAGGTCGATGGCGTAGGCGACGTCGAACAGGCGCAGCGCCAGGATGTGGCCGGCGACGATCTTCATGGCGTACGCTCATTCAGCCAGGCCAGCGCGCCGAAGCCGGCGGCCTGGCCGGTGCTGAAGCAGGCCTGCAGCAGGAAGCCGCCGGTCGGCGCCTCCCAGTCCAGCATCTCGCCGGCCACGAACACGCCAGGGCGGCGGTGCAGCATCATGCGGCCGTCGACCTCGGACCAGGCGATGCCGCCGGCGGTGGAGATGGCGCGGTCGATCGGGGCAGGGGCCAGCAAGGTGACGGGCAGCGCCTTGATGAGCACCGGCAGGTCGGCGGCGGCGCCGGCGTGCAGCGCCTCCTGCACCAGCCCGATCGCCACCGGCGCCAGGCCGGCGGTCTTGCGCAGCCAGGTGGACAGCGACTGGCCGCGGCGCGGCGCCTGCAGCCGGGATGCGAGTTCAGGACCTGACAGGTCCGGACGCAGGTCGACCGCGATGCGCACCGGCCCGGCGGCGGTCGCGTCGCGCAGGGCGCCGGACAGGGCGTAGATGGCGCCGCCCTCGATGCCGGCGTCGGTCACCAGCGCCTCGCCGCGCTGGGTGCGGCCGGCGAAATGTACGGCGATGCGTTTCAGGGCCGTGCCGGCGAAGCGGCTGCGGAAGACCTCCGACCAAGTGACGGCGAAGCCGCAGTTGGCCGGGCGCAAGGACACGATCGCGACGTCCGGCAGCAGCGACACCCAGCCGCCATCGGCACCCAGCCGCGGCCATGACGCGCCGCCCAGCGCCAGCACCACCGCGTCCGCGGCAACGGCGCTGCCGTCCTGGAGCCTGATGCGGCCGTTCGCGTCCCATCCCGACCACTGCGCCCGCGTCCGCACCTGCACCCCCAGCCGATCGAGCCGCAGCAACCAGGCGCGCAGCAGCGGGCTGGCCTTCAAAGCCTTCGGAAACACCCGCAGGCTGGAGCCGACGAAAGTCTCCTGATCCAGCCCCGCGCACCAGGCGATCAGCGCGGCCGGCGGGAACGCCGCGACGATCGGACCCAGTCGGTCGCGCGCGGCACCATAGCGGTCGAGAAACCCCGGCAGCGGCATGCTGTGCGTCAGGTTCAGCCCGCCGCGCCCGGCCATCAGGAACTTGCGGCCCAGACTCGGCATGCGGTCCAGCACCGTTACCGTTGCACCAGCGGCAGCCAACGTCTCCGCCGCCATCAAACCGGCAGGGCCGCCGCCGATGACGGCGACATGAAAAGGCGGGATGATGGGCATGGCTCCGTTATGGCCCGCCCGAGGCTGGCAAGGCCAGGGGGGCGGCTTTGCATTCGCGGTGGGCTGGCATTAGAGCAGCGCCATGCTTCACGGGATCATCACCGTTGGCGGCTGGACCATGGCCAGCCGCATCCTGGGCTTTGTCCGGGACATCCTGATCGCCGCCTTTTTGGGCGCCGGGCCGGTGGCGGACGCGTTCGTGGTCGCCAACCGCCTGCCCAACCTGTTCCGCCGGCTGTTCGGCGAGGGCGCCTTCAACGCCGCCTTCGTGCCTGGTTTTTCGGGATTGCTCGCAACCGAAGGCCACGACGCCGCCCAGCACTTCGCCGAGCAGGCGGTGGCGGTGATGGCGTTCTGGCTGGTTGGGCTGACGGTGCTGGCGGAGATATTCATGCCGGCGGTGATCCGCGTGCTGGCGCCGGGCTTCGTCGACGACCCGGAGAAGTTCGCGCTGGCGGTGACCTTGTGTCGCATCACCTTCCCGTACATGCCGATGATCTGCCTGACGGCGTTGTTTTCCGGTGTGCTGAACGGGCTGGACCGGTTTGCGGCGGCGGCGGCGGCGCCGTTGGTCGCCAACGCGGTGTCGATCGGCTGCATGCTGGGGCTGATGCGCGTGCTGCCGACGCCGGGCCACGCGCTGGCCTGGGGTGTGGCGGTCGCCGGCGTGTTCCAGCTGGTGCTGCTGGTGTGGGCGGTGCGGCGGGCGGGCATGCGCATCGCCGTGCCGCGCCCGCGCCTGACTCCGCGCATGCGCCAGCTGCTGGCCCGGATGGCGCCGGGGCTGCTGGGGGCGGGGGTGACGCAGCTGAACCTGTCGGTGGACATCATCATCGGCAGCCTGCTGCCGGCCGGCACGATCAGCGTGCTGTATTACGCCAACCAGGTGAACCAGCTGCCGCTGGGCACCATCGGCGTGGCGATCGGCACCGCGCTGCTGCCGACGCTGTCGCGCCAGGCGCAGACCGGGGACAATACGGCGGCTTTGGCGACGCTGAACCGGGCGCTGGAATACGCGCTGTTGCTGACCCTGCCGGCGGCCCTGGCGCTGATGGCGGTTTCGCGCCCGATCGTGGCGGTGCTGTTCCAGCGCGGCGCCTTCGATGCGGCGGCGGTGGAACTGTCGGCGCAAGCGTTGTCGGTCTATGCCGCCGGGCTGACCGCCTTCGTGCTGGTGCGGGTGCTGCTGCCGGCGTTCTTCGCGCGCGGCGACACCAGCACGCCGGTGCGCATCGGGCTGGCGTCGGTCGGGTTGAACCTGGCTCTGAACGTGGCGCTGATCGGGCCGTTGCAGCATCTCGGGCCGCCGTTCGCGTCCACCGCGTCGGCCTGGGCCAACGTGGCGGTGCTGGTGTTCATCCTGATGCGCCGCGGCCACCTGGCGGCGGACGCGACGCTGCGGCGGGTGGGGCCGCGCATGCTGCTGGCGGGGGTGGCGATGGCGGCGGCGCTGCCGGTGCTGGAGCGGCTAGCCTATGCGCCGCTGGCGGGATCGCCGCTGTGGCGCTGGGCCGGGCTGGCGCTGCTGGTGGGCGGCGGCATGGCGGTGTACGGCACCGTCGGGCAGCTGAGCGGCGCTTTCGACCTGCGACGGCTGCGCAGGCGACGCGCGTCGTAGCCTGCCCGCGCGCTGTGCCATGACTTGCCCGGGCGCTGTGCGCCACGGCTTGACCAGGCGGCCGTTACGCCAGACAACCGCGCTTCTCATCATTCCAGGCTTGTTCATGCAGCGCATCTTCTCCGGCATCCAGCCAACCGGCATCCCGCACCTGGGCAACTACCTGGGCGCCATCCGCAACTGGGTGGCGTTGCAGGAAAGCCACGAATGCATCTTCTGCGTGGTCGACCTGCACGCCATCACCCAGTGGCAGGACCCGAAGGTGCTGGCCGACCAGACGCGGGAAATGGCGGCGTCCTACATCGCGGCGGGGATCGACCCGGCGCGCAGCATCCTGTTCCATCAGTCCGCGGTGCACGCGCATCTGCGTCTGGCGTGGATCTTCAACTGCGTCGCCCGGATGGGCTGGCTGAACCGGATGACGCAGTTCAAGGACAAGGCGGGGAAGGATCGCGAGAACGTCTCGACCGGGCTGTTCACCTATCCGACCCTGATGGCCGCCGACATCCTGGTGTATCACGCCACCCGCGTGCCGGTGGGCGACGACCAGCGCCAGCATCTGGAGCTGGCCAACGATATCTCGCAGAAGTTCAACCATGATTTCCAGGCCGACTTCTTCCCGCTGATCGAGCCGCTGATCATGGGACCGGCGGCGCGCGTGATGAGCCTGCGCGACGGGAGCAGGAAGATGTCCAAGTCCGATGCGTCCGAGCAGAGCCGCATCGACATGTCCGACGATGCCGACACCATCGCGCTGAAGATACGTCGCGCCAGGACCGACCCGGAGCCGCTGCCCGGCGATGCCGAGGGCCTGGAGAACCGGCCGGAGGCACGCAACCTGGTCGGCATCTACGCCGCCCTGACGGACACCGACCACGCCGGCGTGTTGCGCGAACACGGCGGCCGTGGTTTCGGCGTGTTCAAGCAGGCGCTGACGGAACTGCTGGTCGACCAGCTGACCCCGATCGCGTCCGAAACCCGCCACCTGCTGGCCGACCGCGCCGCGCTGGACGCGATCCTGCGGGACGGGGCGCAAAGGGCCACCGCTCTGGCCGACCCGATCTGCGCCGAGGCCGAGCGGCTGGTGGGCTTCCTGAAGGTTTAACGCTGCGGCGGCGCCATGACCTTGTCGGGGTAGCGGCACCACTCGATCACCGTGCAGCGCCAGCACTCCGGCAGGCGCGCCTTGCAGACGTAGCGGCCGTGCAGGATGAGCCAATGGTGGGCGTTGCGCATCTGCTCGATCGGGATGCGCGCCAGCAGGCCGTCCTCGACGACGCGCACGTTCTTGCCGGGCGCGATGCCGGTGCGGTTGCCGAGGCGGAAGATGTGGGTGTCGACGGCCATGGTGGGTTCGCCGAAAGCCATGTTGAGCATGACGTTGGCGGTCTTGCGGCCGACGCCGGGCAGCGCCTCCAGGCTGTCGCGGTCTCCGGGCACGGCGCCGCCGTGCAGCTCGATCAGTTGCCGGCACAGGGCGATCACGTTGCGCGACTTGGCCTGCCACAGGCCGATGGTCCTGATGTGCGCGGCGACGCCGGCCTCGCCTAGCGCCAGCATCGCGGCCGGATCGGGCGCGTCGCGGAACAGGCCGACCGTGGCCTTGTTGACCGACACGTCGGTGGCCTGGGCGGACAGCACCACGCCGATCAGCAGGGTGAAGGGGTCGGTGTAGTCGATCTCGGCCTGCGGATCCGGGTTGGCTTTCGCCAGAGTGTCGATGAAGTGGCGCACCGCCTCACGGGTCATGCGCGGCGTCCGGCGCGGTGCGGTCTTTTTTGCCGGGGCGATCTTCAGTTTCGTTGCTTGCTGTGCCATGGCGCATAATTCGGCGCGGCGCGGGTGGGTCGCAAGATGGGGGATGGCAAGTTGGCAGGGGTTCCTACATCGGTGTCATGTCCGACGCAGACGTCACGCTGTTCAAGGCGCTTATCGTTCCGCACCGCAGCCTGTCGCGCGGTGCGCTGCGAATTCTGTTGTGCGCGATCGCGGCGGTGTGCTGCATCACCTCCGGTGTGTTCGTCTGGCTGGGGGCGTGGCCGGTGGGTGGCTTCACCGGGTTGGAGCTGCTGCTGGCCGGCTGTCTGGTGCGGCTGCATGTGCGCGGCGCCAAAGCGACCGAACTGGTGCTGCTGACGTATCGCAGCCTCAGCGTCGTGCGCACCGACCCGGACGGCGTGCGCCGCACCCACGTGTTGCCGCCGGCGTGGCTTTCGGTGCGCCTGCAGGAACGTGCCGGACGCGTGCCGGCGCTGCTGCTGGTGGGGCAGGGACGTATGCTGGAGATCGGCGCCAGCCTCGGCGACACCGAGAAGCGCAGCCTGGCGGATGCCGTGGCCGAGGCTTTAGGCCGGCTGCAGAACCCGGTGTTCGACAACCCGCAGCTGCGCGAGGGGTAAAGGCTCTGCCGTGGACGGGTAAGCTCTTGCATCACCCATCCTACGAAGGTCAGGCTTCGGCCGGGGTTTCCGGGACCAGAGAACGGATCAGCTCGAACACGCGCTTGCGCACGGCGGGGTCGGTGATGCAGTAGTAGGCGCGCACCAACTCCAATGTTTCACGTCGGCTGAGCGTGTCGTCGACAGGTTGGGGGAACGAGTCCTGGCTGTCGGCAAACCCGTAGGCGCGTCGCGTGCCCAGGCCGCCGGCTTGGTCGGCGTAGGATTTCGCCAGCGGCTCCGGCATGTCGTCGAAGAAGAAGCTGATCGGTACGTCCAGCACGCGCGACAGGTCGAACAGGCGCGACGCGCCGACGCGGTTGGCGCCGCGCTCGTATTTCTGCACCTGCTGGAAGGTCAGCCCCAGCGCCTCGCCCAGCCGTTCCTGCGACATGCCCATCAGCGTGCGCCGCAGGCGGATGCGCGAGCCGACATGGACGTCGATCGGGCTTGGCCGGCTTTCCTTCGGTGCGTCCATCGTCTTCATGTCGTCTGCCATCAGCCAACTCCGTCAATTGTCCAGACGGCAGATCCTGCCGTTGCCACGATTCTGTGCGCGGTTGGTTGAAATGAACCCTATCGGCACAACCGGCCACCGTCAACGTTTACTCAACGAACCGCATGAACGTCTTTATAACGATTTGATGTCTCATTCGTTACGATGTTGGCGCCGCAATGTTCGGTGCGTGCCACCCGCGAGTGCAACCATGGCCAGCGAAAACGGGATCAGCAATCCAAATCTCGCGTAGAGTGTCGGCGGCAGCCTGCCGGGCATGGTTGCCGCGAGGACGCCGGCCTGGTCCATCCCGAGGCGTGCCACCTCGCGCCCGAAGGCGTCGAAGGCGGCGGAGATGCCGGTGTTGGCGGCGCGCATCAGCGGCAGGCCTTCCTCGACCGCGCGCAGGCGGGCGGCGGCCAGATGTTGCCGCGGGCCGGTGGAGTTGCCGAACCAGGCGTCGTTGGTGATGTTGACCAACCAGTCCGGACGGTCGGCCGCATCGACGATCTGGCCGCTGAAGATCGCCTCGTAGCAGATCAGCGGACCGACAGCGGGCACGCCGGCAACGCGCATGGTGGCGGGACCGGGGCCGGACGCGAAGCCGCCGCCGGGTACCAGCTGGATCGGCAGCAGCGCCCAGTCCGGCTGATACTCGCCGAACGGCACCAGATGCCATTTGTCGTACACCGCGGCCGGTGGTTCCGCGCCCTGGATGGCAAACATGGAGTTGCGCGGGCGTCCATCGGCGTCGAAGCGGACGCTGCCGACAAGGGCGGGCGCGCCGCCAGCGGCATCGCTGATCGCGGCGCGGGCATCAGGTCGTGCTCCCAGCAGGAAGGCTCCGGCCGCGGTTTCCGGCCAGACCACCACGATGGCGCCCACCACGACGGCGCCGTCGCGGACGCGCGACACGCCTTCACGGGTCAGGTCGAGGTGGCGCCGGAACTGCGCCAACGCGATCTGCGGGTCCCACTTCTGGCCCTGCGCCACGTTGCCCTGCACCAGCACCACCGACACGCCGGGCGCCGGCATGGTTGGCTGATCGAGTCGCCACAGCCCCAGCCCGGCCCAGGCGACCAGTGCCGCCGCGCCGCCCAGCATCGCCCGCCGGCCCAGCGTGGGGGTTGCCGCCAGCAGCAGAGTCGCCAAGGTCAGGCCGTGCACGCCGACGTAGGCGGCCGGCTGCTGGAAGATGTCGCCGAGCACGAACGGCGCCGCCCAGACGCTGCCCCAGGGGTTCCAGGGGAAGCCGCTGGCGAAGAACTGCCGGGCCAGGTCGGCCAGCACCCAGGCGCCGGCCAGCGCCAACACCCGCCGCCAGCCTGGCCTGGCATGCCATGCGACGATGCAGGGCACGGCGATGAACACGGCCAGCACCGCCGCCAGCAACGGCACCGCGATCGGCACCAGCCACCAGAACCGCGCCGACTCGATCAGGATGGCCTCGGTGATCCAGTACAGCCCGACCACGTGGTGGCCGAAGCCGAACCAGAACCCGATCCAGCCGGCCCGCCGGGCGTTGTCCTGCGCGGCCAGCAGATGCAGCAGAGCGGGCACCACGAACAGCAGCACCGGTACCGCATGTACCGGCGGCAGCGCCGCGGCGGCGACGGCTCCCAGACCGGCTGCACGCCAGTATGGCCGGCTCAGAGCGAAAAAAGAACTGTCACTTCGAACAACCGGCGTCATTCCCTGGCCAGCAGGCGGTCGTTGACGAAGCGCGCCAGCCCGCCGGCCTTGAAGTCCCGCCGCAGCGCGGCCTCGTCGTACTCGTCGGCCACCCACTGCAGGAACGGCAGGCGGCCCTCGGCGACGGTGGCATAATGGATGAAGAACGCGTCCAGGATGCCGGTCGGCGAGCGGTCGATATGGCCGAAGCGCCAGTGCAGCTGCGCCAGCGCGTCCTTCGTCGTGCCGCCCTCGAACATCACCGCCAGCCCGGAGGCGAGGCCGGCCCGGTCGGCGCCGGATTTGCAGTGCATCATCGCCGGGGCATCCAGCCGGCGGTAGATGTCGTGGAAGCGCAGGATGCGCTCGCGGTGCGGCGCGCCGCGGCTTTCGAAGGCCATGTAAATATGCGTCATGCCCAGCCGTGCCGCCGCTTCTCGCGACAGCGCGTCGGAGCCGCAGAAGCGCTCACCGCGCAGGTTGATGAGGGTGCGCAGGCCGTACCGACGTTGTGCCCGCGCCAACCGGGCCGGAGTGGGATGGTTGCAACGATACAGCCGGCCGGGAACCACCTCGGCCACGTTGTCCCACACCAGGCGCAGCACGGCGTGATCGACGAACAGCGAGTCGATCCAGGCCCGGCGGCGCCCGCCGGGTGTGGCGAGGTCGCCCTTGAACACGAGGCTGCCGACCGCGTGCCGTCAGCCCGCGCGCTCCACCATCAGCGCCTTGATCTGACCGATCGCCTTGGCCGGGTTCAGGCCCTTTGGACAGGTCTGGGTGCAGTTCATGATGGTGTGGCAGCGATACAGCTTGAACGGGTCCTGCAACGCGTCCAGGCGCTCGCCGGTGTGCTCGTCGCGGCTGTCGGCAATCCAGCGATAGGCCGCCAGCAGCACGGCCGGGCCGAGGAAGCGGTCGCCGTTCCACCAGTAGCTGGGGCAGGCGGTGGTGCAGCAGAAGCACAGGATGCACTCCCACATGCCATCGAGCTTGGCGCGCTCCTCCTTGCTTTGCAGGCGCTCGCCATCGGGCGGCGGCGGCGTGTCGGACTTCAGCCACGGCTCGATGCTGCGCAGCTGCGCGTAGGCCTGGCTCAGGTCGGGCACCAGGTCCTTCACCACCGGCATGTGCGGCAACGGGTTGATCTTCACCGCCCCGGCGACGTCGTCGATCGGCTTCAGGCAGGCCAGCGTGTTGGTGCCGTCGATGTTCATCGAACAGCTGCCGCAGATGCCCTCGCGGCAGGAGCGGCGGAAGGCCAGCCCGGGGTCGATCTCGTTCTTGATCTTGATCAGCGCGTCCAGGACCATAGGCCCGCAGGTGTCGAGATCGATCTCGTAGGTGTCGGTCTGCGGGTTCTTGCCGTCGTCGGAATTCCAGCGATAAACCTTGAACTCGCGGATGCGGGTGGCACCGGAAGGTGCCTTGTGGGTGATGCCGGGCTGAACCTTGCTGTTCTGCGGCAGTGCGAACTCAACCATGTCTAGTCCTTAATAAACGCGCTTCTTGGGCGGAAACACCGAAACCTCGTTGGTCATGGTCTGCATCCGCACCGGGCGGTAGCCGAGCTCCACCTCGCCGGCGTCGTTGCAGGTGGCAAGCGTGTGCTTCATCCAGTTGACGTCGTCGCGGTCCGGGAAGTCATCGTGCGCCTGGGCGCCGCGGCTCTCGGTGCGGGCTTCGGCGCCGACCATCGTGGTCATGGCGTTGCCCATCAGGTTCTGCAGCTCCAGCGCCTCGACCAGGTCGCTGTTCCATATCAGGCTGCGGTCGGCGACGGACATGTCGTCCATGCCCTTCCAGACCTTCTGCATCTTGGACACGCCGGTGCGCAGGCTCTCGGTGTTGCGGAACACCGCCGCATGCATCTGCATGGTGCGCTGCAGCTCGTTGCGCAGGGCCGACACCTTGGTGCCGCCCTTCGCGTTGCGGGTGCGGTCGAAGCGGTCCAGGCTCGCCTCACCGGCACGCGGCGGTAGCGGCGACTGGGTGGCGCCTGGCTTCACGATCTCGGCGGCACGGTGCGCGGCGGCGCGGCCGAACACCACCAGGTCAAGCAGCGAGTTGGTGCCCAAACGGTTGGCGCCGTGCACCGACACGCAGGCGGCCTCGCCCACGGCCATCAGGCCGGGCACGATGGCGTCGGGGTTGTCCGGGGTCGGGCGCAGCACCTCGGTGCGGAAGTTGGTCGGCGTGCCGCCCATGTTGTAGTGCACCGTCGGCAGCACGGGGATGGCGGTCTTGGTCACCTCGACGCCGGCGAACACCCGTGCGGTCTCCGAGATGCCCGGCAGCCGCTCGTGCAGCAGGTCGGCGCCGAGATGCTCCAGGTGGAGCATGATGTGGTCCTTGTTCGGCCCGCAGCCGCGCCCGGCGTTAATTTCCAACGTCATCGAACGCGACACCACGTCGCGCGAGGCGAGGTCCTTCGCGGTCGGCGCGTAACGCTCCATGAAGCGCTCGCCTTCCGAGTTGGTCAGGTAGCCGCCTTCGCCGCGGGCGCCCTCGGTGATCAGGCAGCCGGCAGGAAAGATGCCGGTCGGGTGGAACTGCACGAACTCCATGTCCTGCATCGGCAGGCCGGCGCGCAGCACCATGCCGTTGCCGTCGCCGGTGCAGGTGTGCGCCGAGGTGCACGACATGTAGGCGCGGCCGTAGCCGCCGGTGGCCAGCACGACCTGTTGGGCGCGGAAGCGGTGCATGGTGCCGTCTTCCAGGCACCAGGCCATCACGCCGCGGCACACGCCTTCCTCGTCCATGATAAGATCGAGCGCAAAGTACTCGATGAAGAACTCGACCTCATGCTTCAGACTCTGCTGGTACAACGTGTGCAGGATCGCATGGCCGGTGCGGTCGGCGGCCGCGCAGGCGCGCATCGCCGGGGCCTTGCCGTATTCCGTCATGTGGCCGCCGAATGGGCGCTGGTAGATGCGGCCGTCCTCGGTGCGGCTGAACGGCACGCCGTAATGCTCCAGCTCGTAGACGGCCGGCACCGCCTCGCGGCACATGTACTCGATGGCGTCTTGGTCGCCGAGCCAGTCCGACCCCTTCACGGTGTCGTACATGTGCCAGCGCCAGTCGTCCTCGCCCATGTTGCCCAGCGAGGCGCCGATGCCGCCCTGGGCGGCGACCGTGTGGCTGCGGGTCGGGAACACCTTGGTGATGCATGCGGTCTTCAGCCCGGCGGCGCCCATGCCAAGGGTGGCGCGCAGCCCGGACCCGCCGGCGCCCACCACGACCACGTCATAGGTGTGGTCCACCACGTTGTATGCAGCGGTCGAAGGCTTGTTGATGGCGTTCATGATGCGTCCGTATGGTTCAGGGCCTGCGCCCCGGGTGTTCTGCGAAGTCCGTAAGCCGACATCAGCCTGTGAACGCCAGCTTCAGCACCGCGATGATGGATGCGAGGGCCAGCAGGATGGTCGTCCCCTTCATGACCATCAGCGACAGCATGCGCGTCCGCTCGCCATGGATGTAGTCGTCCATCACGACCTGCAGGCCCAGTTGCATATGATGGAATGTGGTCACCACCAGGGCCGCCAGCAAGGTGGCGACCAGCGGTTGCGCGGCCCATTGCGCCACCGCGGCGCGCGGCATTCCGGACAGGTGGATGGCGGCGTAGACGAACCACAGGGTCAGCGGCACCAGCGCCACCGAGGTGACGCGCTCCGCCCACCAGTGCCCGGTGCCGGTCCGCGCGGCGCCCAGGCCGCGGGCACGGCCGAGCTGGGACCGCATGACGACGATGTCGGGTGCGTCGGCCATGATGATGCTTCCTGTCAAACCAGAACGTAAACGAGCCAGGTCAGCACCGTCAGCACGGCGGTGCCGACCAGCACGGCGCGGCCGGTGGCGTGCACCGTCGGCAGCTCGTAGCCGTAGCCGGCGTCCCATACCAGGTGGCGGACGCCGGCGAGAAAATGGTACCACAGCGACACGGTCCAGCCGAACAGCACGAAGTAGCCGACCGGCGAGCGCATGAACCAGGACACGGTGTCGTAGGCGCGGTCCGAGGTGGCGGCGGCAACCAGCCACCACACCAGCAGAGCGGTGCCGACGGACAGCGCCACGCCGGTGATGCGGTGGAAGATCGACAGCCCCGACGTGATCTGCGGCTTGTAGATCTGCAGATGCGGCGACAGCGGGCGGCGGACCGGCTTGCCGGTGGAGGTGCGCCCGACCATCAGCGCGTCGCGTGTGTCCGTCATGTCGGCGAAGGCTCCTTGTTGCGCACCTGCGGGCACGGATTACAGGCGGTGATGCACAGGGTCAAACATGGGCGCGCAGCGCAAATTTGCATGGCCCGGCGCGAGCGTAATCGTTGGCTGGCGGCGTCATCGCCCAGGGGAAGGCATCGGGCCGGGCACCTTGCGGAAGAACACCCGGTCGAAGCCGGCCTGGCTGCCGCGCCCGGTCTCCTGCCAGCCGGTGCGGGCATAGAGCGCGATGTTCTCCGTCATTAAAGCGTGGGTGTACAGGCGCAGCTCGCCGTGGCCGCGCCGGGACGCCTCGGCTTCGGCGAAGCCGATCAGCGCGCGCCCGATGCCCCGGCCGTGCGCCGCCGGATCGACGGCGACGTTGTCGAGCAGCAGGTGGTCCGGCGCCGGCAGCAGCACCAGCACGCCCTGCACGGGATCGCCGGCGACCCAGACGGCATGGCTGCGGATCAGCGCGCGGTAGTCGTCGCCCATCGGTCCAGGCGGTTTGCCGATGCGGGCGACGTAGGGCGCGTAGGCCGCATGGACGATGCGCTGCACATCGGGCAGGTCGGCGGCGCTGGCCGGGCGGATGGTCGTCATCGGTCGCGTGGCCTCCCTCGGCGGCAAGGCCTTTCCCGACCGTCGCCGATGCGCCACCATCGCGGCAACGCGGAGAAAACGCCATGTGGGAACCCAGCCTGCGCTACCCCGACCCGAACATCGTTGTCATGGACCCGAGCTTCGCCGCCATGCGCGTGCTCGGCGGCGTCGAACGGCTGGCCGAGGGCTGCCGCTGGTCGGAAGGCCCGGTGTGGTTCGGCGACGCCCGCTGCCTGCTGTGGAGCGACATTCCCAACAACCGCATCATGCGCTGGGACGAGGAGACCGGGGCGGTGTCGGTGTTCCGCAAACCTTCCAACAACGCCAACGGCAACACCCGCGACCGCCAGGGCCGGCTGGTCACCTGCGAGCACGACAGCCGGCGGGTCACGCGCACCGAATACGACGGCAGCATCACCGTGCTGGCGGATGCGTACGAGGGCCGAAGGCTGAACTCGCCGAACGACGTGGTGGTGAAATCGGATGGTTCGATCTGGTTCACCGACCCGCAGTTCGGCATCCTGGGGTACTACGAAGGCCATCTGGACACGTCCGAGGTGACGCCGGCGGTATACCGCATCGACGGGCACACCGGCGCGCTGACCATGGTGGCCGACGATGTGCCCGGGCCGAACGGGCTGGCGTTCTCGCCCGACGAGAGCATCCTGTACGTGGTCGGCTCGCGGGCCGAACCGCGCGACATCCGCGCCTACGACGTGATGGACGGCCGCCGGCTGGCCAACGGGCGCATCTTCATCGGCGCCGACGGTGGCACGCCCGACGGGTTCCGCGTCGACGTGCAGGGCAACCTGTGGTGCGGCTGGGGCATGGGCGACCCGGAGCTGGACGGGGTGCGGGTGTTCAACCGCGCCGGGGCGCCGATCGGGCACATCCGCCTGCCGGAGCGCTGCGCCAACCTTTGTTTCGGCGGGCGGCACCGCAACCGGCTGTTCATGGCCGCCAGCCACGGCCTGTATTCGCTGTACGTGAACACCCAAGGCGTGGCGGGAGGCTGATCGTGGAGCAGTACCTGATTTTGGCGCATGACGGCACCGACGCTGGGGCGAAGCAGCGCCGCATGGCGGTCCGTCCGGCCCACCTGGAAAACGTGCGGCCGCTGGAGGCGCGCGGCATGCTGTTGATCGGTGGCGCGCTGCTGGACGACGCCGGCGAGATGGTCGGCTCGGTTTGCGTCGTCAACGTCGCCGACCGGGCGGAGCTGGATGCCTGGCTCGCGGCCGACCCATATGTCACCGGAGCCGTGTGGCAGCGCATCGAGGTGAAGCCGATGCGCGTGGCCGTGGGGCTGAAGCCATGAACGGGCGCACGGAATTCATCCTGCTGGGCGTGGTGGTGGTGTGGGGCATCGTCCAGCTGTTCTGGGCGGCAGGGGCGGCGCGCCGGCAGCAGGGCATGGAGTGGGCCGCCGGGTCGCGTGACGAGCCGCGGCCGACCTCGGGCGGCGCCGCCCGACTGGAACGCGCCTGCCGCAACTTCAACGAGACCTTCCCGCTGTTCGCCGCCGCCCTGCTGGCGTCCAGCGCGCTTGGCAAGCTGGGTGCGCTCAGCCTGTGGGGCACGCATCTGTACGTATGGGCGCGGGTGGCCTACACGCCCTGCTACGTCACCGACATCAAGGGCATCCGCAGCATCGTGTGGTTCGTGAGCATCGCCGGGCTGTTTCTGGTGGTGCTGTCGATCTTTGTCTGATCCCCGAATAAAAAGAAAATTGGAGACTCTCCATGAGCTTGTCCCGACGCGCGCTGATCGGTTCGACCGCCGCCGCCGCCACCCTTCGGGCCGGCCGCGCCCGCGCGCAAGGCTCGCGCGACGGCGTTATCCGGCTCGGCGTGCTCAACGACATGTCCGGCGTCTACCGCGACGACGGCGGCCCGACCGGCCTGCTGTGCGCCCAGCAGGCCGTCGAGGAGTTCGCGTCCGCCAACGGCCTGCGGGTCGAGGTGCTGAACGCCGACCACCAGAACAAGGCCGACATCGGCGCCGCCATCACGCGGCAATGGATCGACCGCGACGGGGTGGACGCCATCGTCGACGTGCCGACCTCGTCCGTCGCGCTGGCAGTGGCGACGATCTGCCGTGAAAAGAACAAGGTGATGCTGAACTCTGGCGGCGGCACCAGCGAGCTGACCGGGACGCAGTGCAGCCCGAACACCATCCACTGGACCTACGACACCTACATGCTGTCCAAGACCCCCGGTGAGGCGATGGTGAAGTCCGGCGGCGACACCTGGTTCCTGGCGGTCGCCGACTACGCCTTCGGCCAGCAGATGCAGCGCGACCTGACCGGGATCATCACCCGGGCCGGCGGCAAGGTGATCGGCAGCGCCGCCTACCCGTTCCCGGAAACCACCGACTTCTCGTCCCTGCTGATCAGCGCCCAGGCGTCCGGCGCCAAGGTGCTCGGCCTGTGCAACGCCGGCGGCGACACCGTGAACAGCATCAAGCAGGCGCAGGAGTTCGGCACCGCCAAAGCCATGAAGATCGTGCCGCTGCTGCTGCAGAGCACCACGGTGCACGCGCTCGGCCTGTCAGCGGCGCAGGGCCTGGTGTTCGCCACGTCGTACTACTGGGACCTCGACGACCGTACCCGCGGCTTCCAGAAGCGCATCGGGCCGAAGACGCCGAAGATCTGGCCGAACATGACGCAGGCCGGCAACTACGGCTCCGTCACCCACTACCTCAAGACAGCCGCGGCGATGGGCGGCACGGCGATCAAGGCCGACGGCCGCGCCACCGTCGCCAGGATGAAGTCGATGCCGACCGACGACGACTGCTTCGGCCCTGGCCTGATCCGCGCCGACGGCCGCTGCATCCACCCGGTCTACCTGATGCAGGTTAAGTCGCCGGCGGAGAGCAAACAGGAATGGGACCTGCTGAAGACGCTGTCGATGACGCCGATGGAGCAGGGCTACCGGCCGATGGCGGATGGTGGTTGTCCGCTGGTGTAGCCGGCATGCGCGCCCCGGCGCCTCCTGGTGGTGTTGTCGGTGTTCGTCTGCATCCCGATCAGGCCGCCTGCACCGGTGCGAACTGGTCCATGCGGTAGTCGCGTTCGTGCCCAAACGACACGCCGAAGCGTTGGTCGGCGATCTGGCGGCCTTCATAGGGGTAGTAGCCCCAGGCCGGAGTCTTCGGAAACGCGCGGGCGGGATTGAAGAACACGTTCTGGTGATAGACCGGCACACCTTCGGGGGTGACGTGCATCACCAGGCTGAAGCGGGTGCGGGTGGGGTCGGCGATCGGTGTGCCGCCATGCGGCAGCTGCGGATGCCAGATCACCGCATCACCGGCGTTCACGTGCAGCTTCCGCGCGGTCAGCCCGTGGTCGCGGCCGGCGGCGACCACCTTGTCCTGGTATTCGATCCATGTTTGGTCCCGGGGTGAGATGGTGCGGGTTGATTTTGAACTTTGTTGGATCGTTGGTCCATGCGTTGCAGATGGCTTGGAACGGGGTTTGCCATTGGATGGCTTTGAGGTGCTTGGAGAAGTTGTAGGCGGTGACAAAGGCTATGACGTGGGCCTTGAGGCTCTGGATGGTGTCATAGTGGAAGACCTTGAGGGTTGCGTCTTTGACCGTTCGGTTCATCCGCTCGGCCTGGCCGTTGGTCCATGGATGATACGGCTTTGTCAGCCTGTGCTCGACGCCATATTCGTTGCAAACACGGTCGAAGATGTGCGGGCCAAGGTATGTGCGCGTAGGTCCCTGGCGGTTCTTCGGCAGGTCGGCGAAGGCCATGCCGTTGTCGGTGAGCACGATGTGGATGCGGTAGGGGAATGCCTCCACGA
>JAABUT010001292.1_pt1 | contig 29561 bp, 29 predicted proteins | sample 5559281 | NCBI WGS metagenome assembly JAABUT01 (sample SAMN10711880, study PRJNA513359) | rock metagenome | isolation source: Antarctica rocks | place: Antarctica: Victoria Land, Ricker Hills nord | collected 2016-01-04
AAGAGCGCGAACGACAACGACCACATCCATCTGGTGGCGAACTTGATCCGCGGGGACGGGCGCAAACATTACTTCGACCGCGCGGACTGGACGATCCTCGGGGAGGTGCGCCGGGAGATGGAGGCCAAGTACGGGCTGACCACCACCGCACCGGGCAAGGCCGGCACTCCTGCCCTGTCCCGGCCGGAGGTCGAAAGGCAACGCGCGAGTGGGCGGGAATCGGGCCGGGAGGTGCTGCGCCGTGGGGTGCGGGCCGCGGCGACTGCGGCACGCAGCGAGTCGGAGTTCATTACCAACGCCGCGCAGCACGGCATGATCCTGCGGCCCCGGTGGGCGCACGGTGGCCGGGAGAAGGTCATCGGCTACTTCGCGGCCCGACCCAGTACGGCGACCGGCACAGCGGAGCTGCAGTGGTTCGGGGGCGGCAAACTCGCCCGGGACCTCACCCTCCCGGCGCTGCGCACCGGGTGGGACCCTGACCCTGATGCGGTCGCGGCGTGGAAGGCCACCGAAGCGCGCAGCACGCCGAGTCCACGGCGGGCACCGGTGGCCGACCCACGGTTGATGAAGGAAGCCAATCAGGCGATGGAAGCCGCACGGCTGCGGCTGGCCGACATTGCACTGACCGACCATGCGGCGTGGTCGGCGGTAGCCCGCGATGGTGCCGGGGTGGTGGCGGCGATGGCACAAGACATGCCCGATCGGCGGGTGAAGCTTCCCCTGACTCGGGCGGCGCACGCCTTGGCGGGTGCGGCGTGGCGGGAACCCCACCAACACATCACTCGGCCCCCTGATGGTGGCGCCCTGTGGAAAGTCGCGCAGAACGCGCTCACCATCGGGGGCGCCCAAGCCGAGGTGTACGGCACCCTCGTCCTGCTGCACCAAGTGATGGCGCTCGCCGAAGCCATCCGGGACAACCGCGAGGCCGCGGGCCGAATCGCCCAGGCCCGGTGGGCGGCCCAAGCCGCCCAACACACCCGGACCGCCGTCGAGGTCATTCACACGTCACCGGGACCAGCGTGGGCGACACAACGCCAGCAGGCCCGCGGCCCGCAACCCGCTGGCCCCCGCCAGCGGCTCAGCGCCGCGCAGCTGGTTGGCATGTTCGATCCGGGACCCATCACCAATCTCGGTCCGAGCCCGTCGAGCCGCACGCAAGGGGAACACGAGCGAGACCGCGACCGCAACGACAAGGACTACGGACGATGAACGAACACGATCAGCTACCGGAGCATCACCGCGCCTACGTCCGGGCCCGAGCGAACGTCTTGTCCTGCGCCGAACGCAGCACGGCTGCCCTGGATGCGTTGGTGGCACGTGGGGTCACCGACGCCGAGGAGCTGCCGCTGCGGGAGCGTCGCTACCTGGCGGCCCGCGGCGGGATGCTGCGCCGCGGGGAGGACCCGGCCTCCCTCGACGGGTACATCGACGGGGTCCTCGACGACGGCGAAGCGCAGGTGCCGGTCGGGCACGGACCGGACCACGCCGGCGCTGCGGACGATCTCATCGTCGGGGGCGTCGTCTACAGCGCCACCGAGTGGGAAAGCGACGCCGAAGGTGGCGTGCGGCGCATCGGCGGGGACCACACCCAGCCAGAGGCGGCACGCGAGGCCCTGGATGCGGAGACCAGCCCAGCACGACAGACCCAGGTTCCCAGGGCCGTGCGGCTGGCAGGCATGTTCGGTGGCCCGATGTACGGGCCGCCGGCACCCGGCGGTACAACCGCACACGACCCGCAGCACCGGCAACCACACCGAAACGACCAGGTGGGGGGCGGCGGGACGGCGGGGCACCGGCGAGGACACGAACCGACACGCGAGCAAGGACAGGAGTTCGGGCGATGAGCGACATGCACGAGGCCACCGCGGCCGGGATACGGGAGTTGAAGGCGTTGCTCAGCGCGGCGCTGATGATCGCCCAAGCCCGGGAGCGCAAACGCGAACGAGACCTGCGCGAGCAGGAACGCGAGCTGGTGGCGCGGGAGCGGGAAGTACGCCGCCGCGACGGTGGGGAACGAGGGCTGCACCCCCAGCAGGACGCACAGCGCCACACCGGCGGGCAGGAGGCGGGCCGCAAGGACATCCCAGCCGCTGAGGGCACACCGCGGCCGGGGCCCGGGTACGGGCAGGACTGGTGGGAGGTTCCACCGAGCAACCAGGCGTGGCGGGACACCACCGAGGGCCGGGAAGTCACCCGGCACAGCACGGAGGCCAATCAGAGGGCATGGGACCGGACGGGCCTCGGTGGGGACGTTCCCCCCAACATCGCCCTGCCCGAGCTGCGGGATCTGGCGGAGTCGGGAGAACTGCTCACCCTGGCGCGGGATACGCAAAACCGACACCAGCCCACCGGGCAGGACCCGCAGCACACACCGGAGTTCACGAAGAACGGCGACATCGCCGCCCTCGCCGAGCACTGGGCGAACGCCCAGGTATCGAACAGGGCCGACCGGGCACAGGAGGACGAGCGGGTGCGCGCGCTTGGTGTCGATCCTGATGAGATCCGGGACGCATCCACCATCCCGCTGCCCCCCCACACAGGGCAGCAACCGCCCGGACAGTCCTTCACCCCGCCGGTCATCGACCCGGAACAGGTCCGCCAGGACGCCGACATCCTGGCGGGACCGATGGAAACCACACCGCAGGCTCGCGAGCAGGAACGGGACGTCACCGCCGAGCAAGCGCTCGGCGAGGTGCAGGCGCACCAGCAGGACGCCGCGGCGGAGCAGGCACCCGAGCACCCCCACGGCGCCTGGCAGGGCGGCGGCCCGGCGGCGAAGCTCGCGGGCAGGTTGTACACCAGCGACCCCTCGAGTGGCATCCCCGGTCGGCTGGCACCCTCCCCGAAGCAGCCGATCACCAACCGGGACCAGGCGCGGACCCAGAGCCGGGACCGCTGACCGATTCACCCCACCGGCGAGCGGGACAACGTGAACCGGACTTCGGGCGCGCAGCTATTCGGAGAGCGGGACAAATTGGGGGAGGCAAGGTGTGCCGGGCGGGTGCTCGAAGAGGTCGGGCTCCGCACCTGGCTGTTCGCCCCGCCCGTGGGGTGATTTCCCCGGGTGCTCTCGCAGCACTGCCCCGGGTCGGATTTCGGTTGTGCGCCGACCTCACGGCGGTACGCGACCTGCGCTCAGGTACGGCGCTGCGCTCGCGAGTACTCCGGGTGGGTGGTAGCACCAAGAGCGAGCCGTGGCGGTGCCGCGCGCTCGTGCTGGCCGCCGCCCGAACCGCGCGCCGGGGTGGACTGCTACGGGTAGCCATCGATGCCAGCGACCTCACCCGCTCAGGCCCGCGCCAGGCTGTGCTTGATGCACTGGACCTGGCCACGCACCACGGCGCGGTTCCCGCCTGCTACCAGCTCCCGGTGACGCGACAGTCAGCCGCGTGAGGCACACACCGGCGGCGGCACCCTCATCCAGCACGTGCTTACCGGATCTGCGGGCTTGTCCTGCTCCACAACACCGTGGTGGCCCGTCGCAGAGCCCGGGTCAGGGGTCGAGCTTGTAGCCGAGTCCACGGATGGTGAGCAGATGCACCGGGGTGGAGGGATCGGGCTCGATCTTGGTGCGCAGCCGCTTGACGTGCACGTCGAGGGTTTTCGTGTCCCCCACGTAGTCGCTGCCCCACACCCGGTCGATGAGCTGCCCGCGGGTCAGCACCCGGCGAGAGTTGCGCATCAAGTATTCCAGGAGGTCGAACTCCTTGAGCGGCAACGTCACCGCACGACCTCCCACGATGACGGTGTGCCGCTGGACATCCAGGCGTATCGGTCCCGCCTCGAGCACCCCAGCAGTCCCATCCCCGTCGAGCTCCGGATCCACGCCCCGACGCAACACTGCGCGGATCCGGGCGACGAGCTCCCGCGCCGAGTACGGCTTTGTGACGTAGTCGTCGGCGCCCAACTCCAAACCGAGGACCTTGTCGATCTCGCTGTCGCGGGCGGTCACCATGATCACCGGGACGCCCGAGCGCAGCCGTAGCTGCTTACACACCTCGGTGCCGCTCATCCCGGGCAGCATCAGATCCAACAAAACGATGTCGGCGCCGCTGCGCTCGAACTCCGCGAGCGCGGCCACTCCGTCAACTGCCACGACCGCATCGAAACCCTCCTTGCGCAGCAAGAACGCCAATGGCTCCGCGAGCGATTCCTCGTCCTCTACGATCAGCACCTTGCTCACCGCTGAGCCCTTTCCCCTCGTAGGCTCTTCATGTCACTGCAGAGGTGGCGAACCAAACGCCATCAAGCCACCGGGCGCAGCCACAGTGTCCTGCACCAAGATGGCACCTTCGCGGCCGGAACCTTGCCGGGCAGGTGAACACCACGGGCCCCACTCCCGTCGGGTCGCCCGATTCCGCCACCGACGCCGGCTGGTGCAGAGACGCGTGAGGGAGTCGCGGCCACGGCATGCATTGCTCATCGGCGCGGTTGGTCATCACCGCCAGGATCAGCACGATGAGTGTCAGGTCTCTTCGGGTTCGTCGCCGCGTTGGCGGAAGGCACGGTCGTCCTGCTGTTGGGTGAGGACGTGCCCGGCGGCGGCGAGGAGCAGTGCGACCGGCCACTCGACGATGTCCAGCGCGACGAGTACTCCGACCGCGCCATAGTAGGCGACTTGCTCGGGCCGGGGCAGGCGCAGAGTCCCGACTATCGGCAGGTCGAGGACAAGGTGATCTACCTCGTCACCATGCCCGGCGGCGGGCCGCCCCGGGCTGCGCCCGGCATCCGATCCTCGTGTGGTCGGTGTTCGGGTGATGGGGGTTGACTTGTCGACCATTCGTCGCCTCCACGATTCGGGGTATTCATCTTGAGTACATGCGCCTGTTTCAGGATAGGAACGTGTTTATGAACCTGGATGAACTTTTGGTCCAGACGTGCGGACTGGCTGCTGCGGGGGGTGTACACGTTGTTCGATCTACTCCGGGAGTTCGGCTCGGCGATTTACGCCGACCCACACCACTGCTACGCCTCTATGCGAGATGCGGGACCTGTCCACCGGGTCGTGCTCCCAGACGGCCGCCGCTGCCATCTGGTGCTGAGCTACGACGGTGCACTGCAGGTGCTGTCGTCGGAGGCCGTGAGTAACCAGCCGCCCGGTTGCGGCGGTGGCAACATGCTTGAGGCCGATCCGCCTCGGCACACACGGCTTCGTCGGACGGTGGCGAGTGCATTTTCGCAGTCGCGTGTGCGGGACCTGACCGCGACGATCGCGCGGATCGTCGCACGCCAAGTGGATCGGCTCCCGATGGGCGAGGAGGTTGACCTGGTGAAGTGCTTCGCGCAGGTCGTCCCGGTGGAGGTCATCGGCGACGTGCTGGGTGTTCCGCTTGCCAGCGAACTAGGCCTTGGCCGCTGGACGACTGACATCATCACCAGCGACGCTGGCAGCGCGCGAATGCGGCGGGCCAGGGCTGAGCTTACTAGTTACGTCGAGGAGGTCGTCCGCGACGGGCGCCGGCTTGATCCGGATGGGTTGGTAAGCGAGCTGTCGGCGCAGCGGCGCACGCTGGGCGTTGACTACGCCGACCTCGTCTCGACGATCACCCTACTGGTCGTCGCTGGCCACGAGACCACGGTCAACCTCATCGCCAACGCACTGCTGGCCTATGTGGATACTCCCGGAGTCGCTAATGCGCTCAGTAGTGGGGAGATATCTGCCGACGACCTCGTGGCGGAGACACTGCGTCACCAGCCGCCGCTGAACCTGTCGGCCAACCGATACGTCGTCCGGGACCTCGACGTGGCCGGCTGCCGACTGCCGGGCGACGGGATGACGGTGATCACGTCGTTCGCAGCCGCGAACCGCGACGCCGAGAGGTTCGACCGGCCGGACCTCTTCATGCCGGGCCGGCGCAGCGCGGGACATCTGGGGTTCGGATCGGGGCTCCACCGCTGCCCGGGAAGCTCGCTGGCCGTGGTCGAGGCAGGCCGCGCAGTCGGTGAACTGGTTCGCCGATATCCGAGGATGCGACGTCGGGAGCCGACCCGGTGGCTGTCGAGCTGCATCAGTCGTTCACAGCGCTCACTCGTGGTCCGGCTGGACGGAGGCACCGCGACTGAGCACGTGTAGCGGTGGACAGCGCAGGCAAGGCGACGCAGGAAGGGATGACGATCAACGTGCAGAACGAGCAAGAGCTTACGGACCGGGTGCGATTCATAGTCGCGAGCGTGCTCGCCACGACCGAGCACGATGACATGGGCTGGGGCCTCGACACTGACCTGCGGGCCGGCGTCGGGTTTGACTCGCTATCGATCATGTGCGTGTTGTCGAGCGCTGAAGAGGAGTTCGGAGTGGCGCTGGACGACGACGAGGCCATCGCCAGCACCGTCAGCGTCCGGAAGCTGGCCTTGTGCATCCGAGAGCGGCTGCACCGTTGACTACTACCATTTGGTGACCGGAGCGGCGCCGCGACAGAGGGGAGCAACAATGCTAGACAGAGCTCAGATTGTGGAGATGCTGCATTGTAGAGGCGCGGAGCAATCGAGGTTATTCGCCGATGCGCGGGCGGGCCGTGAAGAATTCTTCGGGAATCGGGTCGTGGTACGTGGCGTGACTGAGGTGGCGAACACGTGCCGGGTCAACTGCAAGTTCTGCCCGATGCGCCGCGCCAACACCCGGGAGAATGACCGCTTCATCGCCACCGAGGACCAGCTCGTCGACACCGCGGCGATCCTACGGCGTAATGACATCAATGTCGTGTTCTTCCAGGGCGGTGAGATCCCCCAAACGACTGACGTCGTCGGCCGGGCGATCAGGCGGATCAAGGAGATGTACGACGGCGACGTCGAGGTGCTGCTAAACCTTGGGATCAAGTCCCGGGCTGAGTTGGAATACCTCAAGGAACAAGGGGCTGACAGCTACATCATGAAGTTCGAGACCGGGGACCCCAAGTTGAACCGGGAGATGCGGGAAGAAGGCCTGGAGCAGCGGCTGGAAAGCATCCGCTCGCTCAAAGAGGTGGGGTTCAAGGTCGGCGTCGGCGGGATCGTCGGGCTTCCTGGGCAGTCAGTCGAGTCCGTCGCCAACGACATTCTCCTGGCCGTCGAGCTCGACGTCGATATGTGCAGCTTCTCACCGTTCGTCCCAGCCTCCGGCACCCCGCTGGCCGACGCCGAGCCAGGCAGCGTCGATCTCACCCTGAACGCTATCGCCGTGTGCCGGGTCGTGGAGCCCCGCTGGTTAATTCCGTCGGTAAGCGCCCTGGCCAAGAGGTCGAAAGAGAGCCAGAAGCAGGGTTACCTCGCCGGCGCCAACGTCGTGACGATCAACTTCACGGCTCCCAGTGAGAGCGAACGCTATTTGATTTACGGCAAGGACCGTTTCATCGTCCGCGGGGACTACGCGTTCAGCATGATCAAGGAGGCGGGCCTGGCCCCGTCGAAGTCAGTTTTCGTCGGCTCGGGGTCAATCCCGGCTCTCCGTCCATAGCGGATCGCAGGATCCGCCCCAAGTCGCCAAAGCCGACCGATACCACCGAACGGACTGTTCTCGATGAACTCGGTACGCTCCACAGTGGCGGGATCGCTTGCGCCGCTGGCCCTGCTCCTGCTGCTCACCAGGCGATCCCGCGCCGTTGCGGTCGCAATGATCGCCTTTGAGGCAATGCTGCCGGCGGTCACCGCGCTAGTTACCGGCCGGGCCACCGCCCAAGCCAGCCTGGGAGCCGGTGTCGCGGGGGGGCTGGTCGCGCTCGTCATCGTGATCGTCGTGCAGCAGGTCTATGAGATTGCGGTGTTTCCCATCCGGGAGGAGCTCGGCCGTGAGATCGACTGGAAGCATCGGCGCCGGCTTGTCTCAGCGGCGTATGTCGCGGTCGGGCCGAGTCCATTCGAGGACGACAAGTCGGTTGTTCTTCTCTCCGAATCAGTGTCGCAGCTCGGGCAGTTCACCGCGGGCCGTGCCGCGTCGCATGTGCTGATCGTCGTCGGGCAGTTCGCAGCAGGCCTTTTGTGTGCCGCGATTCTGATAGTTGAGGACCCGCTGGCTGGCCTTGGGACGGTGCTGTTCCTGCTTCTCGCGCGGCGGTTCACGATCGCGACGGCGATCGGCCTTAGTTGGGTCTCAGTCCGGTCCGCGGCCGTCACGCGCCAGGCCCAGTACTGGGCGAGGGTTGCCACGAACCCAGCGTCGGGCAAGGACGTGCGCGTTTACGGGCTCGCAGACTGGGTTATCGGCAAATGGTCGGAGCGGTTCACGACGCAGCGGGCGCCGATCTGGTCGGGACGCTCTCGCCTGGTGTGGTTGGCCTGGGTCCCGTTCCTGCTGACCGGGGTGGCGGCCTACCTCGCGTTCTCTCTGATCGCTGAGCACCCGACGCCCGAGCAGCTGAGCCAGAACATTCTCGCGTTGTACGGCCTGCTTGGTCTCGGTGCTGTGAGCTGGGACGTCTACGTGCTGCAGCACGGAAAGGCGCCGCTGCAGGCTGGCCGGTCTTTCGAGCGTCGACTAGCCGCGACCCGGCCGCTCCCTGCACCCGCCGGACGTATGGGGGCCGGTCGCGCGCCGGGCCCGCCAGCCTGCGGTGCGCCCTCAATATCGTTTGACGGGGTGTGCTTTACTTACCCCCACAGGACGGTGGAGACGCTGAGTGACATGAGCGTGATCATCGAGCCCGGCGAAGTCTTCGGCTTGGTCGGCCGCAACGGGGCCGGGAAGACCACGTGCATGCGGTTGATCCAGCATCTCGTCGCGCCAGACGCCGGATCGGTGCGGATCAGCGGGCGCGACGCGAGCCCCATGAACGTGTGCGACGTCAGGGCTGGAATCGCGGTGGTTAACCAGGACGCCGCACGGTTCGATCTTACGCTGCGCCAGAATGTCATGCTCGGCGCCGCGCAGTGGTACGCCGACGGCGCATTTTTTGACCACATCCGACCCGGACTGCGTCTCGACGACCTCGCCGAGACGCTTCCGAATGGATGGGACACCCCGCTGGGACGCTCCCGCACAGGCGGGACCGACCTGTCCGGCGGCCAGTGGCAGCGCGTGGCGCTGGCCCGCGCGGTGGCGGGCATCCGCGCCGGGAAGCGACTCGTCCTTCTCGACGAACCGACGTCGCACCTGGACGCCGAGGCCGAGCTGGACACGCTACGGGGGCTGCTCGCCGAGGCGCGCGACGCGACCGTCGTCCTCGTCTCGCACCGGCTGTCGATAATGCGCCTGGTCGATCGGATCGGGCTGATCGACGGCGGTAGGCTCGCCGAGATCGGAACCCACAACGAGCTTGTCGCTCGCGAGTCGACCTACGGCGTCATGTTCCGCACCCAGGCTAACGCCCTGATCGGGGGGGGCCGGTGAGTGGGCGCGTCCGCCGCTACCGGGCGATCATTGCGTTGACCTGGAGCGTCGGCCGGTGGCGCTGCGCCGTCGTGGTGGCGACGCTGTTCGCCGAGGTGTTAGGCACGCCGCTGTTCGCCGTCCTTGCGGGCCGCTACGTCGACGCGGTCCTCGCCGGCCGATCAACCGCGGCCGCCTGGACCGCCGCGGATGCCGCCCTCGCCTGGGCGTTCATCAGTCAGGCCCGCGGCCTGCGGACGCATCTGCGTGATGACGTCCGCGACCGCGTGGGGTATCGCGTCAACCAGGAGGTTCTCCAGTTGGCGGCCCGCGCGCCGCGGATCGACCACCTCGAGGATCCAGCCGCGCTGGACCGGCTGGAGCGCATCACGAACAAGGGCCAGACTGTCGCCGACCTCGTGTGGGCGTTCGCGGAGACGCTGGCGCTGGGGCTCACCGTCCTGTTCACCGTCGTCATCGTATCTGTCACCACGCCGGTGCTGTTGCTGTCAGTGCCCGTCATCTTGCTGACCTTCTGGCTCAACCGGCGAGGGCAGCAGGGTGTTCGGGAGGCCATCGGGCGGAGCGCAGAGCTTGGGCGGGCGGCGGAGGAACTTCTGGCCCTGCTGCGCGAACCCCGTGTCGCCGGCGAGGTCGCGGTGAACGGCGCGGCGGAGATCCTGCTGGAGGAGTACGAGAGGAGGAGCCGGACCGCGTCTCTGATCGTGCGGCGGGCCGAGTTCCGCGCGGCGCGAATGCTCGCTGGCGGGTGGGCGCTCTATATGCTGATTGTCGGCATCGGTTTAGGCTCAGTGGCCCGGGAGATCGCCGCCGGTACGGCCACAGCTGGCGCCTTGGTGCTAATCATGATCGCAGCGCGACACCAGCAGGTCAGTGTCCAGCTCGGGGTCAACGGGTTCAATCGCATGGCCGACGGTCTGTTGACGGCGGAGGCGTACTTCTGGTTCCACGACCGGCAGCAGGCGATGACGGGACGGAAGGCGGCCGAGGCCGCCGGGCGAGTACCCGCGGTTCTGCGGCGCGGAATCCGGCTGAGCAAGGTGGGCTTTCGCTACCCGGGGACAGAGCGGACCGTACTCGATGGTATCGACGTCGACCTGCCAGCGGGGAGCGTGGTCGCCGTGGTCGGGTCGCACGGCTCGGGAAAAACGTCGCTGGTGAAACTTCTATCCGGGATGTACGAGCCGTCAACAGGTTCGATTGCCGTAGACGGCACGCCGCTGTCAGACGTCGACCCCAAGCAATGGCGAGAACACCTCTCGGTGGTCTTCCAGGACTTTTCACGCCTCAACGGCCTTGCGGCCGAGTCGGTCGGTTGCGGTGACCTGCCGCGTATCGCCGACCGATCCCGGATCGCGGCCGCGGTCGAACGGGCCGGTGCGTCGGGCGTCGTAGAGGACTTGCCCACGGGCCTGGACTCCTACCTCGGCTCCGTATTCGACGGCCCGGACCTGTCGGGGGGGCAATGGCAGCGGCTCGCCCTCGCGCGCGGCCTGATGCGCGAGCTACCGCTGCTCGTCGTGCTCGACGAGCCGACGGCGTCGCTTGACCCCGTCAGCGAGCTGCGGGTGTTCGAGAGACAGATTGCGGCGTCGCGGAGGTGGGGCCGGGCGGCGGGGACCGTCACAGTCCTGGTGTCCCACCGGTTCTCCACTGTCAGCACGGCCGATCTGATCGTCGTCCTTGACGGTGGCCGGGTGATCGAGTCAGGCACACACGTGTCTCTGCGCGCTGCGCATGGGCGCTATGCGCAGCTCTACGATCTACAATACGAGGCGTATTTCGATGATGACCTGAGCCGTGCCAGTCAAGTCAGCGCTCCTCCGGTCGGTGCCGAGGAGGCGGCGGTTGATGGCTGAGGTCCTTTTCACGGGGGGTCGGAGCATTTCCGGGTCGCTCATGTGGCCGCAGGAGGCGATCTGGGGCTCGATCAAACGTGACCGGCCCTACGACGGACACATGAACTCCCGGTTCCGCATCCCGGTGGCGTCCTCGATGCACATCGAGGACATCGGGTCGGCCGTGCGCGCCGTGGTGTTGGTGCACGAGAGCCTGCGCACCACCTTCCCGACTGCCGGTGATGGGCAGTCGTGCCACCAGCGGGTCCACCCTTCGGGCCGCTTGGAGGTGCTGGTGACCGAGATGGACCAGCTCGCCATCGAGTCGTTCCAGGAGACCTGGGGCCAGCGGTCGTTCGACACCGCCCGCGGATGGCCCGTGCGATTCGCAGTGGTCACGGCTCGCGGCCGGGCGGTTGCCCTCGTCGGCGCGGCTTCGCACCTGGTGCTGGACAAATTCGGCGAGCGGGCGCTGATCCGTGACATCCGGTCGGTGCTTGCCGGCAGTGCGATGCGGTCGGGCGAGCGCCGGATCACTGCGGTCGACCGCGCCCGGGATGAGTCAGGCTCGCGCCTAACGGCGATCTCCGATCGCGCGGTGGTCCGTTGGCGGGAGCTGCTCGGCCCGAACGAGTCGCGGATGTTCCCCACACCGCTAACCGGCCGAGGCGTGCTGCGGAGCTCGTCGCTGGTCAGCCCCCAGGCAACGGTGGACGCTAAGGAGATCGCGACACGCTTGCGGGTGAGTTCGGCAAGCGTATTCATGGCCGCGACCGCTGTCCTGGTGTCATCGTTGAGCAATCGGGCGGCGGTAGTGCTGCAGAGCATGCTGTCCAACCGATTCTCCCCGGCCGAGGCCTCATTCGTCGGCAACCTGGCCCAGGCGTGGGGAGTGCGGTTGAACGTGGGGGCCCGGGCTTTCGTCGAGATCGCTAGCGACGCGTATACAGAGTCGCTGCGGTCGTACACGATGAGCCGCTACGACCCGAAGAGTCTGCTTGCGCTGCGCCGGGAGCTGCGCGACTGCAAGGGGCTCGACGCGCCGCAGTGGTTCGACAGCTTCCACAACGACACCCGGTCGCCAGAGCTGCGTACGGCGCCACGTCGGGCGGCGGCGGAGCGGACGCTCACTGACGAGCGCACGCTGTCTCGGCACGGTAGCCGGCTCTACGTGGAGATCCGGGAGGTCCGCGACTGCGTTGAGATCTTTGTGATCGTGAACTCGCAGTTTGTGTCGCCGAACGATCCACAGGCCCTCGCCATTGCGATCGAGACGCTGCTGGGTCGCGTGGCGGGCGGACACGCAGGTTCCGCCGTGGCCGCTATGGTCTCAGCGCTGGACGGTGGCGGTACCAGCCGATGATCATCTCGACGGTGTTGGCGGAGGCGCGGACGTCCCCCCTTCTGCACGAGCGAGGACGGTGGCTGACCGGTGGCGAGCTCATGGCCGCCGGACTAATTATGGCCGAGCGGCTCGCCGGCTCCCCAGCGCTCGTCTGTCGGGGCACGTCAACCGCGGCGGTGCTTGCGGCAGCGGTCGCGGCGGAGACGCTCGGGGTGGCTGTGACCTTCGTTGACCCCCGGATGGGACTTAGCACGGTTGGGATCGTCGCCGAGGACGACGGGCGCGACGTCGTAACGGAACGGATCGCCCCCGACTCGCCGCTCCGTACTCCCCTTGGCCGGACGGGTTACGGATTCTTGTCCTCGGGCTCGACGGCGACGCCGACCCGGGTCATCAGGGGCCCGGCGGTGGTGCGGATCGACGGTAAGCAGATCGCCCGCGCCGTGTACTCCGGGCGGCGCGGTGTTGCGCTGGCCGCCCCGAGCTTCCATCTGTACGGCTTCAGCCATTTGGTTGCCGCTTTGACTTCCGGGCTGGTCGTGCGCGCTGTCCGGACGAGTGCGACCACCTCGTCGCTGGCGGCGGCAGCCAGCGCCGACGTGCAGATTTTCGTCGGGCTCCCCTTCCAGCTTGACCTCGTGCTCGACACGGGCGGCGGTAGCGCCTTTGCTGCGCTGGAGGCCGTTGTCTCTTCGGCCGGGAGACTCGGGCCCGAGACGATCGAGCGGTCACTGGCCGCTGGTCTACCCCTGTACAACGCCTATGGCTCTACCGAGACGGGCACACTCTCCGTCGGAGAGGTCGGCGCGGTCGCGAACCCGGTCGGCTACGTCGGCCGGCCGCTGGCCGGCGTGGAGGCCCGTGTGACCACGAGCCCCAATTCCGATCTGAGTACCTTACAGGTCAGGACCGGTGGGCTCGCCGACGGCGTGGTCCGCGAGCGCCGCTACACCGGCATCTTGGCCGCCGACCGGTGGTATTCCACCAGTGACGTCGTGCGGTGCGACGAGTCAGGAATCTGGCTGATCGGCCGGCAAACCGACTTCCTGAAGGTTGCCGGAACCCGGGTAAGCTGCTTGCGCATCCGCAGCGTCATCCTCCGCCACCCGGGGGTGGTGGACGCCGAGGTCTTCGGCGTCGATGACAGGATGCGGGGTGAGGTGCCGGCCTGCCGCGTCGTACTGCGGCCGGACACGTCGGTGGACGACCTGCAGGCGTGGTGGCGCGATGTGCTGACCACCGACGAGGTTCCTCGCGTCGTCGACCACGTCGATCGTATCCCGCGGTCGGCGACAGGGAAGGTTGTGTGCGCTCGGTGAGCCCGGCCGACACACCTGCCGTGACCAGCGGACGGCATTCCGACACCTTCGTGCTCACACACGTCTACCGGCCGCTCGCTGGCGCGCTTGTACATGCGCTCAGCCGCACCAGTCTGACCCCCAACCAGATCTCGGGCGTGAGCTTCCTGCTGATGCTCGCTGCTGCGGCCGCGCTAGCTACCGGCCGCGGTTACCTCGTCGTTGCCGGTGCGGTACTAGTCCAGGTCGCCTTCGTCTTAGACTGCGTCGATGGTCAGCTCGCCCGGTTCACGGGCCGCACGTCTCGGTTCGGTACGGTGTTCGATACTATTTTGGATCGTTACGCCGACCTGGCGTTGATCGTCGGTCTTGTCGGTGCTGCTCAGTGGACGACGTTCGCATGGGCGTCGGCCTTCGCAGCGACCGTGTCGACACTGGTAGTACGCGACCTATCCCGCATGTACCCCGACGCTCCGCCCCGGTGGGTCCGCCGTACGGAGAGGATTGTCCTGTTCTGTGTTGGCGCGGTGTGCCTGGTCCCGGACTGGACGTTGCTCGCCGTTGGGGTGCTCGGTACCGCCGATGCAGTCCGGTCGCATGTCGTCGTGTTGACCTCGGCATGGCGAGATCTGCAGGGCCAGCAGGCCCAGGGAGGTGGTTCCGGTGATCAGGGGTAATGAATTCGTCGACTGCTTGCGGGCCAACGGCTTCGACAAGGTGGTCGGAGTGCCGTGCTCGTACTTCGGCGAGGCGTTCGAGGCAATGGAGCGGGATGACATGTATCACTCTCTGTCGCACGAAGGCCTGGCCTTGTCCTATGCCGTCGGGCGGTCGGCGACTGGGCGGCCGACGGCAATGCTGCTGCAGAACTCAGGGCTGGGCAACTTGATCAACCCCCTCACGTCGCTGGTGCTGCCGTACCGGACCCCGTTGCTCGCCTTCATGTCCCTGCGCGGCTGGCCCGACCCTGACGCCGACGAGCCGCAGCACGCGGTTATGGGCGCACGGGCAATGGACTTGCTGCGCGCCGTCGACACCAAGTTCGTCGTGCTCGAACCGGAGCCCGGCGCGCTCGACTGCGCGGTGGCCGAGGCCGTGAAGTGGTGCGACGCACGTGAACCGTATTTCGTGCTCGTGCCTAAGGGCGTCTTCGCCCCAGCCAGCCCGCCGGCCGTCGATGGCCGGGGTGACCTTCTTGATCGTGACGCGGCGATCCGGACGCTCGCCGACGTCGTGGGGGACTTACCGATCGTCGCCTCCACCGGGCATAACTCCCGGGCGCTATACGCCGCCACGGACCGCCCGACCCACTTCTACATGCAGGGCTCGATGGGACACACCGCTGCGTTCGCCCTGGGCGTCGTTGCAGGCCTCGACGAGTGGGTTGTCGTATTGGACGGTGACGGCTCCGCGCTAATGCACCTGAGCGCCATGGTCGACGTTGGTGCGGCGCGACCGGTTCGCTTGTTGCACGTCGTGCTCGACAACGCGGTGTTCGAGTCGACCGGGGCGCAACCGACGTCCTCCAGCCGGATCGATCTCGCCGCGATCGCCAAGGGAGCCGGGTACGCGGGCGCGCGTGCGGTGTCGGGCGAGGCCGAGTTCCGCGCCGCGATCAAGACGGCGCTGCAGGCCCCGCTCGGCCCGCAGCTCATCGTCGTCGCAACCGAGAGTGACCGGCGAGAGGTGCTGCCGCGCGTGTCGGGCTCGTTATCGCAGCCGGATCTTCACGAACGGTTCTCGGCCGCGGTGCGACCCAAGCGGACCGCAAGGACGGCCTCCCGTGGACGGTTCACAGATATGCGCGCGCGAATTACAGGAAGATGAGGGGCGAAACGTGTATGTGGACGGTGGGCCGCGTCCGTCGGTCCGAGATCTGGTGACGGACAGGGGTTGCCTTCGGGTGCTAGAGGTGCATAGCCCGATCGCCGCACTCGTTGCTGAAAGGGCCGCCTTTGTGATCGGCGCGTCGGATCCGCCGCGACGGTTCGACGCCTTCTGGTCGGGCTCGCTGGCCGACTCGACGGTGAACGCGCTCCCCGACATCGAGATCTACTCAGTGCGGGAGCGGCTCGCCAACGTCTCGCGCATCCTGCAAGTCGCGTCGAGGCCGGTGATCCTCGACGCCGACACCGGCGGTGACATCGAGCACCTGCAGATCACCGTGCCGATCGTCGAGAGTACGGGCGTGTCAGCGCTGGTAATGGAGGACAAGGTCGGCGCCAAACGGAACTCGCTGGTCGCCGACCACTCCGTGCACCGCATCGCCGCGCCGGCCCAGTTCGCCGCGAAGATTGCCGCTGCTAAGAGCGCTCAGCGCGGGACGGCGTTCATGGTGTTCGCCCGGGTGGAGAGCCTGATCCTTGGGCTGGGCGTCGAGGATGCTCTGCGTCGGGCCTTCTGCTACGTCGACGCGGGCGCGGACGGAATCATGATCCACAGCAAAGACTGCTCCCCGGCGGAGGTCGTCATGTTCGCGGGGAGATTCCGGCAAGTCTTCCCCGCCTTGCCCCTAATGGCGGTGCCGACAACCTACTCAGAGATCACCGCCGCGGAGTTGTTCGAAAGCGGCTTCACTATCGTGGTCTACGCCAATCACCTGCTGCGGGCCTCTATGAAGGCGATGGCTGACGTGGCGGACTCGCTCCTGGCCCACGACCGGGCGATGGAGTGCGAAGCGCGATGCGAGAGCATTGGGAAACTGGTGGAGTAACCGATGATTTCCAGTACGGAGACGGCGGTCGTCAGCGTGATCACGGCCGTCGACAGTGCGCAGAACTTCATTACCGACTCCGCGAACAGCCTTTACGCGCAGGTTCTGCCGAGCGGGTGGGACTGGCAGTGGTGCGTTCAGATCGACGGCGATGACGAGATGCCAGATCTCGGCGCGGCCGGTGACCGGCGGGTGACGGTCCAGCGCAACGGCGGACGGGCCGGCCAGGCGGCGACGCGTAACCTCGCCTTGACCAGGGCGAGGGGTTCGATCGTGGTCAACCTCGATGCGGACAGTCTGTTTCTGAAAGGTGCCTTGAGATCGATCGTGGACTGCTTCGCGGCGAACCCGTCGATCGCCTGGGTCTCGGCGGGCAATGTGAAGGTGGATCTTGAGCTGTGCGAGATCCGGGGTTTCGTCCCGACCGAACTCTCGGGGCGCCGCGTCCCGAAAGGCACCCTCGAGACCCTATGGCGGCCTGCCGAGGGTCAGGTGCCGATCATTCCGCACACTGTATCCTACCGCACGGATGTGGTGCGCCGGATCGGCGGGTGGATGGCCCTTCCTCGCAGCGAGGACACGGGGCTCGCGATGACCGTGTCCCATCTCCACGACGGCTTCATCCTGAACCGACCCACGATTCGAAACCGGTCGTGGAACGGGCAGGTCACTGCGCGGCCGTGGCTCGGGAACGAGTCCTACGCCAAGCTGGCCGGTTACGAGCTGATCCGGCAGCGCCTGGAGTCGATCTCGCGGAATGGCGGCATTCTTTAGCGGCGCGCGCAGGGACCGACAATTGACGGGGCTGGCCGGACGGCCAGCGCGGTATGAGGGAGCTGACATGTCATGAGCGAGTCGGGGCGATGGGGCGGGGCCGACTCGGACCCCCTACTGCTGCGTGCGATCTACCGGCCGCTCTCGGCGCCCTTGGCGCGGATCATGCTCCAGTGCGGTGTCCGTCCTGACACCATCACGGTCGCCGGGTTCGCCGTCGCTCTCTTGAGCTGTGCGGCCGTAGCCGCGGGGAACCTGCCATGGATGGTTGTCGGCGGCGTCCTCCTGCAGGTGTCGTCCTTCCTGGACTGTTGCGATGGTGCCGTTGCCAGGGAGGGCGGAATGACTACCCGCCGGGGCGCGCTGCTCGACATCGTTCTCGACCGGTACTCCGACTCGGCGTTCTTGCTCGGCCTGGCGGTGGCTACGGGCGAGATCGAGCGGTTCTGGCCGTGGCTCCTCGCGGCAGCCTTCGCGTCGATGCTGGGCCCGTACCTAACGGCGCTGGGCGCGTCGAAGGGGATGGTCGCGCAGCGGCTACTGCGCCGGACCGACCGGCTACTGCTGTGCTCGATCGGGGCCGTCGCTGGCCAGCCGGCCGTGACGCTGGTGGTCATCGCGTTCGTCGCGAACGGCGACGCGATCCGCTGTCTCATGAGCTTGCTGCGCAGCGCGGACCGGGCCGATCGGGCGAACCGCGGTTGAAATCGGAATCTTGCCGTTCATAGAACAGAGGGTGGAATGAATCGTTCGCACGAAGCCAATGTCGTCTTAACGGTGGGGGACGGGGGCCGCCGGGTCCTGCGAGAAGCGCTGGACGCGGGCCGGGTGCTGTTGGTCGCCTCCGCCGCCACAGTGGCGCGGCTGTGGCCGGACGGCCAGCCGCCGGGCAGGGTGGTCGTGTTCTCGGCTTTTGCGCCGAACCCCACGATCGAGCACGCCGTAGCGGCTGCGGCGGCGCGGGAACTGCACTGCGCCGATACCGTCGTCGGCATCGGCGGCGGGTCTGCGATGGACGTGGCGAAAGCCGCACGGGTGCTGCCGGCAGACCGGGCTGCGGCGCTTGATGTCGTCGCACGGCGCCAGACGGTCGCCTCCGGCCCGCGGCTGCTGCTGTTCCCGACCTCAGCCGGCACGGGGAGCGAGGTGACCTCGTTCGCCACGCTTTACGTCGACGGCCGCAAGGTCTCGCTCGATGACGACCGCGTCCGGGCCGACGGGGCCTGGATCGACGTCGAGTTGATCCGCACTTGCCCTCCCGGTGTGCTGTTCAGCGGCGTGTTGGACACAATTTCGCACGCGGTCGAATCGCTGTGGTCGCTGCGGGCAACGCCCGCGTCGCGCCGGGCCGCGGTAGAGGCGCTCCGCCTGGTGCGGCCCGTCGTCGAACGCCCAGAGACCGCGACTGCTGACGGCGGGTTGCGGGCGCTGTCGCTGGCGGGCACCTCTGCGGGCCGAGCGATCGACTGCACCCGGACGACGGCTGCGCACGCGTTGGCCTACCCACTGACCGTTCGTCTTGGCTTGCGCCACGGCTACGCCTGCGCCGTCAATCTTCGCTGGCTGATCCCGCACGTATCCTCAGCGACCGTCGATCATTTCGCCACCCCGGTGGGCGCCGAGGCTCCGACGCGGAGCGTGGCGACGGCGGCCGATGCGCTCGGCGTCGCCGGTGCGGACGGGCTTGTGACCGCCGTCGAGAAATTGATGCGGCGCTGCGGACCGGCAGGCCTCCCCCACGACGGGATCTCCGACGCGGTGGTACCGGTGGTAGACGAGGGCCTAGCGTCGGAAAGGCTGGCCGGCATGCCGGTGCCTCTAGAGCGGATGTGGGTGTGCGAGCGGCTACAGCAGTCCCTGCTCAGTCTGCCCGAGCCGCAGTCAGTAACCGGGGGGGCCGTATGACGCAGCGCGTACGTGCCATCATCCCAGCGGCCGGAGTCGGTACCCGGCTGCAGCCGCTGACCGATAGCATTCCTAAATGTCTGGTCGAGATTGCCGGCGTTTCGCTTATCGCCCGCGCCCTCAGGCGACTCGAACGGGCTGGTGTCAGCGATGTTGTGGTGGTTACCGGATACCGCGCCGACCAACTGGTAGACAGCGTCCAGGCGCTGTGCTTTCGACCTCCGGTCACGTTTGTCCACAACGCCGACTACCGGACGTCGGACAACATCGTGTCGCTGCTGGAAACCGCGTCCTTCTGGGGTTCCGGCGACGTCTTGGTGCTTGACGCCGACGTGCTCTTCGCGCAGCGACTGGTCGACACGATGGTCGGGGCGGCCGGCGACCTTCTCGCTGTAGACACGGCCGCTGAACCAGCGCGGATCGACATGGCGATCGAGCTGCGCGACGGCGCGGCCTGGCATCTCGGCAAGGACCTTCCGCCCGACCGGGTCCACGGCGAGTTCTTCGGCATGTCGCGCTGGAGCCGCGAGGGCGGTCGTTCGCTCATAATGACGGTGCAGGAGATGGTGGCCTCGGGGGAGGTGGGCACCTGGTACCCGTTCGCAATCCGCCGCCTGGCAAAGGCGCAACCCGTCGGTGTCGTCGAGACCCTGTCGGGCGAGTGGCTCGAGATCGACGGCCTCGCGGACCTCGAACGGGCGGAACTCGAGCACGGACGGGGCTTCCCCTGGGCTCGGGATCCTGGCGCCGGTGGATCGACGGAAACGGAGTGACTGGCGGTCGGCCGGGAACGGAACGGTGTGGCGCAGCGCGATGAGAGGCAGAGGGACGGGAGCGAGAGGGATGAAGGACGGCCTGCGCACAGCAGACGGGTTCGACAATCAGCGGGTGGCGTTACCACCGGAGGTGGCCGAATTTCTGCGAGCGGCCCGGCCGACGGCCGCGGTGTCCGCCGCGGCCCGTTCGGCAATGGCTCGACTCACCGATCGGTGCGTGTTGGCGTGGCCCGGACTGTTGGTGCTCACCGGTCTGCCGGTTGCGGTCGACGCCGCGCAGGCGGCCCTGAGGAGGATCAGCTCGCTGATCGGCGACGTGCTGCCCCAGAATCGAGACGGCGCCCTGATCAAGCACGTTTCCGACCGCGGCACTCATATCGGCGAAGGAGTGCGGTCACGCTACTCGGAATCGCGGTTCGGGGGCGATCTACACACCGACGGAGCGGAGTCCGTGCCCCCCGTCCCAGACGTGTTTACGCTGCTGTGCGTCCGCCAGTCGGCAGAGGGTGGGGCTCTCGTCGTCGTCCACCTCCGCGACTTGGAGCGCGAGCTCGGCCGGGTCTCCGGGGTGCTCGACACGTTGCGGACACCCTTCCACTTCGATCGCCGGGGCGACCAGGGCGCCGGAGAGCGGCCGACCATCCCAAAACCCGTCCTGTTCACACAGCACGGACGACCGGCTATTACCTACCTCCGCACTTATATCGAGGTCGGACACGCGCGCGGCGGTGAAGTCCCGTCACTGACCACGAGGCAGCGCGCAGCGCTAGACGCTTTGGACGACGCCATTTCCCGGAAGGATGTCATGCGTCGCGGAAAATTGCGCGAGGGCGAGCTCGCCATCGTCGACAATCTATCGTCACTTCACGGCCGGACCGAGTTCCGCGACGACCCCGCGCGGCCGCGGCTGCTTCTGCGGACCTGGATCAGAGTGCCCCCGCGCCAGGAGTGAGCGGCGCGCCCAGGATGCGTGCCAGCGTGTCGGCGAAGGCCAGCGGATGGGACGTCGCGCCGGAGTGGGAGCCAGGAAACCGGACCGCGTCCACCCCGACGATGCGGCCGATCGCCTCGGCGGCGAGGTAGGGGGCGTGCCCGCGGGCGGTCGACCCGAGCGCTGGCAGGATCGAAACTCCGGCGCGGACCGATGAGCGCAAACCCGTCGGCGAAAGAAGGCTCTGCCGCACGACCTGTGCCTGCGGGTGGAACCGGGCTGGCCGGTCGGGCTGGCGATCCGGTCGGGGTGGGAACGATGTCTCCCAGCCGTCGTCGAAGCGGGTACCGGTGATTACGGCCAGCCGGTCGAGGGCGGCACGGCTCGCGGGGTTGGCGCGCAACGCCTCCTCGACATCGCGATGCTCGGCGTAGGCCGACTGCCGAGCCGGCTCAGGCAGCAAGTTAAAGGCGGGCGGCTCGTGCGCGACCAGTCGCCGAAACGCCCGGGGTTCTGCCACGGACGCATGCAGGGCGAGCAGCGCGCCGAAGCTTGTCCCGAAGACGTCGACCCGTCGGCCCGTGATGTTTTGGCCGTCGGTCTCACGTGCGGTGACGTCGCTCCCGGCGATCATCGCGACGGCCGCGATCAGATCGGCCACGTGATGGGCCATGGGAATCGGCTCCTGGCCGTCCGGCTCGGGGCGCTGGTAGCTAAACACGCGGAACTTCCGGTGCGCCAGCCAGTCCATCAGCCCTGATATGCTACGCACGTTACCGTTGCCGCCCGCGCAGACAAGCAGGGGCGGACCAGACGTCGGTCCCTGCGCGATGAGATGGGGCCGCGGTGCGGGTGTCATGAGAGCTCCTATCAGATGTGATGCTCACGGTTGCGGCTGCGGGTGGCCGATCGGGATCGTCGCGCCGCTCCTTGGCCGCCAATAGGCCTCCAGTGAACGGTTGCGGCGGCGAAGCAGAGTGGGAAGTGGATCATTGAACCTGGGAGCCACCACTCGTATGTCGACGATCCGGATCACGGTGGGGGTGACGTCGCGGAGGGCGATGTGCAGCCGGGTGGTTCGCACAGGTGGAGCGTACGACCGCTGCTTGGGTCGCACGTTGCTCCGTCTCGGTACACGGACGTGATGTTGTGATCAGCCGATCCTCGAATCTCATGCGGTTGCGCGCGCCAGGTGGACCTCGTCAAGCTGGAGGTCGGGCCGACTCTCCGCCGGCTCCCCGTGTCAAGTACCGGGTTTGGGAGAACGCCGTAGCGGGCGATGGTGCGGGAGAGGTCACGTTCGTCGGCGGCTTCGACGAGCTCGTTGACGAGCTTGGCGGCCAGCACGTAACGAACTCGATGGCCCTGTTGGGCGGCGGCGTGTCACGTAGCAGATCGCGTCGAGCATCGCCCGCAGGTCGTGCACCATCGGCCGGCCCGCGGCGCGCACCAGCCCGGTCATCGCCGCGCGGGCCTCGGGCTCGAGCACGGCCCACTGAGCATCAGTCAGATCCGAGGGATACCGCGGCACCCGGGCCCGACACGCGCAACCCAAGCTGGGGCAACTGGCCTCGGACACCGCCGTCGGGTAGACACCCATGAAGGCTCCTGGTGGTGAGGATGGCTTGACACCTCCGGACTACCAGGAGCCGCCCGCCAACCCGCCCCGACACGCCGACCACTCACCAGCCCCGACAGTCACACCCGTCACACCAGCCACTTTGTCAACAGGCTCTCAGTGACACATCCTGGGCGCACATATCGAGCAGCGCGCCGACAGTGAGCGAGGTCCCGAGCGCATACCAGATTTCGGCGATCGTGCGCGGTGCCCGACACTTGAGCGAACCCCTCCGGCCAGCCTCCGATTCGGTCTTCCGTCGGCCCGGTTTTCGAATGGCGTCCGCAGGGGCCGACGGGCTGGCGGTGGGGGGCATCGGTCACTCATCTATCCGGGCGCGACCGGTACTGCCGACCGCCGCCTCGCTGACGCCCTGGACCAGCAGACCCGGAGCTTCGACTTTTCGCACGTCGATGCTGCGGCCGGGATGCGACTCAACGTGGCCGGCCGCTCAGCCGGTGATGCTGTCCCTGCCGTCCTCGAGGTGGCCCACGTAACGCCGCGTCCAGGACCGGTCGCCGTTGATCGTGACCGACACGTCGTACCAGCCGTCGCTGGACGCGCCTGGGTCCATGCGATGCGTCGCGCGGCGGTGCAGGGGCACGTGGTAGGTCTTCGGGTGCCGTTGCGAGTAGGCGTTCGACACGACGGTGAACGTCACCGGCTGGTGGCCGCTGTTGGTCAGTTCGAGTACGAGTTCGGACCTCGGGCCGAACGACGGGTCCGGGTGGTAGGCCGCCTCGACCTCGGCGGTGCGGCCGGCGGCGTGGACGTCGCCGGTGAAGTGCCGCAGGAAGCGGTTCGGGCCAACGACGGTCAGGTCGTACTTGCCGTCGCCGCTGCCCGCGCCGATCTCGACCGATCCACGCACGGCTGTTCCGCTGAACGGATACCCGACGGTGTACTGAGCGGGATACCGCGACGGGTAGTCGGCGAGCGACTCGGCCGGTGCGGCGTTGTTGTAGACGGCGAAGTGGCAGGCCTTGCGCGCGTGGTGCCCGTGGTTGCTGAGGGACAACTTGGCCTCGACCGCGCCGGCGGGGCCGAAGCTGAATCCGTCGAGGTTGGCGTTCGGCTGGTAGGGCAGCGCCCGCGTCCGCTTGCTGCCCGGCTCCTGCGTCGGCATCGCGTTGGTGGTGACCGGCGGGTGGTAGGAGCCACCGTCCGGGTCGCCGATGACGGTGGTCCTGGGCAGCCTCGGCAGGCCGAAGACCGGCGATTCGAAGTCGAACGCGCCGGTGAGGTCACCACAGACGTTGCGGCGCCAGTCGCTGATGTTCGGGCAGATCGCCGGCGTGCCCAGCGACGCTGTCCACTTCTCCATGAACTGGATCACCGACGTGTGATCGAAGACCTCCGAGCTGACCCAGCCGCCCCGTGTCCACGGCGAGACCAAGATGAGCGGGACGCGGAAGCCGAGCCCGACCGGCATCGGCTTCGTGAGCCCGTAGTCGGCGAGCGCGCCGGAGGCGTCGTAGTAGAACTCGTCCTTCGTGCCTGCCGGCGGTACCGGTGGCGGGACGTGGTCGAACTGGCCGTCGTTCTCGTCGTAGCTGATGATCACGAGTGTCGAGTTGAAGACCTTCGGGTCGGCGTTGAGCGCCTCGAGCACCTCGTTGAGGTAGTACGCGCCGTCGCTCGGGGCGCCATCCGGATGCTCGGAGAAGGCCTGGTTGGTGACGACCCAGGACACCCTGGGCAGGGTGCCGGCCGCCACGTCCGCCCGGATCGCGTTGGCGAGGTTGTCGGCGTTGGCGCGCAGCCCGGTCAGCGGCTCGGGGACGTTCGCGACGCCGTTGTCGTACAACGGATTGCCCGGCGCGGGAGTGCCACCGAGAGTGGGGTCGTACTGGGCGAAGTTCTTGAAGTACTCCAGGCCGTTGTCGCCGTAGTCATCGGCGCACTGGTAGACCTTCCAGCTGACGTCGGCTTTCTGCAGCGTCTCCGCGTAGGTCTGCCAGAGCAGGTCCCGGCCCCGCTCGTCGCCGCCGTCGAAGGCCACGAAGTCGCTGTACTTCTGCTGGGCATCGACCGTCGCGCTCCACAGGTAGGTGCGGTTGGGGCCGGTCGCGCTGAGCACCGAGCAGTGGTACGCGTCGCAGACGGTGTAGGCGTCGGCGAGGGCGTAGTGAAACGGGATGTCGCGGCGGTTCAGGTAACCTAGGGTAGTCAGACCGCCCTTGGCGAACACCCAGCCGTTCATCTGTCCGCCGAACCACGCACCGTGCTGGTCGTTCCAGCTGTGCGTCGTTCCGCCGGACCCTTGGGCGCCGACCTCCGCGTTGGGTGGCCGGTGGCCCGCCGGATAGGCGGACGCCGGCGCGTCGCTGAGGCGCCACGGGTACTGGGTCGTCGTGATGGGACTGCCGGGCGGCGTCGTCGGCTGCTGGAACACCGACAGCCCGCCCGGCAGCGTGATCGTCGAACGGTCACCGAAGCCACGGACGCCCCTCAGGGAGCCGAAGTAGTGATCGAAGCTGCGGTTCTCCTGCATCAGGATCACGACGTGCTCGACGTCGCGGATGTCTTCGTGCCGATGGTGCCTGGCCGGTGGCCTGTGGTGCCTGCCCGGCGGATGGGCTTCGGCCTCGGGCGCTCCCGCGCCGACCACCGCAGCTCCGGCGACGGCTGCGGCCGAGGTGAGGAAACCCCGTCGCGACAGATCAGACATGCGAATACCTCCAGCAACGACAGCACGAAGACCGACCGTTCGACGGTATGGGCTGCACAGCAGGGCCGAGGAAAATCGAACCGACCGCTGAGTGGACTTGGAGTAAACTTTCGTAGTTTCGCGCTGTGCTCATGCCGCGTAGGTGAACCGTCCCCGGTTTGATGCCGCTTCTTTCCTTGCGGAGGATGCAGTCATGCCGAAGAGGTACCCGAATGATCAGCGTGAGCGAGCGGTCCGGATGGTCATGGATCGTCTCGAGGAGTACCCGTCGCCGTGGGCAGCTGCTCAGGCGCTGGGACCCAAGTTGGGAGTCGGAGCCGAGACCCTGCGCAAGTGGATCGTGCAGGCCCAGGTCGACGGGGGTGCGCGGTCGGGCCCGAGCAGTGAGGAGCTCGCGGAGATCATGGGGCGTCCAACACCAGTTCACTCACGTTGCACCTTCTGATCTCGCTCGACAGACCCGCGCTGTCTGGCAGTGCCAGCACGTCCCGCCTTGGGTGGCGATGCCGCGCCATTGCTTGAGCCGGTTGAAGCCGCGTTCGACGGTGTTGCGGTGGCAGTAGAGCTGGGCGTCGAAGGCGCGGACGTGGTGGTGGATGATGATGGCGGCCAGGGTGACGCCGCCGAGGTAGGTCAGTCGTAGCGAGCGCCCCCGTGCTCCCGCCCATTTGCGAACGCCGCCGCGAACCCGCCGACCACACCCGGGCCGTCGAGGCCGCTCGGATCGATCGGATCCGCACCCACCGCGGCACCCCGCTGCGCGAGCGGCTGCTGTGGCGGATGCTCTACGAGACTGCGTCACGGGCCGGCGAGGTGCTGGCGCTCAACGTGACCGACTGCGACTTCGACAACCGTCGGGCCACAGTCACCGTCAAAGGCGGTGGCACCGACTGGATCGTGTGGGGTCGCGGGACCGCGCTGCTCCTGCCGCGCTACCTGCACGGCCGCCAGGCCGGGCCGTTGTTCCTCTCCGACCGCCGACCGGGCCCAGCACGCCGATCCGCGACGAGCAACCGGGACCTGTGCCCCGAAACCGGGCGATCACGCCTGGGCTACGACCGCGCCCGGGTGCTGATCAAGCACCACACCGGCCTGTCCCTGCACCAGCTCCGCCACTCCGCCGCAACACATCTCGGCGAGGCCGGAGCCGACTCCACCGTGATCATGGCCAAGACCCACCACCGCTCCATCCGCACCGCCGCCCGCTACACCAAACCCGGCCTCGCCGCCGTCACCGAACTCCTTGACCCATCCCGCAGACGCGCCTGACCAAGTTACTCACCGGCCACTTTGGGGCTGGAGACAGCTACCGAAGCGCTGGGCCGGATACCAGCGGTGGCGCGAGCCAACCGCCTGCCGCCCCTTGCCTCCCCCAATTTGTCCCGCTCTCCAGCTCGGTGCGCTATTTGTGGTTGAGCCAGTCCTTAGGCATCGGAACGACCTTCAACCCGCCGGACTCACCCAGGTGACCTTTGCCTTGGCTGCACGCCCCGAACGGACCGCCTGCGGCGGTGATCACCCGCAGGTGGGGGTCGCAGTGCTCCAACCACCACCGGTTGACCTGCTCGGGGCTGCTCAGGCACGATTCCCAGGCCCGCCACAGCCCGGTGAGCCGCGACAGGGGTTCGGGGTGTCGCCACCACTCCGGGCACCACCGGAACTCGGCGTCGTCGCGGCGCACGAACGTCGGCGCGAACCACTCCTGCACCCACTCGCCGACCGAGGGGAACTGCTGTTTCCGCGTGGTGGCCGCAACCGGGGTCTCCTCATCCGTCTCGTCCGCCGCGCCGTAGCTCATGCCTGCGCCCAGCCGATCGACCCCTCATCGCCGTCCGCCGCGGACCCCGAGGTCGCCAGCGACTTCGTGATGGTCTCGGCGTGCGGACCGGCCATCCAGGGCACCGTTTCCAGCATGGTCGCCGGGTTGCCCGAGGACAGCAACACAGCCCGTCCGCGGGGTAGGGCGCCCAGGGCATCGACGGACAGGATCGGCTCCCGCGACCAGGACTGCGAGCGCGAGGACCCGCCCCGCCCGTTGCTGCGCGACCACCGCTCCACGTCGTGGTCCCCGACCATCGTGGACAGGTCCCGCAGGAAGCTGGCCTCGCTGACGCCGCCGCCGTAGAACTTGACGTTCGCCGCGGACCACAGTTTCTGCATGCCTGCCTCGGTCCAGCACTCGACGCCTTGGGACCAGCCCTGCAGGATGGTCAGCACCGGCATCCCGCGGGACCCGAAGTGGGAGTAGAGGTCGGGGAGTGCCCGGATGCGGCAGACGTTCGCGGCCTCGTCCAGGATGAACAGCAGCGGCGTCGTGAGCCGCCGGCCTTTCGAGGCGGTGGCCACCAACTGCCCCGCGTCGAACAGCTGCGCCGCGAAGGCGGTGGTCAGCGATGTCGCCGCCGCGGGGCCTTCCATGGACAGCAGAAACAGGGTGTCCGCGCGGGGCCGGGTCGCGGCTGGGTCCTGGCTCGGTTCGGGCTTCTCGCCCGGTTGCGGGCCACCGGCCACGAACGCCAAGGAGTCGAACTCGGCGATTTTGCGGCGGCTCGCGGTGCGCTCCGCCCGCACCCCGCCGTCGATGGCCTCCAGGAAGCGCACCCGCGACGGGGGGGTCACCCATTGGGCGTAGGAGGGTTCGTCCAGGACCCGGATCAGCTTGCCCGCGGTGCCGTACAGACCGTCTTTCTGCCGCACATTGATCTGCAGGAACCGTTCCGCGGACTCCGCCGCCGCTGGGTGCCCGTGCTGGGCCAGGAGCAGCTGAGGAATGAGGCTGTCGGCGGCGGTGATCCATTCCCGCACGTGCATCAGGTCCCCACCGCCGAGGGCGGCCGCCAGAATGTAGGTGGCGAGCAGGGAGCGGCCTTCGGTGTCGAAGTAGGCGTCGGTGCGGGCGGTGGGGTCGGTGTTGCCGTCCGCGAGGTGTCCCGCCAGGCGCTCCGCCGTCGCCGGGGAGTGCACCGAGGCCAGCAGGTTCACCCACCACGGGCACTCTTGCCCGCTGCTGGAGATGTGCTGGGGGTCGAACACCCACACCGTGCCCCGCTTGCCGCGGGGCGTGCGGGTGGCGTCGTGCACGTCGGCCTTGTTCGAGGTCACCACCACCGGACCGGGCGCGGACATGATCGCCGGGATCGCCAGGGACGTGGACTTCCCGGTGCGGGGACCGGCGATCGCGACCCCGACACTCTCCCAGTCCATCCGGACCGGGCGGTGCCCGTCCACGGTGCGCCCCAACAGCACCCCGTGCTCATCGCCGGAGGACATTGTCACCCCGGGTCGCAGCCGCTGCGCGGTGGCTTTCACATCGCGCCCGGTGATCCCCCGCAACTGATTCGGGCCCGCCATGGTCCGGGCCGCTCGATCGACCCGACTCCGCGGGTGGCGCAGCCGCCACACCAGGGCGGCGAGCAGGACCGCCACCAGCACCCCCCCAGCACCGGCGGCCACCAGGGTGGAGCGGCCACCGGGCCAGGCGCGCTGGCCGGTGGCCAGCTCCGCGACGAGACCGAAGGGGTTACCCGGGCGGGACTGCCCCGCGGCTGGGGTACCGGCGGCCACCGCCAACCACAGCACGGCCATGACCCCGGTCGCCGTGCCCATCGCGGCCATGCTCAGCAGGGGTCCACGGTCACTGTGCGGGGCGTTCATGACCGCGGGACTTCCGCACTCGCCCCGCACAGCAACAGGTCGCCCGTGTGTGCCGTCATCAGCACCGGGCCCGGCGGGTTCGACTTCCCGCTGCGGGTGGGCGCGACGACCGCGCAGGGCGCCGTAGTCCACTGCTCCCACCACGGTGGGACAGGTTCGGGGCGGTTCCGGCCCGGGCGCCACCCCAGGATCCGGTGGGGCACGGTGGTGTTCATCGTCGGTGTTCCTCCAGGCTCGGTGTGTGGGGGTGGGTCAGGAACGGGGGCGGCTCGGCCCGTGATGGCGACCGGCCGCTTCGGGGAAGTCCTCGGCGACCAGGGCGGCGAGGGTGACGAACGCGTGCCGGGCGGCGGGGCTGAGCCGGTTCAGGTCGACCTCGGAGCCCTCCGCCAGGTGCTGGTCGTAGGGGATGACCTGCACGGCCCGCACTTTCGCGTCGAAGTGGGCCACCAACTGACCCAGGTCCACCGTGCCCGCACCGGGGCGGGCCGAGGAGATCACCACCACGGTGCGTTCCACCAGGTGCCCATAGCCTTGGGCGTCGAGCCAGGTCAACGTCGCGTCCGCGCTCTGGGCGCCGTCCAACGCCGGGGAGGACACCAGCACCAACGCATCCGCGGTGTCCAGCACTCCCCGCATCGCCCCGTGGGTGAGTCCGGTGCCGCAGTCGGTGAGGATCAGGTTGTAGAAGTTCTCCAGCACCCGCACCGTGTTCCGGTAGTCCGCCTCGGAGAACG
>JAABUT010001293.1_pt1 | contig 29560 bp, 36 predicted proteins | sample 5559281 | NCBI WGS metagenome assembly JAABUT01 (sample SAMN10711880, study PRJNA513359) | rock metagenome | isolation source: Antarctica rocks | place: Antarctica: Victoria Land, Ricker Hills nord | collected 2016-01-04
CCTGTTCGGGCCAGTTCCGCCGAACGCCAATGGTTCCCCGCTGACCCTCGCCCAGTACCAGGCTGCACCCCAGCAGCAGTTCACCGCACCCATCAACGGGGCAGTGAACATGGGCAACGGGGACGTCATCATCCAAGGTCCCGTCGCCACCGCGCCGGGCACCTACGGGTGGGCTGAGACCGCCACCGTGACGGCCGCTGGGGGCACCGCTCCCAACGCCACCGCCACCTCGGCACCGACAGCTCCGATGGAGTCCCAGGTGATCACTGCGGCCGTCGTGCCACCTGTGGTCGTACCGCCAGTGGTCGTCCCACCGGTAGTCATCGCACCGGCACCCGCGTTGACCGTAGGCACTGTGGCAAGCCCGCAGTCCGGCGCAGTGGGCTCTGCCCTGAGTGACACGGTCACCGTCGGTGGAGACACCGGCGAAAGCGGCACCATCAACGCCACCCTGTTCGGGCCAGTTCCGCCGAACGCCAATGGTTCCCCGCTGACCCTCGCCCAGTACCAGGCTGCACCCCAGCAGCAGTTCACCGCACCCATCAACGGGGCAGTGAACATGGGCAACGGGGACGTCGTCATCCAAGGTCCTGTCGCTACCGCGCCGGGCACCTACGGGTGGGCTGAGACGGCCACTGTGACGGCCGCTGGGGGCACCGCTCCCAACGCCACCGCCACTTCGGCGCCGACAGCTCCGATGGAGTCCCAGGTGATCACTGCGGCGGCGGTGCCAGTTCCGACACCGACACCGACACCGACACCGACACCGACACCTGTGGTAACCCCGCCAGCCATGCTCAAGACGGCGGTGTCCCAGCAGTTCTCGACACCCGGTGACGTCCTCAAGGACACCATCACCGTCAGTGGTGCTGCGGCAGCAGGCGGCAAGGTCGAAGCGGAGCTGTACTACCAGCCCTTCGCGAACGGCTCCACCATGTGCTCCACGATCACCCCGGCAGACTGGGCAGCGTTCATTGCCGCACACCCAGAGTCCAAGGTGTTCGATCAGGTCATCCCCGTCACCGGTCCTGGTGATGTCGTGACCATGCCGTACACGGTGCAGGCCCCCGGTTGCTTCACCTACGCCGAGGTGTTCACCCCGGCAGCGGTAGCCGGTGCTCCGACTCCTGCTCCGGGTACTCCGGCTGCGGGCACGGTGGTCACCGCTCCTGGTGAGGTCGCCGAGTCCAGCACCTCCGTCGCACCGATGGTCACCACCACCGCGTCGGCGCAGAACGTGTCCGACACGGCTGCGGTGACCGACACCGTGATGGTCACCGGATTGCACGGTGCTACCGGTGTGGTGAGCGGTCAGCTTCTCGGCCCGGTGAACGCCCCTGCGGGCGCCACCAACTGCGCGGGCGTTTCCTTCGCCGGTGCAGCGCCGGTCGGCTCGTTCGCCGACTTCCCGGTCGCCAAGGACGGCAGCTTCGTTTCCGGTGCTGTCAACGTCAAGCCGGGTGTCAACGGGTGCTACAGCTTCGTGGAGACCCTCAAGGTGGACCAGCTCGCTGGTCGTACCGTGGTCACCACGCCTGCGGGCGTGCCCAGTGAGACTGTGCTGGCCATGACGGCACCGGTGGTTCCGGTCATCCCGGCACCGGTCGTTCCGGTGGTTCCGGTCATCCCGGCACCGGTCGTTCCGGTGGTTCCGGTTATCCCGGCACCAGTTGCCCAGGTCCCGGCACCAGTGGTTCCCGTGATTCCGGCACCGGTCGTCCCGGTGGTTCCGGTTATCCCGGCACCAGTTGTCCAGGTCCCGGCACCAGTGGTTCCGTTCATTCCAGCACCGGCCGCCCAGGTTCCTGGACCGGCTGCAGCAGTGCCGACACCGGACACTTCTGGTGCGGGCAACTTCGCCACCCCGAGCAGTGTTGGTGCGGCAAACATCGACACTGGTAACCCAGGAGGTTCCACTGGTCCAAACATGGGCCTGATCTACCTGGGCGGGGTTCTCGCCCTCGCCGGTGCGGCCGGACTCACCACTGCGGTGGTCCGTCGCCGACGCGGTATCGCGGAGCCCCTCCCCACGGAGGAGTGAGCGAGGGTTCGTTAGCTGAACCCGACATGTGAAGGGCCGGGCTCCGGGGTCGACCCCAGGGGCCCGGCCCTTCACATGGGTAGGCACCACCCCAGCATGCAACGGAAGGTTCGAGACGATGCTCCTGGACAGGACCACCGCAGGTGCGCCCACGCCGCCGTCCGGGGCACCTGCCCGCCCGCGCCGCCGGGTGCTTCGATGGGTGCTGGCGTTGTTCTGTCTGGTCGCGGTTTCCGCGGGGGTGGTGCTCGTCGTCGCCGGCCTGCAACCCCACCCGCCACCCCCGGCCCCCTCGGCGCAGCACCCGTTCGCCCTGTCCCCATCCCAAGCCCAGGCCCAGGCCCAGGTCGGGGACCCGGGGCCGGGGACCGCGCCAGGGTCGGCCGGTCCCTCGAAGCCGCGCACCCCGGCCCTGCCGAGCGTCTTGGTTCCCAACCACCTCTACATTCCGTCGCTGGGGGTCAACGCACCGCTCGACTCGGAGACGATCACCAAGGAAGGCGACTTCGTGGTACCCCCCAACGTCGCCAGGGTGGGTCTCAGCAGCGTCGGGGCCGCGTTGTCCGCGCCGGACGGGACTGTGCTGGCCGCCGGGCACGTCAACGACTACAACCAGGGCAACGGCGCCCTGTACCAGCTGTCCACCATCCAACCCGGCGCCCTGGTCGTGGTCACCGGCAACGACGGGTCGGCCACTCGGTGGGTGACCGACGCTCTGGCGAACGTGAACAAGTCGGTCCTGCCGCAGGACATCTTCGACGTCCACGGACAGCGGCGCCTCGTCCTGGTCACGTGCGGCGGCAAGATCCTCACCCTGCCCAACGGTGCGCACACCTACGCCGACAACATCGTGGTGTCCGCGGCACCGGTCTAACCGACCCCTGCCGGCTCTCACGGGGGACGGCCACCCCACCGGACACATGATGGGTATGACCACCAACCCGGACTTCGCGGTGAGCGAAGCGCACATCCAGTTCTGGGGCCTGCTCATCGCCTGGCCGCTGCTCACCATCAGCGTCATTCTCGTCGTCGCGATCTGCTGGCATTCCGACCGCCAAGAGGCACGCGAGCACCACCGAAAGGAGGGTTCCCGATGAGCACCGCACCGCACTTCGCTTCCGGACTGGGCCGCTCCGAGCTCACCGAGTCGGACGTGTATTACGTGAGAGACGCCACCGGCGACACCGGAGCAGCGGCGCGGTTGTCGCTGGCCTTCAGCCTTCGCCGCGTCGTCGAAATCACGACGCACGGCTCGACCCGTTCACCCGTCCCCGGGCCCCCCGAGGCGCGCGGGATCTCACAGGTCTGCTTCCCGTTGGAGGACGTCCCCGTTGTGGCGGTCACGTTCAGCGACGGCGCTGTGGTCCGCTGCTCGCCCTACCACTGGTTCGCCCTCGACAGGAATCGAAGCATGGGGGCTGACGCAGAGAACCTGCAGGTCGGTGAGTGGGTGTCCCTGCCGGTGGACCCGGAGGTGGGTGCGGCGCTGCGGTGGTGTGTTCGCCGTGATCCGTGTTCGCGGACATGGATGGCAGCTTCGCCTTACATCAGGGACCCTGGCAGGGATGCCAACCGGTGGTTCACCACGCACGCCGAGGCCCTCGAGCACGTACGTCGGCAGGGGCAGTCGCGATGAGCGCCGCATCGCAACGCTGCGAACTGACCGAACTGCTGGTGGACCAGTGCGCGTGCCGACTACACCGGGCACCAGTGCCACCACCGCCACCGGAAATCGTTGCCCGCTTCACCGCCCACTACGACTCCCGGTGCGCGGGCTGTGGCGAGCAGATGTACGAAGGCGACCGGATCGCCAAGACCACCGATCACGACTACCTCTGCGGGAAGTGCTGGTGAGCACCACTGTCACCCTGGACCCGGTGCGCCTGTACCCAGGGACACACACCGCAGCCAGCGGGCAGCTCTGTCTGTTGGAGGCCGCCGCGGTGCTCGCCGGGGAACCGCTCACCGACCACCCGCGGTCTGTGTCCCCGATCGTGTGCGCCGTCGGTATCCGCGTGAATGATCTCGCCACCCACCGGCAACGGCAGACCCTCACCCGGTTCCTCCCTAACCTGGTGGGCACCGCCGGGGACGGCAAGGAGGAGCACCGGCGGTGGGTGGCGCTGGATCACTCGGTGCGCACGGTGTGGCCCCGCTGGGTGGACCGGCTCGGAATGCGGGAGGAAGCCACCGCGCTGCGGGGGCTGGCGCCGATCACCGGGGAACCCGCGTACTGCGCGGCCCGCCCACTGGTCGCTCCGGTCATCGACGAGCTCACCCGGGCGCGCAGGCGCCGCCGCGACGGTTCCAGTGCTGTGCTGGGCAGCAGTGTCGTGGCTGATCGGGTCGGGTTGGTCGATGCCGGCCTCGTGGCCATCGGCCTGACTGCGGACCGCACCGAGTTCGGTGTGCGCGCCGCGGCGGTGCGCGCCACCGCGGTTGCGGTCACCGCCCGGACCAGCCCGTCTGCGTTGCGCGCCCGCGCAGCACTGCAGGGGCTGATGTGGGCCGACGCCGAAGCACTGTTCGCCCGGATCGTCGACCCGCTGCACCCACTGCCCGGGTACACCGGGCCCGAGCCGCACACATCATCGACATGAGCACTCAGGATGTTGCGTTGACCATCACCACCGACCAGATCCACAGCTGGGGACTGGTGGGGATTGTGCTGATCGTGCTGGCCGCCGGGTTGGTGATCACCCTGATCAAAAGCGTCGTCGGGCGCACCGTGGGCACCGTCCTGGCGTTGGTCCTGATCGGGGTGCTGTGGCAGCAGCGAGGCAACATCACCGACTCGTTCCGTTCCTGTGACCCCTCCATTCTCGGGTTGCACCTGCAGGTCAGTGATCCTGCCCAGCGTGCGGCGTGCACCGACGTGTTCACCAGGACGCCGGTGGCAGTTCCGGGCGTGCCGCACACATGACGGGTATGAGCGCATCAACGGCCCGAGTTTCACCCGGCACCCCCGCAGGCGGCCAGTTCGCCGCCCAAGCCCACTCCGACGGCGGGGTCAGCCTCGACACGACCCCACCGACCCCGCAGTTGACGCCGGGCCTGACCGACCAGATCGCCGAGCTCAACCGGCAGATCAGCGATTTGACCGATCAGCAGCAGCGGTGTGTGGTGCGGTCCATCGCCGAGAAGGTCCGCCAGGGCCACCCGGACGGGGCACGGCTGTGGCTGCGTCAACGAGACGGCGACTACGGCCGGGTTTTCAGCCCCACCCACCTCGACGACGCCAACGGTGATCTGGTGAGCGAGGACTTCGACAGAAAGTGGGCGCCGGGAGACGTCTCCTCACTCGTCACAAACTTGGAGGCCGACGAAGGCAAGTTCGTCGACTGGGATGAGGCCACCGACGACTACTTCCTGGACGTCGAGGAAGGCCTGAGCGCCGATGTCTCCCCGACCGTCCGACCCGATGAAGCCACCCAGGCCCGGGAAGGGGAGATCAACTACCTGACGGACAAGGCCGAGTACCTGCAGCTGCCCGAGGACGCCCTGGACGAGGCGGTCATCGACACGCACAGCCGAACGGCGTCGGGACAGGTGAACAGCTCCAACACCGAGTTCTCCGACGCCCATGACGAGGCGGAGCGCAAGGCCAGCGAAGTCAACAACGGCGGACCCCGCGCCCAGGTGGAGTACCTGGTCGACTCCTGGGGTGCCGAGGAGGTAAGCAGGCATCTGACCCAGCTTGGCCGGGACGCGGGAGCAGGCGGGCCCGCCGACCACCACTGAACGACATCACTGCGCCAAGGCGATCGCGTAGTCCGTCCACCACTGACCGGCGGGCGGGCCGCCGTTACAGGTGCCGTCGGACTCACCTTCCCGCTTGATCCACAGGTTCGCGTCCTGGTGTGAACCGTCCGCCACCACCGCAGGGTCGGCACCGAGCTTGCGGCCCAGCGGATTGCACCACTGCCCATCCGAGCCGACCCCGTTGCGGCTGGTGTCGACGACGTAGTGAGTGCCGCCGGTGGCGGTGGAAATCTGCTCGTCGTAGCTGCGTTCGGCGGTGGTGGTGTCTGTGCTGCTCACGTTGGACGCGAAACCGCGGGCGTGAGCAATGTTGGCGCCCTTCAGCCTGGTCGCCATCGTGGCGGGGTCGACCCAACCGGCGTGACCGGCGTCGAGGTAGACGGTGGCCCCTGCATCGCTGAGCGTGGTCACCGCGGAGCTGAGCATCCCAGCCCGGTCACCCTGGTTGGCGCACGCACCTTCCTGCGCCAAGGCGTCCGGTTCGAGGACGACCGCGGTGCGGGTGTTGCGGAGCCCGTCAGCGACGGCGCTGACCCATCCCGGGTAGGTGGTAGGGGTGAGCCCACCGATGGAGTACCCGCCACAGTCGCGGCCGGGGATGGCGTAGACGGTGACGACGCCGGTCTGCCCGGCGGCGTTCGCTCGGGAGGTGTAGTCGCGTACTGCGCCGCCCACCGAGCTGGTGGGGATCCAGTCGCCCGCCCAGAACGACGCGGACTGCGCGGAAATGCGGTCCAGCGCCGCTGCCCCGGCCGGGTCGTAGCTGCGACGCTGGTTGGCCGCCTGCACCGACGGGTAGTTGGGGTCGACGTAGGGGCGCCCCGCGGTGAACGGGTCGCCGGCGTTGGGTGCTGGTGCTGGTGGAGTGCTGGGTGCAGTTGTGGTGCTGACCCAGCCGATGTGCAGGTTACGGTCGCAACCTGCCGCCGTGGCGTCGTTGAGGAAGCGCACCTGCACCGTGTGCGTTCCCTCGGGCAGCGCCGGACCCATCGGGTAGTCCCACCACTGCGACGCGTTCACCACATCGACTCGCCCCAGCACCGCACCGTCGACCACCACCTCGGCCTGCGGCGGATCGTTGCACAGATCGGCCCTGGCGTGCAGCACAAACCCACCCGAACCCGACACGGTGTTGGCCGCCGCCCCGTTCGACCACAACAGCAGTTCCTTGCCGTCGGGCGTGCCGGCACCTGGTTGCACGGTGCCCGCACCCGCATCAATGCTCCATCCCGACGCGGCACTGGTGTCCGCTGCCGCACCGGGCGTCGAACCGGTGGCCAGCGCAACGGCAGCGAAGGTAGTCAGACCAACGGCGACAGCGGCTATTCGAGACCCAATCATTCCCAAACCTAAGCACAGGCCAACACAGAGTGCGACTGTCCGATCACTTACCGCAGTGTCCGCGATGTCGCGTTTCTTTGCGCCGGCGAACCCGGGCGAAGGGTGACGGGCGCGGGCCGCACACATCCTTGCCATGAGCACCCCCCACTCGCGCGTGTCCGCCGGCGTCCCCACTCAGGGCGACATCGGCTTCGCCGATCCTCGCGCTGATCGCTCACCGGTTCCGAACGTCCGGACCTTGGCGTGAGCACGCCCAGCAGAGTCCCGGCCGGAACCGGAGTGCGAGGCGGGCAGTTCGCGGCCTCGCGGCACGTCGAGTCGGACGTTGCCCTGGCGGGCGAGCAGACCTATGAGACCCACAACGGTGCGCTGTGCCTGCCGGGCGCCGACAACCACGCCCCGATCAACGTCCGGGTGGTGCACCCCGGTGACCCCTACGGGATGACCAACCTGCTCACTAACGACGGTGACGAGCCCCTGGTCGAGTTCTACGACGCGCGGTACCCGCACACCGAGCACGGCCAGTTCGTCAGCCGCTACAACTTGTCCACCCTGAACGGGCTGGAACGCGGCAACGGCCTGATGTTGGACGGCGGTACCCCGGAGTGGTCAGTTCGCCCCGACCACATGGAGGTGGCGATGACGTTCGCCAACGTCGAAAACATGAAACGCCAAGGCTTCTCGATGCCCGAGGAGGGTTGGCCGTGAGCGCCCCGATTCGGGTTCCGGCTGGCAACGGGGTGCTCAGCGGCCGGTATGCCCCCTATGTTCACGCGGAGCCGGGGCTGGACCTCGCGATGCCACCGGCCACCAAGCGCCGCCCCGGCACAGACGACTCGGCGACCCTGCTGGCCCTCGCGGAGCTGGACCGGGCGGCCTACGTCCGCCAGGTGGCCCACAACACGCTGAACGACAAGGTCCACGCGGCACTGACCGCACTGGTCCTGCAGGAGTACCCCACCGCGACGGAAATCCAGCTCGAGTGGGACTCCGGGTGGCGCCGACCCCGCTTCGACTGCGGCGGGGTCCTCGACGCCGACGGCAACGAACTGTTCGTGGGTGACTCGGACGAGGACGACGAGCTGGGCGAGCGCATCGACGAACTCGTCTGCCTGCTCGACATCAGCCGCCACGACGACACCTGGGAGTCCATCCCCTTGAACACTGCGACAAATCGGAGGCAGCAGCGATGAGCACCGTGAACCGGGCCCCGGCCTGCACCCCCGTTCAGAGCGAGTTTCGGCTCCGCCGAAAGCTCGAACTGATCGCACACCGTTTCCAGGATGGCGGGTCCACCCGATGAGCAACCCCAGCCGCGTTCCCGCCGGAAACGGTGTGCGAGGTGGGCAGTTCGCGCCGAGCGCCCACGCCGAGACCGACATCTCCCTGGAACCGGGAACCCCCCAGACGGTCACCGGCGGGGTGCTGAGCTTGGATGACAACGGCGAGTTCGCCCCGATCAACGTACGTGTGGTGCATCCCGGTGACGCCTACGGGCTCGACAATGTCCTCACCAACGACGGTGAGGCGATGGTCGAGTTCTACGACGCGCGGTACCCGCACACCGAGTACGGGCAGTTCGTCAGCCGCTACCGTCTGTCCACTCTGGACGAACGTGCCCCCGGCACCGGTCTCGACCTGGACGGCGGGATACCCGACTGGTCGGTGACCGGTGACAACTGTGACGCTGCCATCGCTTTCGCCACCGTCGAGGTCGCGGAACGGCCGAGCACCACGGCGAGTACCCCGATGGTGTTCCGTCACTACCAGGCGGACGGCTCCGTCGCGGTCCGAAAAGCCCTGGCCCGGGTCAAACGGGACAAACCGCCTTTCGCGGAGCTGACCCTGGAGTACAGCCGCACCAAGAAAAGCGACGACTTTCCGGACATCCACCCGCCGGAGGGGACGGTGCTGGCGGTGACGACCCGCTCCGGTTTCTACCAGTTGCCGATCACCGGGGGCCGGGTCGTGGTCCGGGCCCACTCGGCGTTCGGCAATCCCGTGCACATCTCCGGTGGTGACGTACACATCGTCACCGACGGCGGCGATCGCAAGGTTTCGGTGACGGTCGAGGCCGACGATCCGGCGCACCCACCGAATGTGAGCATCGGAGAGGAGGACGCCGCCGACGCAGCCGACCCCGACATCCGCGCCCGGCTGCGGATCTACGACCGACAGGCCAACGCCATCATCACGCCGACGGTTCGAACTGCCGGTTCCGACGACATCCCCACGGAATGGAAAACGCCATGAACGCCCCGAGCCGGGCCCCTGCCGGTACCCCCGTGTCAGAGCGAGTTTGGGCTCCGCCGAAAGCTCGCGCTGATCGCACACCGTTCCCGAACAGCCGGAACCGATGAGCAACATCACTCGCGTACCGGCTGGAAACGGTATGCGAGGTGGACAATTCGCCCCAGGTGCGCACTCCGAAACGGACGTGGCGCTGGCAGAGGCGAAGGCGTCGGCGTTCGCCTCACCCGGTCCCGGCGACCCGGCGACCGCCGAGCTGTTCGCGGAGAGGGAACGGGCGCAGCTCGCCCGGTTCCACGCGACCCAACGGTGCAACGACGCGACCATGCAGGCCGTCGGGGCACTGATCCGCCGCGAGCACCCCACCGCGGAGTCCTTCGAACTCGACTGGGACGACGAGTCGCGGTGCCCGTGTTTCAACGATCCGGTGATCCGCGACGGACAGGGCAACGACCTCTACAACGGGGTGGAGGACGACTTCGCGTTGCAAGACGAGGTGAACCAGCTGGTCGGTGATATGGACGTCAGCCCGGAAGACCGGCGGTTCTGGTCCCCCGTCACCTTCGCCGACCTCGACGCGGAAGCCGTCACCCTTGGGGCCCCGCCAGCGGCAGCGGACAGGGCCCGCGAGCAAAAATCTGTTCGGACGTTCGTCGCCGAGACCGAGCAGGAAATCTTTCGGACCGACAGTGACATCGGGGCGAACCCCAACGCGCTGGGCGTGTGGAACCGGGTGCGTGAACACGCCGGGTTGCCTCGACTGCAGCGAAGGGACCTCACCTCGGCGGAGGAGTGCAACGACCCGGATCGGGACGCGATCTCCGAGCGCAGCTACCCCCTCCGGCCCCGTGCGGTCGACGGCTCGTGGCACACGAGGACCGACGCCATCCACAATCACAATGACCAGGAGCAGCCATGAACGCCCCGAGTAGGGCCCCCGCCGGCACCCCCACAGGCGGCCAGTTCGCCCCGTCCGCGCACTCCGAAACGGACGTTGCGCTGAGCACGTTCACTCCCGACGACCTGGTCTCCGACACCCGATGGACGGTGGTGGAACACCAGAGCGTGGGTGCCACCACCACCGCAACCGTGACCCGCGGCCCCCACGAGAAGCTCAACGTCACCATCGACTACGACTCGGGGACCGTCTCGGTGTTCGACGCGCACGGTGACCCCGACGCCCCGCCGATCCAGGAGACGCAGTGGGATGACAGCGAGCCCTTCGACGGTGTGGGCGTCGCCCGGGACACCCTGGCCGCAACACCCCCACCGTCCCAGCCGCTGACCCCGGCGCTGGCGAAACGCAACGCTCGGGCGCTGGACAATCTGGCGGTGATGTTCCAGGACCCGGAGTGGGGTTCGGGGATGTTGGAAGACGTCGCCGAGCAGGTGGGCGCCACCGGCCGGCCGCTGGAGGTCTACGACGACGACGGTGACTGGGAGATGGCCGAAGGTGACGGGCACCCCCCGACCGGTACCCCCGGTACCCCGGAGCACGATCACGCGGTGCTCGACTCGGTGGCGTCCTGGCTGCGCAAACCGGAGTGGAGCGACGGACCCGACATGTTGGAGAGTTTCGCCGCCCAGGTCGCCTCGACCGGGCGGGACGCCGAGGGCGACGGCAAAACCGGCACCTGGGGCCGGCACTGAACGGGGATCCGGTGACCGCGCCGTGCACCCATCCGGTGGGCACAGCACTGCTGCTCCGGGAGTTCACCGAGCTCACCGGTCATCTCGCGCTGAGCAAGAACCAGCTCGCCGGCTTCCTCCAGATCAGCCCGGGCACGGTGCGAGGCTGGAGACGGGACCGCACCGGGTACTACGGGGAGTCCCCCAGGTGCCCAGGCTGTTCCGGCTGTGCGCGGCGGTGGCGTCGGCGCGGGAGGAGTTCGGCGAGCAGGAGACCAGCCGTCTCATCCAATCGAGCCCGCATCGCCCCGGTGCACCGGGGGCGGACGCCACCGCGTTGAGCGTCTTGTTGATCAGAAAATGTCAGGTCGCCAGCGTTGCTGCCTTCACGCTGGACGACGGGTACGACTCGGCCACCGCGCCTCCCACCCCGATCGCGGAGTTCGAAGCGGGGGAACGGGAGTTGAGCGCCGCGTTGTCCCGGCACCTTCGGCGGGCCCGAGGCCCGCACCGAACCTTCAGGTCCGGTTGACCGGCACCTCGGCCACCGCCTGCTGCAACGCGTCGAGCAGCTCCGTGAACTGTTGCTGATACATCGGGGTGAGCCCACCGCAACGGACCAGCCCCCCGTAGTCGTCGGCCACCGCGGCGAGAACTGTCGTGACGGTGTCGATGCCCGGGATCACCGTCACCCGGATGTGGTAGGGCTGCTGCCCTTTGGCCAGCAGGATGCCGCCCATCCGGAACGCCAACCGGGAACCGAAGTGGGCCTCGACGATGAAGTCCTGGGCGCCGACCCGGCCGCCTCGAGCGTCCAGGACTCGGACGAACCGGTCGATGGCGTCCTCAGGGCTGGAGAGGGTGTCCCAGCTCCGAGTCCCCGTCTCCTGTTTGGTGGCGGTGAGCATGGGAATCCTTCCCGGACGTCTCGGCGGGGCCTCGCCGCTGATCATAACTCCGTGAACCGACGTCTCGGTCCAGTCGGCGGGCAGGTTTTTCGCCGGGCGCCGCACACATCACGGCCATGAGCACCCCGAATCGTGTGTCCCCCGGCGTCCCCACAGGGGGTCAGTTCTCCGCCAGCCAGCACTCCGAACCCGACATGGATCTGACCGCACCCGTCGAGTCTTTCGACGAGCGGATTCAACGCGAACGGATCGAAGCTCCGTGGGGGTGGGACAACTTCGCGGCCACTATCGGCGACTACGAGGCGCGCGAGCTGTACGACACCCACCACGGTTCGCTGGGTGCGGCCATGGCCGACCGGTTGAGCACCCCGATGCTGCCCTCTCGCCGAGACGACCCGTGGGAAGGCACCTCGGCGCGCGACCGAATCCGCGCCGGCATGAACACGGCGCCACAGCCCGCACCCGTACCGGACGTACCGGACGGCGGCCCCGTGCCGGTCGAGCACCCTGCCGTACAGGGCGGTGCCGTGTTCGACTCGGTGTCGGTGGACGACCAGGTGTTCCACCGACGGCAAGACAAGGTGTACCCGGGCGAGCCCTACGCGATCCGGCTGCAGGCGAATCGGCCGCTGACCGATGACGAGGCGCGTCACGTTGCCGGGGCGATGGGGTATGCCTACCGCGCCACCGTGGCCGGTGAGCCGCTGGGGATGCCGCACCGGGACACCCCGTACTCCTTCGTCGTCTCCGCGGACACCACGAAATCAGCCCGCGACGACCTGGGCGTGGCGTTGGAAGCGTTCGAGGACATGCTGCCCACCATGATCGACGAAGGCTCCTCGGTGCGGAAGACGGACCGGGCCGGGGCCGGCACCAAAGGCACCCGCCTGGTGGAGGGGATGCACGAGCCGGACCTGGCGTTCGAGGTGTACTACGACGACGTACACGACGACCGGAAAACGCCTGGCACCTGATGTCGTTCCATCGGGAGAACATCAGCCATGGATGGATCAGGTGCTGGCGGCGAGGATCTGCTTGATCGCGGGTTCGCAGGCGGCGAGGAGCTCTCGGCCGATAGCGATGGCGTCGTGGGCGTCGGCGTCGTCGATGACGTTGCCGCGGTACTCGGAGCCGTGGCGGACCTGGCGCAGGTTGCCTGCGTCGGTCACGATCTGGCGTTGGCCGAAGTTGTGGGCGATAGCCCCCGCCGCATGGAAGGTGACGATGTGGGAGCCGGGGGCGTCCTTCGCACGGAGCCCCATCGCGAGGATCAGGGCTGCACAGGTCTTGCGGGCAGCGTCGTAGGCCAAGGTGAAGGCACCTTCGGTGTCACCGTTGCTGCGGCCGGCAGTTGCGGTGGCGAGGTGCCTGTGAGCCTGCCCGAGCAGGTTGGCGATGACCCCCGGGTCGACGGGGACCGTCTCCAGGGAGCCGTCGGTCTTGAGGTCGGCGAGGGTGCGGCGTGCGGGGCTCACAAGGCGCTGGCCGGGACGCGGTTGTCCACCACCTGGAGATGGGGTCTTTGTTGCACCTCCTGCAGGAACCCGGAGTCGTGGGTGTCCCATTCCTGGGGGGTGACGACGGTGATCTGCACGGGCATCCCCAGGGTGTCCTCGAGCTCAGCGTTCGCGCGGCGCAGGGCTCGGCGGCCCGGTTCGCCGACGACGACGATGTCGACGTCGCGTGGGGGCGGGCCGGGTTCGCCGTGGTATCGGTGGGCCCAGGATCCGACAATGATCACTTGCTCGATGCCGGGCACATCGGTAAGGGCAGTCGGCACGCTGCGGGCGGGGCCGTAGGCGCGGCCGAGGAGCTGCGCGAGGGCGTCGTAATAGGGGCTGGCGGTGTTGGCGGTGACGAGGCGGGTGTGGCCGGCGCGACGCTCGGCGAGTAGCCCGGATTGCACGAGACGGTTGACCTCGCGCAATGTGTTGGGTTGGGCGGTGCCGGCGATGGGGGCGAGGGTGGAGATGGGCTGTTCGCGATCGGGGTTGAGCAGCAGCCACGCCAAGATCCGGGCTTGGGCCTCGGACCGGAAGATGGGGAGCAACGCCGCCGGTGCTGTAGTCACACATCGTATTATGTCATACGGTTTGGATATTCTCTGGTGAACTCGCCAGACCGATCCGACCGTCGTGTAACGCGCGCGCGTTTCGATGCTCACCGTCCCGTCGGCTCGTCACTGAGCCGCCCTGGATGACTCCTCGGTGAGGCGACGAACACACTCGCCGAGGACATCGGGGCGAGCCCGCACACACCAGACCGGTACGCCCTACCCCGACCTGTCTGGAGTACCTCCGTATGCGTTCCAGTCTCCGCCGCATTCCTCGAGCTGTTGCCGGCGTCGCCGTCCTCGCCGCGGGGCTCAGCGCCACGGCCGCCCCCGCCTTCGCAGCATCCGCCCCCGCCCTCGCCACCTCCGCCGCTGCGCACTACCAGGCGAGCACCTCCCCCACACCAGCTCCCACACCGGTGTCCGGTCCCATCACCCACCCCGACTCCGACCGCATGGGATCCACCATCCGGGCAAACGAAACCGCGGCACCACCCGGGGCGTCCGGGGTATCCCCGAACGCCCTCGCCAACCAGCCGCAGGGCTTGGACGTCAGCGCGTACCAACCCAGCATCGACTGGAACGCCGCGGCGGCGAACGGGGCCCGCTTCGCGTACGTGAAAGCCACCGAAGGCACCGGGTACATCAGCCCCCAGTACGTCAACCAGTACACCGGCTCCTACAACGCCGGACTGATCCGAGGCGCCTACCACTTCGGGCTGCCCGACCGCACCACCGGTGCCGACCAAGCCAACTACTTCGTGAACAACGGGGGTGCCTGGTCCGGTGACGGATTCACCCTGCCCCCGATGCTGGACATCGAGTACAACCCGTACGGGCCCACCTGCTACGGGCTGACCGGGACGCAGATGGCGAACTGGATCCGAGACTTCTCCAACACGGTGAACGCCCGCACCGGCCGCTACCCAACGATCTACTCCACCCGCGGCTGGTGGAACCAGTGCACCGCCTCGGACACCACCTTCGGTGACACCAACCCGCTGTTCCTGGCCAACTACGCAGCCACCCCGGGGACCATGCCCGCCGGGTGGGGCTACCAGAGCATCTGGCAGTACTCCGACGCCGGCACCTTCCCCGGCGACCAGGACGTGTTCAACGGGGACATGACCGCGCTGCGGACCTTCGCCGGCAACACGCAAACCCCCATCGACCAGCGGTACTCCGCCCTCGGCGGGGTCAACTCCTTCCTCGGGGCACCGACGGACTCCGAGCACGCTGCCGGCGGCGGAACGGTGCGCGACTACCAGGGCGGGTCGCTGTACAACTCGGCGGCCACCGGGACGCACGAGGTGCACGGCGCTATCCGGGACCATTACAACGCCCTCGGCGGGCCGGCCGGTTTCCTCGGTTACCCCACCACCGATGAGAACACCACCCCGGACGGGGTGGGCCGCTACAACCACTTCGCCAACACCGGGTCCATCTACTACACCCCCAACACCGGTGCCCAATCGGTGCACGGCGCCGTCCGGGACCACTGGGCTGCCCTGGGGTTCGAGACCGGACCGATGGGCTACCCCACCACCGACGAGTCCGGAACCCCGGACGGGGTGGGCCGCTACAACCACTTCACCGGCGGTGACGGGGCATCCATCTACTGGACGCCGAGAACCGGTGCCCAATCGGTGCACGGCGCGGTCCGCAGCAAGTGGGCTGCCCTGGGGTTCGAGACCGGCCCGATGGGCTACCCCACCACCGACGAATCACCCAGCGCCGACGGGGTGGGCCGCTACAACGGTTTCACCGGCGGTGACGGTGCCGCCATCTACTGGAGCCCGGCCACCGGCGCCCAGTCCGTGCACGGCGCGATCCGTGCCCGGTGGGCGTCCATGGGGTATGAGAACGGGGCCCTGGGATACCCGACCAGCGACGAGTTCGCCATCCCCGGCGGTCGGCGCAACAACTTCGCGCACGGGTTCATCACGTTCAGCAACGGGACCACCCAGGTCGGCTGACCGCGGCTCGTCCCGCGGCGCAGAGCCCACCACCTTTAGACCGACCCAGACCCCGCTGACGATGTTTCAGCGGGGTCTGGGGAAACGGAGCGCAACCTCATGCGACACCACACAAGACTGGCCGCCCTGGCCGTGCTCGGACTGACCGTGCTCGGCCTGACCCCGGCGGCCACCGCCACCGCCGCACCACCGCCGGGTGGCCCAGCGCACGTCAACGACGGCAACAACGACTTCAGCCATCACGGGCACCAACGGGTGTGCACCGACAAACCCGGACGTGACCAGGGCAGCTGCGGAGCCATCATCGACACCTCCGTGGCCGGCCCCCTGGCCGTGGGGGCGGTGACGCCCAGCGGGTACTCCCCCGGTGACCTGGCGGCCGCCTACAACCTGCCGACCGGGGCGGGGGCCGGACGCACCATCGCCATCGTGGACGCCTTCGACCTGCCCACAGCCCAGAACGACCTGAACACCTACCGGGCGCAGTACGGTCTGCCACCGTGCGGGCCGGGATGCTTCACCAAGGTCAACCAGAACGGGGGCGCCACGCTGCCCCCGACGGACACCGGGTGGGGCCAAGAAATTGCCCTGGACATGGACATGGCAGCAGCAGCATGCCCGAATTGCCGCATCCTGTTGGTGGAAGCATCATCGACATCCCTGGACGACTTCGGTGCCGCTGTGAACACCGCGGTGCGCCTCGGTGCGGTGGCCGTCTCCAACAGTTACGGCGGGACCGACGGCAGCAGCGACAACTACTTCGACTCGAACTATTTCAACCACCCGGGGGTGGCCATCACCGCCAGCTCCGGGGACAGCGGTTTCGGGGTGCAGTACCCCGCCTCCTCGCCCTACGTCACCGCGGTGGGCGGCACCTCATTGACCCGCAGCCCCAACGCGCGGGGCTTCAGCGAGAGCGCGTGGAGCGGGGCCGGCAGCGGTTGCTCCGCCTTCGAGCCGAAACCGTCCTGGCAGCGTGACGGTGGTTGCGGCGGGCGGACCGTGGCCGACGTGTCCGCGGTGTCCGATCCGGCGACCGGTGTCGCGGTGTACAACAGCACCCCCAACAACGGCCAGTCCGGTTGGTTGGTGTTCGGCGGGACCAGCGCCGCGGCGCCCCTGGTTGCCGGTGCCTACGCCCTGGCCGGGCCCGCCGGGTCCTACGGGCCCGGTGCCTCGTCGCTCTACGCCAACCGTGGTGCGTTGAACGACGTCGCCACCGGCAGCAACGGCGCCTGCGGCAACTATCTGTGCAACGGCGTACCCGGTTACGACGGGCCGACCGGGTTGGGCAGCCCCAACGGTGTGGGCGCGTTCACCACCGGCCAAAGCCCCATCGCCGCGCACTATGCGGCCCTCGGTGGGGCGGGGTCCTTCCTCGGCAACCCGGTGAGCGGGGAGTACAGCGTTGCCGGTGGGCGGGAGCTCGACTATCAGGGTGGGTCCATCTACTACTCCCCGGCCACCGGGGCGTTCTCGGTGCGCGGGGCCATCCGTGACCATTACAACGCCTTCGGCGGCCCGGCCGGCTTCCTCGGTTTCCCCACCACCGATGAGTCCGGAACCCCGGACGGGGTGGGACGCTACAACCACTTCGCCAACGACGGGTCCATCTATTACACCCCCAACACCGGTGCCCAGTCGGTGCACGGGGCCATCCGCGACCAGTGGGCGGCCATGGGGTTCGAGCGCAGCTCGTTGGGGTACCCCACCAGTGATGAGACACCCACCCCGAACAGGGTGGGCAGCTACAACTACTTCACCGGTGGGTCTCTCTACTACTCCCCGGCCACCGGCGCGCATGAGGTGCGCGGGGCCATCCTCAACGAGTGGGGTTCCCTGGGATGGGAGGCCAGCGTGCTGGGCTTTCCCACCAGTGGTGAGACGCCTACCCCGAACAGGGTGGGCAGCTACAACTACTTCACCGGTGGGTCCATCTACTACTCCCCGGCCACCGGCGCGCATGAGGTGCACGGCGCCATCCTCAACGCCTGGGCCGCCCAGGGGTGGGAAGCCGGCTCGCTGGGCTTCCCCGCCACCGACGAGTACGCGGTGCCGGGAGGTCGAGCCAACAGCTTCCGGGGAGGCACCCTGACCTACAGCTACTCCAGCGGGAGGGTAACCCGCTCCTGAAGGGTGCTCATGGCCCGAATGAGGGGTCAGCGCCGCCGCCGCACACACCAGGGTCATGAGCACCCCCATGCGTGTCCAGCCCGGCGTCCCCACCGGCGGTCAGTTCGCCGCCAGCCAACACTCCGACGCCGGGCTGGATCTGGCTGAGCAGTTCCCGGCACCGATCTCCAAAGGTCAGGGCCGGTGGGAAGTATCCGACACGGTGAAGGAGGATATGCCCGCCGACGGCCCGGTGCAGAGCATGAAGTTTCACATGGGAGGTCAACCGCACCGCGCCCAGCGCAACAAGGCGGCCCTCGCGCTGATCTCCGAGGTCGACGACCACGAAACGACGGAGAACAAGCTGCGGGTGCTGTGCAAGGGCGGGGCGCAGATGACCGTGCTCACCGCGGACGGCACCGGTAGCGTCGAAGCCAAGGAGGTCCGCGGGTACCCCATGGAGGATCGCCTGGCAGTGCAACGCAAAGGCGCGACCCGCGCCGCCTACGCCCTCGACTCCAACGCGGTGCTCGCGGTGGCGCCCGGGTACGGGCACCAGGAGATCCTGGCGCAGCAGTTTCACGATCGGCTCGCCCAGGTGCCCCAGACTGCACCGGTGGATTTCGACGGTATCCCCGACCACGAGGCTGCCGCACGCAAGAGCGACGACTACGAGGAGCCGCCGGAAACCATTTCCGCCGCATACCTGGTCGACAACCCGGATTTCCAGGGCGGCAAAGTGGATGGGTGCATGTTCCTGGCCACCGACTACGACCAGGAGAACGACATCGTCAACGGTTACCTGTGGGCGCCGGAAAGCTCCGGTTTGACCAGTGAGCACGGCTCTGCCTACGGGGCGGACCTCAAACGCCGCGGCGGGCGGATCACCAACTATGAGCCCGGCCGGCTGAGCTTCGCGGACTGTGTGAACGACGGCATCCCCCCGTCGCGGTCCGAGGCCTACCGGTGCGTCACCGGACAAACCTTCTACCAGGAGTAGACGGAAACCGTGGGCCACGGGCCCGGCGCCGCACACATCATGGTCATGAGCACCCCCAAACGTGTCCCCGCCGGAACCCCGACCTCTGGCCAGTTCGCCCCCGACACCCACCCCGAGTCCGACGTGTCCCTGCCGGCCGGAGTGTCCCTGCCGGCGGTCATGACCGCCGTGACCGCGGAGCTGTCTCAGCGGCTGAACGACTATTACGACCAACGTGACGATGTGAACGTCCACATCTCCCGGACCAGCGCCAAGTTGCTCGCCGCCCAGGTGGCCGCGCGCTACCCCGACGCGGCCACCATCGTGCTGGACACGACCATGTCCGACGGCGGCAATACCGCCGAGGTCCGCGAGGTGCTCGACACCGAGGGCACCGTCCTGCTCGACGCCACCGACCGGCTCGACACCACCGCCGAGGAGGACGACGACCTGGACGAGTGGGACTACACAGCCGCCGGCATTCAGCTGGGCCGCGCGCACACCGAGGATTTCCTCGACGCCCCCGAACGGCAGCAGGTCGGGGAAGGCCGAATGCTGGACAGCCGGCACGGACGCCTGAACATCGACAAGGCACTGGATCTGCGCTGACAGTCCATGCCCCGGCCCCTCCCCTTCTCGCTGTGGGTGTGCAACGAACGCCGCACACACCATGGGTATGAGCAACCCGACCCGTGCCCCGGCCGGTACCCCAGAAGGTGGCCGGTTCGCCCCCGGCCGCCGAGCAGAGACCGCCCTCACCCTCAACCCCGCAAGCGAGGAACCCGCACAGGTCGACCCTGCCATCCTGGGCGAGATGGCGCGTCGCCGCGCGGCCGTCGAGGAGGCGGAGCAGGCGTACGAGATGGCCTGTGCCCGCGGACTGGCGGACATCGCAACGAAACGGTGGCCGCAAGCACATGCACTGGAGATGGAGCCGTGGTTTGAAAACCCCGATCACCTCGTGGTCACCGGGGTCTATGCGAGCGGGGACGGTGGTCGGCTGCCCGTCACCGACGCCGAGCTCCACGATTTCAACTTCGACGACCACAACGTGTTCGCCATGACCTCCGCGCTGTGCCCGGCCCGGCGGCCGGGGCACCGGGGACAACCGGGAGAGCCGACGGGTTCGGCGTACATGTCCGAGAACTCGAAACTGCTCGGGCAGACCTTCGACGTGGACAAGGCGCTGAGCCTGCGCTGACAGGCAAACCCGCGGGCGGTTTTCTTCTGCCGTGGGTGTCCACGCCTGCGCCGCACACACCACAGGTATGAGCACCCCAACCCGTGCCCCGGCCGGCACCCCAGAAGGTGGCCGTTTCGCCCCCGGCCAACACGCCGAGCCGGCGCTCACCTTGGCCTCGAACCAGACACCCGATCGTGAGTCCCTGGTCGACCAGCTCGCCGCCGCCCGCTGTGCAGCGGAGGAGGCGAAGGGGCGCGTATCCCTGCTCTCCGCCCACCTGCTCGCCGATGAGGTCGTCACCGCATACCCGGGTGCGACTCATATTCGGTTGTACCGCAACGGTTACGAGACGATGCCCGCGGCGATCGAGTCGATTCTCGACGAAAACGGTGGCGAACTCGCCGCCGTAAATCCACCCGAGCGGCGGCAACGCCTCGATGACGTCGCTCGGCAGCGTCTTGTCCGGTGGGACACCGGCTACGTCGAACACCTCGACCTGGACGGCGCGACCCGCGGCCGGTTCCTGACCGGCGAGCACCCCCAACCACAAGCCTACGGCGACTACGTCGACGTCCTCGACATCAGCAAAGCGCAACACATCTTGGCGGACAACAACACCAAGAACGGATCCTGATGAGCACCCCCAACCGTGTTTCCCCCGGCGTCCCCACTCAGAACGAGTTTCGGCTCCGCCGAACCCTCGTGCTGATCGCACAGCAATTCCAGGACGGCGGGTTCACCCGATGAGCAACCCCAACCGCGTCTCCCCCGGCGTCCCTACCGGCGGCCAGTACGCAACTCAAGGACACGCCGAAACCGACATTGCCCTGTCCGAGGACCTGTTCGGGGAAGAGTCCCCGATGCCCGACGTCGACTACCGGCCCATCTCCAGCGTGCATGACGGGGAGGACTTCTCCCACGCCACGGTAGAAGGGACAGATCTCCGTCAGGCCCGGGCCCGGAGGGCGAACTTCGGTTCCGCGGACCTGCGCGGCGCGGATCTGACCGGCATCGACGCCAGTGACGCCGATTTCTCCAAGGCCGACCTGACCGGTGCCGACCTGACCGACGGCCGCTTCGACGGCGCCGTCTTCCACGACGCCGACCTGACCGGACAGCTCGACGGCACGGTCTTCGCGGGCGCCGACCTGTCCGCAGCGGTGGTGGGTTCAGCCGACCGGGCCAGTTTCCGCGGCAGCTCGCTGCGCGGGGCGACCCTGAGCGGGCACTTCGAGGGGTGCGATTTTCGGGGTGCCGATTTTTCCGGCGCCCAGATGGACCACGGTTATCACAAGAAGGCCAACGACAACCTGAGTGATGTCAGCTTCTCCGACTGCCGGTTCGACGAGACACCTCTCGAGGATTCCGCCACAGCATGGCCGGAGAACTTCGATGTGCCGCGGGACGCGGAGTTCCGGCGGCACGGTTTCACCGCCGGGGAAACCGTGGACTGGGTGGAGGGTGGGTGGGACTCCGGTTCCGCCGCCGCGTGGAAAACGTCGGGTCTGGACCCCGACGTCGCCAAGGATTTGGCGGACAACGGGATCGGCCCGGACACGGTCGCCCAGTACGCAGCCCACGGGGTCACCGACCCCGATGAGGTCGGGGACTGGGACGAGGCACACATCGCGCCTGAGCGCGTCGCCGAGTGGACCGACGCCGGTTTCACCACCGGAATCCAGGTGCCTCTGCCCCACGCCGTCCGGGAATGGGGGCCCACCGGGTTGCCGGCCGCAGACTGCGCCGCCTGGTCGCGAGCCATTACCTGCCGCGGGAAGCGATCCAAGCCACCGCGTTCGGTAACACCCCCACCAGTGCACCGACCTCGGAGCACGAGAGGGCGGTCGCCCGGCACGCGGTGGTTTTCCGGTTCACCCAGGGCAGGGACCTTTCCCGCCGCAAGGCCAAGATCACTTCCGGCTGGGAGGACAACTACGCCACCGCCGCGGAGCTCGACGCGATCGCCCGTGAGCAGGACCGCCGCAAGGCTGCCGGTCGGTCACCGCACACACCCAGGGCATGAGCATGAGCACCAGGGTGGCCCCCGGTACCCCTGAAGGGGGCCTGTTCGCCGCGACCACTCACGCAGAGACCGATGTCGGGGTGAACCACCCTGTCATGACCGTCGAGCAGGAGCGGATCGACGACCTCGATTCCTGGGTCGCTGCCTACCATCAGTCCAAGGACGCGACCGCGCGGCTCAGTCTTGCGTTGATGGCCGGACAGCTGCGCACGGAGTTCCCCAGCGCGCGTCATCTGCGCTTGGAGGACTCCGATCAGGGTGCGTACATGATCGCCGCGGAGCTCACCGACACCGATGGGAACACGGTGTCCGATGATCTGGGGGAGATCGAAGTCGAGGGGACCGGGTTCTGCGTGGACAACCTGGCTTCCTATCTGGACGCCAGCGGGGATGGTTGGGACGGGGATGGGCAGGTCGACCTTGATGAGGTGCTGAAGGTAAAGGTGCCCGACGGTCCGGACGGCACACCCGCACCTGATGCCGCCGCTGCGTTCGACGCGTGGTCGCGGGTGTACCGCAGCACCGATGACGGGCTGGCTGACGCCTCTTTGCGGGTGGTGTCCGCGGATCTGGGTGCCCGCTACCCCCAGGCCCGCTACCTGGAGCTCACCGAGTCCGACCAGGGCCCTTACATGGGTGCCGGCGACCTTCTGGACGACCGCGGAGAGCTGCTGGCCGAGGAAGTCGGATCCGATGAGGTCCCCGGCACGAACAGCGACATCGACACCCTCATCGGCAACCTCGATTCCGAGGGCACCGGTTGGCGGCAGTACCTGGTCGAGGACTCCATCGACCGCCTCGACCTCGGGAAGTGCGCGCAGATACCGCGGAGCGTTCCGACGATCGAACCCCGCATGTCGGGGCACCTGCAGGGTGTGTCGTGACCAGCACCGTGCACCCCGTTCCTGCGGTGCCTGCGCAGCGAGCGGGCGGCGCGCTGAGCTCTGCCGAAGCCCTCGACGGGTACACCCTCGCGGCCGCTGTCCTCGAGGTGGCCCGAGCGGACACCGCGTTCGCCCGGGCGGATGTGGCGCTGGCCCGCATCAAGCTCGCCCAGGCCGGATCGGACACAGAGTACAAAGCACGTAAAACGCTGTCCTTGGCGTTGTGGATGCTGGACAACGTCACCCGGTGCAACGAGCGCACAGCGCACACGGCGTTCGAGGCCGCGGCCGCCGCGGTGAACGCCGTCGGAGGTGTTCTGCCCCCGTTGCCCTCCGCTGATGCTGTGGTGGGCGGGGGCGACCGGTGATGCGCGCGTTGACCACAGCCGTCGACTTCATCTTCGGCCGGCTGCTGCGCAGCAGCGCCTTCTGGAAGGCGTTGGGTCTCGTGCTGGCCGTCACCCTCATCGTCCGCTTCTTCGACAACATTCTCACCGTGGTGATGTGGACGGTGGTGGGTGGGGCGATCCTCGCCGCTGTATTCGCCCTGGTCACCCTGTGTGCCCCCGCCCCGGAGCCCCGCATGATCGTGCTCACCCCACCGCCTCAAACACCCAACGCGGACCACAGGCACAAGGCCGCACACATACACCAGCATGACGTCAGAGGAACCACTTCTGACACAACCACCGCGTAGGCGGAGGAGGTTCTGATGTTTTTCGGCGTAGTTTTTGGTTACCTGTTCACCCGGATGCTCACCAGCCGCCTGTTCTGGAAGATCGTCGGCGGGATCATCGTCCTGATCTTCCTGATCCGGTTCGCGACCGTGATCACCCAGGTCTTCCTCATCGCCCTCGCGGTGGTGGTCGCGGCCGCCATCGGATACGGGATCTACCTGCTGGTGCTCCGCCGTAAGGCGAACGCCGAGACCCGGACCGGGTCCGAGCAGGACGCTGAGCTGGCCTACCGCCAGCAGGTGGACGCGCTGGTTCCGGTGGACGAGGTCCGCGAGGTCGAGGAGTACACGCCTCGGCACGTCCCGGACCCCCGGTACTCGCCACTGAGCGGTCAATACCGGGGCGAGCCGTGAGCGCCCCGGCCCGCGTCAGCGCCGGCAGCGGTACCAGTTCCGGCCAGTTCGCGCCCACCCAGCACGCCGAACCGGACGTCGACCTCGAGCTGAACGACGAAAGCTGCCAGCACTGCGGGCAGGACGCGGGCGGTGGTGACGGTTACGACGGTTTCTGCGGCAACTGCGCCGACCTGGTCGACTCACACGACGAAGGTGAGCACTCCGCGCGCAACGACCGGTGCCCGATGTGCGAGGGCTGAGTCCGCTGCAGAAACTGGGTGTGGATCTTCTCGACGAAGCAGCGCAGCTGGGTTTCGCGTGGCGCCACGTCGCCCTCATGGTCGGGGTCAGCGTCCCCGCAATCCAGCGGTGGCGCGGCGCCGGAAATCAGCCTCGCCAGCCGATGTCCGTGCACGACGTGGACACGGTGGCGAGATTGCTGGACGTCTGCACCCTTGTCCACAACACCTCCCTGGTGCCCGATGTCGCCGCGTTCTTCGAGACCCGCGTTCTGGCCGATGCCCCGATCCGGCCGATGGACTTCTACGCCGCAGGGCGGATCGACCTGGTCCTGGACTGGGCGAGCCGACACCAGGACGATCCCGCCGCGCTGCTGAGTGCTTTCGACCCGGACTGGCGCGAGCGGTACCACAGCGAGTACGAGGTTTTCCAGGCCACCGTCGGCGGCCTGGCCATCCGGGCCAAGGAAAACCGGCCGGTCTGAGCAGCGCGGGCACGGTTTCTGCGCATGTTCTCCTGTGTGGCCACCACTGAGCGCGTGAAGATCACCCTGCCGCCCGGGTTCGATCCCGGCCGGCATGTGAAGGCGCTGGCCAAAAAGATCGCCGACCACTACGGCGACGGCTTCGAGATCGACTCCATCGACCCTGCCGAGAATGTTGCCTACGCCAGCCGCCAGGCGGCGGTCACCGAAGTCACCGCCACCGTGCTGAAACCGGACAGCTTCGAGGTGCGCCTGGTCCGGGGCACGAAGCCCGCCGACGGGGACCGGGTCTCCATCCGGATGGCCGACCAGTACCCGGGTCTGGTGATGACCCGGTTCGAGCCGTTCCTCGGCAAAGCGGTGCTGTCCAAGCTGGACCCCGCCACTGCCCGCTGCCGGGGTGCGGTGGCGATCGCGCTGGGGGTGAAGCCGTGGGATGTGCAGGTGCTTCCCCGCAGCGACGGCGGGTTCGACCTGGAGTTGCCGCCCGGTTATGTGGCCTCCAAGCACGACGGCAAGCTCGACGAGGTGGCCACCTCCGTCGTCGGCCGCGTCGGCTGGTATGTGGATGTGGATGTGGCGGCGTTGACCGCCTCGATCATCCCCTCCACCCCACCGACCTTCCCGGCTGTGTTCACCTACCCGCTGACGGCGCCGGTTCCAGCGTTCTCGTTGGCCTCGACCGACTGGGCGAAGATCCCGCTCGGGCACGTGCTGCCCGAGCCGGGCAAGGAGGTGGGCCCGGTGTTCAGCATCGACTTGCTGGCTGGTGCTCATCTTCAGATTGGCGGCACGTCTGGGGGTGGAAAATCCATTATGATCAACGACTTCATCGCCGGCTGCTTGGCCCGCGGCGCGGAACTGGTCGTCGTCGACCTGCCCAGCAAGTCCGTGGACTTCCTGTGGTGCAAGAAGTTCTGCCGCGACGGTGGTTGGGGGTGCGACTCGCTGCCCGCCGCGGTCACCGCGCTGGCCCTGGTGATGGCCGAAGGGGAGCGTCGCGCGAAGGTGCTCGCCCTCCACCACGTCATCAAGTGGACCGACCTAACCCCGGATTCCGATGTGCGGCCCATCGTGGTCATCGTGGACGAGCTCACCGGGCTGTTCTACCCGGAGAAGGTGCCCAAGCTGGCGAAGGACCACCCGCTGGTCCTCGAGGCCAACGAAATCAACCTGCAGAAGGCGATCCTGGAGAAGTTCATCAAGCGCATCGCCGCCGAGCTGCGGTTCGTCGGGGTGCACCTGCTGGTCTCCTCCCAGGTCGCCTCGGTGGCCACCGGCATCGACCCGGCCATGCGCACCAACCTGCACCACAAAATCCTGATGGGCTCCAAGCCCACCGACAACAACCGGCGTCTCGTACTGAGTGACCCGGGCCGGGTCCCCAAGGTGCCCGGCCACGTGCAAGCCGATCCCGTCGCGTCCCGGGGTACCGGGGTCGCCGAACCGGAGGGCCGGGAGCCGTGCGTGTTCAAATCCTTCTACTCCGACACCGCCGAGCTCGACGCCTGGCTGGTGGGTCGCGGGGTGGTGACCACGCACCGCCCCGCCCCCACGACGGCGGAAATCGCCCAGTACACCCCGAGCTTGGACGACAACGATTCTGCGGGCACCGGCCGCGACGAGGTGGGGTACGACGCCGGGCCGAAGCTGGACCCGCGCACCGGGGAGGTCATGACCGGATACGCCAAAGCGAATGAGGCGCGTCGGCAGTTGGACGCGTCCGCGGGCACCGCCCGGGCTCGCCCCGTGGAAATGGCGGAGGCCGGGCCGGTCACCATCACCCACCGGGAACCGGCCGGAACCCCGGAAGGCTGATCCTTCGAGCCGGTTCCCGGTGAGACGCAAACGACTCACATGCTCATCGGATTGAACGGCTGGCCCTCCTCCGGCAAGGACACTGTCGCGGGGATCCTCGTCGACGAACTCGGCTACCGCCAGTACGCCCTGGCGGACAAGGTGCGTGAAGCCCTTTACCTCATCAACCCGCTGGTCGTTTCCGGTGGTGCCAGCGGTGACCTACGGGTGCGTGACGTGGTGGACCGCCACGGCTGGGACACGGCGAAACGCCACCCGGTGTTCGGCACGGAGATCCGCCAGCTGATGCAGCGGGTCGGCACCGAATCGGCGCGCACCGTCTTCGGTGATGCAGTGTGGGTGGACACGTTGAGCTCAACCGTCGACCGTGATCTGCGGATCACTTACGACGATTCCCCGCGTGGGGTGGTGGTTTCCGATGTCCGCCTCACCAACGAAGCCGAATGGGTGATCGAACACGGCGGGGTGGTAGTGCGCATCGAGCGGGCCGGCATCGGACCGGTCAACAACCATGCCAGCGAACAACCGCTGCCGGTGGCGCTGATCGGGGCCACTGTGGCCAACAACGGCAGCCTCGTCGAGCTGCGGGCGGCGGTTCTGCACCTCGCGGAGAAGTTGCTGAACCCGGCGTTGGCGACCGCATGAAAACCACCTGCGCCGCCGCACACCAACACGATCAGGAGGCACCATCATGCGCGTAACCACACCCTATGTGGACGAGCCCGGCACGTTCCCCGCCCCGCCACACGAGGGCCACGGTGCGTGGCCGTTCCTGCTGCTGCACGCCGGGGACGTAGCGCAGCACCCGACCGACATCTCCCTCACCTTCGCCGACACCGCCACCGAGCTGGTCGGTGTGCTCATCCCCGGCTACGACACCATCCCGGCGAAGACCGGCGGCGTCACACCCGCCTCGGATGCCGACCACGACAAGGCGTTGTGGATGAGGTACGGCCAAGCGGTGTCGACCGCAGCATTCATCCAGCAGCACATCCTCGCTACCGCGGTCACCAACGGCGACTTCGACCCGGCCGCAGCACCCGAGGACGCGCTCACCGCGCTGTTCGGTGCCAAGACCGACGTGTTCACCGGCGGGCACTGGCGTTGGGATGTGCTGCTCGTCCTCATCGCCACCGACTACGCACCGTTCACCCAGCGGCCGAAACCGTCCGGCCGGGTCGCCTACCTCGACCCCAGCACGGAAACCACCTACCTGACCTCGCTGCACGAGGCGGGCCTGGTGCGGTTCCTGCCGCAGCAGGCCGCCCCACGCCAGGCGCCCCAGGGCAACGGAAGGCGCCACGGGGACGTACGACGCCCCCGTCGGTGACCGACACTGGGGCACACCGACACGGTGGACACCTTCGTGGTCGCCCACATCAACACCCGTCACGGCCGGTTGGTACGCAACGGCAAAGGACTACCAGAACCACCCAGACACCCACCAACCCAGGGAGCACCAACCATGTTTGTCACCACCCACAGCGCGGATGAGGCCGACACCCTCACCGCCCCGCCCCACGAGGGCGGCGATCCGTGGCCGTTCGTGCTTCTGCACGACGATGCGAAAACCACCTACGCGGACACCGCCACCGAGCTGGTCGGAGTCCTCATCCCCGGCTACGACACCATCCCCGCGGAGACCGGCGGCGACACACCCGCCTCGGACGCCGACCACGACAAGGCGTTGTGGATGCGGTACGGCCAAGCGGTGAACACGGCGACCGTTCTGCAGGAGTCTCACCTGGCTGCCGCGGTCACCAACGGCGACTTCGACCCGGTGGCGGCCAGCGAGGACACCCTCACCACGATGCTCGGCGGCAAGACCACGGTGTTCACCGGGGCCGAGTGGGCGGAGCAGGCGGTACCGCTGTACCTCATCGCCACCGACTACGCGCCGTTCACCGACGTTGCACGCCCCGCCGGCAATGTCGTCTACCTCGACCCGAGCACGGAGACGGCGCACCTGATCTCGCTGCACGAGGCGGGCCTGGTGTCGTTCCTGCAGCACCAGGCCGCCTGAGTCGTGCTGGTGCTGCTTGGCGGCGGAAACTGTCGGACCCGGTGGGCAGGATGAGCACCAGGAACAAGCGACAGGTCGAGGATCGGAAAGGAAGTTGTCCGTCGTAAAGGTGAAAAACGCCCAAACACGATGGACACCCCATAGGCCGCGCACATGGACGGTTGTGGACCACACCTGCCTCACCACGGGGCGGGCCACGACCCAAGGAGCGCAGTTCGATGACCCACCCCACCCCACGAGCCCAGGACACGGGTCCGCCACCGCAGCGGAGTACACACCGCTCCGCGCGGCCCATTCTGCTCACGGCCGCCGCGGTGACCGCGCTGGCCCTGCTCACCTCCGGTGCCGCGATCGACACGCACGCCCCGTCACGCGGGGTCGACACCGTCTCCGCAGCAGCAGCAGCGCCGGCGGCCGTCACCCACCGCTACAACGAGATCAGCTACGGGACGGCGCTGCACACCAATTCTGCGGCCCGGATCTCCGGTGTTCGCGTGGGCAACTCCACGGACCTCGACCAGACGCCGCGGTCGGTGACCGGTCCGGCACACCAGCGGGTGTCACGATGGTTCGAGAACTACTTCTCGGCGATCGTGCGGTTCCTGCAGTTCGTGTTCGGGTTGTTCTTCCACCCGGTGCCCGTCACGATGCCGCCCATCCCCGTACCTCCTGTGGTCAAGCCTCCGGTGGTTACCCCGCCCGTGGTTACTCCGCCAGCACCGCCGGTGGTAGTTCCGCCTGTGGTCAAGCCTCCGGTGGTTACCCCGCCAGCACCTCCGGTG
>JAABUT010001294.1_pt1 | contig 29556 bp, 25 predicted proteins | sample 5559281 | NCBI WGS metagenome assembly JAABUT01 (sample SAMN10711880, study PRJNA513359) | rock metagenome | isolation source: Antarctica rocks | place: Antarctica: Victoria Land, Ricker Hills nord | collected 2016-01-04
TGCTACCGGGCCACCTGGCAGCTACCCGGACCGGACTCACACCGGCAAGCAACGACGAGCTTACGAACAGCAACCACCTACATCAGGCAACCTCCTGTTCTGCTGGACGCACGAAAGCGCGAGGCTAGGGCACCAAGCTTGACCCTGCTGTTGCGCTCGCAGCCGGACGTGTTCAACCTGCTCTCAGTGCATGATAATGTGGTGTATCTAGTGAGTGTCTGCTCGCTTGTGATGGTGTCAGCGCGGGTGCTGTCGTGCTGTAACTGTGTCGGATACCCGGTGGCGCTGGATTGTCGATCGGCCCCCGTCTATTGATCTTGGGGTGACTGGTGTGAGCTCAGCAACTCCGCGAGTGGCAAGCACGATGCGGTCGCTGGAGCGCGCGCTGGACGTACTCGAAGTTCTTGAACTCACCAGGGCGCCGTTACGCTTGAACGAGGTTGCTCGCCGCGCGGGCCTGCACGTTGCGACCACCCAACGCATCTTGGTGGTACTCATCCGACACGGCTATGTCGACCAGGACGGTACCGGTTACACCATGGGCGTTGTGCCTCTAGCCAATGCACATGCCTACCTTGTGTCGAATACGCTGGCTAACGGGGCCCGGCCAGTCTTGCAGGAGCTGGCCCATACCAGCGGCCTCACATCGGCCATGTCAGTTCGGATTGGCTTCTTCCATGTGCTCGTCGCACGCGTCGATGGGGCTAACCCGCTGCGATACATTCCACCACTCGGCGAACGGATGCCACTGCACGTGGGCGCTGGCAGGGTATACGCCGCCAGTCTTGGACCGGACGAGTTGGACGAGTTGATCGATCGCGTGGGAGAGATTCGACTGGCGACAGGTCAACTGCTCACCCGGTTGGAGTTTCTTGAGCGCATTCGTGTCATCCGCGAACAGGGCTACGCCATCGGTTACAGCGAGCGAGTCCCTGATGCATCGTCAATCGGTGCGCCTGTGTTGAACCGCAACGGCGAGTTGATCGCGGTTGTGCAGTTGTCGGGTCTGGCCGAGAACCTTGAGTGTCGCGACCTCGAGCGTTACGTCTCGGAGGTGCGGCAAGCCGCCGCCGCGATCGCTGGCCGCTTGGGCTGACTCCTCGCTCCCGACCGAACGCACAACGGGGGTGGGTACTTTCTAATCCCGCGTTTGCATGTCTGGATGTATCATCGACTCACGGGCACACTGCGGTGGTCGCGGGCCACTACTTCGCGTATTGCGCCCCACGCTCGATCAACGCGCAGAGGGTATACCGGTTACGTCGGCGGCTTGCGCCTATCACGCCTATTGCGGGCGGTCAGTAGCGTGGCGTGTCAGGTTTGCGATCAAGCCTGGTGGAGTGACGCCTATCCAGGCCCATGAAGCCCGTATGCGAAGGTAGATTAATGCACTAAGCAGGGACCCTCCAGCGCGGTCCGGTCGGGCATTGCTCCTGTCGAGGCACGTAGCGCAAGCTCAGCAGCACAATCATCAGAAAACACAGGGCAGCCAGTCCCATGCAGATTCGCATCCCCAGCAAGGCATCGTGCAAGCTGATGAACGCACCGAACAAAGCGACACCGATGGCTATACCAATTTGGCGAGCAGTGTTGAGGACGGCGGAGCCGAGTCCGGAATACTCCGGTTCGATCGAAAGCATGGCCGCAGCGTTGATGCTAGGCGCGAAGACACCGCAACCTAGTCCCACCAATGTGGTTCCTACAACGAGGAGGGGCCAGGTGGATTGATCGGACACCCCGAGCATGCACAGGGCACCAAACGACGACGTCGCTGAACCGGTCCACAGCAGCCAGCGCGGGCCACGGTGCACCAGACGTCGGTTTAGCACGATAATACCGAATACGCTGCTGCAGGAAAATGGAAGGAATAGCAGGCCGGTGTGCGCGGCAGTGAGATGCCATTGTTCCTGAAGGTATATCGCGAGCATGAATTGCATACCGAAGCTCCCGAACTGGTATGCAAGGCCGCTGGCGATCAATGCGGTGAATGCATGCCGTCGGAATATACTCGGTGGTACCGCGGGGTGCTTGCTACGATGTTCGATGGCGACGAACGCTGCTGCGCATCCGGCAGCGAGCACGAGTAGTCCCAGTGTCGCCGCTGAGGTCCAGCCTCCGGCGCCACCTTCGATCAGCCCGCCGACGAGAGCGCCGAGTGCGACGATGCCAGCGATCTGGCCAGGAACGTCAGCCGATTGCGTTCGTCGGTGCGGGGCTTCTTGCATGTAGCGAATCGCTGTCGCAACTGTAGCCAGTCCTACGGGAACATTGACCATGAAAATCGATCGCCACCCAAGCACGTCGGTGAGGACGCCACCAACGATAGGGCCGACAACGAGCGCCACAGCTCCGGTGGCCCCCCACACCGTAATTGCCTTTGCCCGCTCAACGGGGTCGCTGTAGGTCCGAGCGATGATGGCGAGGGTCGTCGGAAGCAGGCCGCCAGCAGCGATGCCTTGTAGGACACGGGCACCAAGCAGGAAGCCAAGTGTGGGACTCGTCGCACATAGCACTGATGCGAGGATGAACAAGGTCAGCGACCATATGAATAGGCGCCGGAGGCCCAAGCGGTCACCAAGATTGCCGACGGTGAGTAGGAGGCTGGCGAGAGGGATGGTGTAGATATTCACCACCCACTGGACGGCCGCAATTGAGCCGTGCAGGTCGTGCTGAATCGCCGGCAGCGCGATGTTTACCGCACTGCCGTCGAGCAGGGTCATGAAGGATCCGAGACACACCGCAGCGAGCGCGAACCCAGTGCGCGGCAAGGTAGGGAAGTTACGGAGTTTCAGCACTTGTGCACCGGTTCCTCGTGCCTCTAGGGCTTGGGCTTCGCCCTCAGCGCCACCTCAGCGCCACCTCATCGCAATCCCATAGTGTGGGATCATTAGTTTGCCTTGTGGGATACACACTACTGGCTCCCTAGGCGCTCGACAACGTTCTGGGACTGTCCAGATCCGTTTACATGGATGACCGAAGGGGGTAGCGTCTCAAATAGCAGCACAAGTATCCCACACTCTGGGATGTCGGGCTGGGTTCGGACGTGGGCGATCCTCAACGCGAATCGGTAGCGAAGGTATGAAACTATGTTTGAGATAGGTGTCGTCGGTGGCGGAGCATCGGCGGTTTGCCTGCTCGATGCGCTGGCTCAGGCCGACAGCGCACCTGGCGGACTCACGGTGTTCGAACCGGCTGCCGATCTGTGGAGGGGCAGACCGTTCCAGCACGACATGGAGACGGTGCGAGTGAACGCTCCCCCGGCTGATATGTCCGTGCGATTCGGCGATACCCGCCATTTCGAACGGTGGCTGGGTACCCGAGATGTCGTCGCCGGTGCTGAAGCCAGTTACGAGGATGGCTTCTGCGGAGCGCGCTTTGTACCACGGAGCGTGTTCGGTGACTATCTCGACGACTCCGCCGGCGCCGCGCTCGTACGACTACTTGAGCGCGGGTGGCGGATCAGCGTGATCCGGGAATGCGTCGCTTCCGCGGCACCGGTCATGCATGGGATGGAACTGCAGACCGAGCGAGGCACTCGGGTCACCGTGGACTACACCGTCCTGTGTGTCGGTGTCGGTCGCCCGGCTGACATCTACTCTTTGGCCGGTCATCCCGGTTTCATACCGGAGCCTTACCCGGTCTTTCGAACGCTTGCGGGCGTCAACACCGAGGACGAAGTTGGAGTGCTCGGCAGCGGGCTCACTGGAGTCGACGCGGTGCTCACCTTGGCCGCACGTGGCCACCAAGGTCGAATCCGGTTGATGTCGCGCCGTGGCGTGCTCCCCGGAGTGCGACAGCGCCCGGTTCCCTACACACTGCAGCACTTCACACCAGCGCGGTTCCGCGCCGCTGCCGCTCGGGGCGAGGCCCTCTCGCTGAAACAGTTGATCGCTGTAATGCGTGTCGAACTGGCGGCTGCTGGCGAAGACCCCAGTTCAATCACTGATGAGCTGGCGGCGTTGCAGTACGAGAACCCGGTACGAAGGCTCCGCCGGCATCTCGCCGAGGTCGACTCACCCCGGCTCGCTCTACGCATCCTGCAGCGTGCCGTCCCCGACACTGGGCCAGACGTGTGGCCTCTGCTGCCCGAGCGGGAGAAGTCCGACCTCCTACGCTCCCACTATCGGGCGGTGATGAGCCTGTGCTGTCCGATGCCGCCGACCAGCGCTGCCACGCTCCTCGGTCTGATCGATTCAGGGCAACTCGAGATCGTTTCCGGACTCCGGCACATCGAGCCCCGGTCCAGCGGTGGCTTTGTTATCACATCAGACAGCGGTGAGTGCGCATCCGACATCGTCGTCAACGCAGTAAGCCCTCCAGCGCACAAAGTCCCGGCTCGAGCAGCGCCGCTCATGTCTTCCCTAATCACAGCAAAAGTGGCCGACCGGCATCCACGTGGCGGCCTGCGTGTGGACCGGCCTACAAGCCAGGTAACGGCGAGCGGCGCAGCAAACCCGGCGCTATACGCGTTAGGAGACCTCGCCTCGGGAAGTCTTTTTTTCACCTTCGGCGTACCTTCTCTGGCCGATCGAGCCTATGACATCGCCACGGCACTCCTCGATGACGCGCGAACGAACCAAACGTCGCAGGTGGTACACGCCTTGCAGTCTGTTTGATATCCGCACCGCCAGCCAAAACGTCCAAGGAAGGACAATCAAGTGACAACCACAGAAGACCAACCTCGCGAGAACTACCTCGCCGACACCCACACTGGGTTGCCGATCCCAAGTTCCCCGAGCTTCGACTCGCCAACTGAAGAGAGACGGAGTCGCAAGCAACGCCTCGCGGCGGCGCTACGTCTGTTTGGCAAGTACGGCTTCGGGGAGGGAATCTCCGGCCACATCTCGGTGCGGGACCCAGAAAACTATGACCACTTCTGGGCGAACCCGTTCGGAGTTTCATTCAATCGCATCAAAGTACACGACCTGATCTGTGTTGATAGAAGTGGCCTGGTAGTGCATGGCCATCACAAGGTTAACCCCAGTGCCTTCGTTATCCACTCGAAGATTCACGAACTTTGTCCCGGAGCCGAGGCAGTCGCACACGCACATACCGTGCATTCCCGCGCGTTGGGATCGCTCAGACGCTTGCTGGAGCCAATGGACCAAGAATCCGCGGCCTTCTACAGCGACCAGGTGCTGTACGAGGGTTATGAGGGACCGTCGGTCACTATCGAGCAGGGACAGGACATCGCGGGCAGGCTCGGTGACAAGCGGGCCATCTTGTTGTGTCACCACGGGCTAATCACGGTGGGAGGATCGATCGAGGAGGCATTGCACCGGTTCTTTACCTTCGATAGCTGTGCCCAAGTTCAGTTATTAGCCGCTGCCGCGGGCACGCCGACAGTGATGAGCCCACACCAGGCTATGAACGCAAAGGACGGATTTGGCGACTCAGAACTTGCCCGGTTTAGCTTTCAGTTGCTCTATGACGAGATTACCTTTGAGCAACCAGACCTACTCGAAGAGTAATCGATCAGCGCCGCACGACGTTGATGGCGGGGCTGCGACGCTTGGTAGCCCAGCGCCATCGAATGAGTATGGAGAGTGCGGCCCCTGAAATCTGGGTCGCGAATTCAAAGCCGAATCGGAGATAGGAGGACACTGTGTTGCAAACCGTTCGTAAAATAGGTCCCGTATTGGACCTGTTTACTATCGAATGCGGCGACTGGGGAGTCGCGGAGGTAGCGTCCGCGCTCGATATACCGCGCTCGAGTGCTCACGCATTGCTGGCAAGCCTTGTCGAGACAGGATTACTTCGGTGTAGGGGCCGCGGCAGATACCGCTTAGGGTGGCGTGTCGTCGAGCTTGGCGAGACGCTGCGGGGAACTGTAGACGTGCGCAGTGAGGCGCGGCCCGTGATGCGGGAGCTAGTTGGCAAGTTCGGTGAGACCACAAACCTCGCAGTATTGGAACGCGGGAAAGTTGTTTACATCGATAGAGTGATCGGCAACCAGCAGGTCAACGTGATCGGTCCGCGGGTAGGCGTTCAATTTGATCCTCACTGCACTGCGGCGGGGAAAGTGCTGTTAGCGTATCACGCCGCTGCTGAAAGCGACCGGCATCTCATGACATGCTCGCTACATCCATTGACTACGAAAACAACGACTGAATCCACCAAACTCGCTAATGAGTTCCAGGAAATACGAATCTCGGGTTGCGCGTTTGATGCTGGTGAGGCTCTCACCGAAGTTCACTGTGTCGCTGCACCTATCAAGGATGATTTCGATTCGGTTATCGCCGCTTTGAGCGTCACTGTCCCCGCCAGTAGATTTCTTCCCCGTACAGCGGAATTAAAACGGGCCGTCATCGGTGCAGCAGGTGAAATTTCAGCTCGCATCGTGCAAGCGACCACCCCGAAGCTTGTCGGGCAACGTCACCATCTCACCGTGCGTACCGCTGTGTAATTGTACGTCCGGAATGCGTTCTCGCCGTGGCAGCACCTGGAGCTGAGCGGTAAGACGATCGGCAACCGTGCTTTGCCCATCCGCGTAACTAGAGGCGCTACTGGATATCATGCGGACTGACCTCGAGATTGTCAAAAAGCGCTCTCAACAGTCCGCTGGCCAAACGCCAGAGCCGGAAGTGCCAGGCTTTGTCGACGAAGTCGTACTCCCACCCAGTTTGGGCGCACCACAGCTTTAGGAGAACGACATGACTAACCCGAGCAGTACTCCGATTATCGCTGGCGCAACGCCAGATATCTCGGCGCTGCGTCTGGAAATAGACCGGCTTGACAGAGAAATTCTGGCTATCATCCAACGACGCACAGCCGTCGCCCGGATGATCGGGGACATCCGAATGTCCACCGGAGGCACCAAGCTGGTACACGCTCGTGAGATGGCTGTGCTTGGGCGCTTCAGAGACCTTGGTCCCGAGGGCAGGCAGCTTGCGATGCTGCTGCTCGGTCTTGGCCGCGGCCGTCTCGGACACTGACTTGGGTTGACCGTGTGAACTGGACCGTCGACGTGCCGATCGACATTGTGCCCGAGCTGACTCCACTCCGTGCGAGCATGCACGCGCAGCTCGATGCCGCCCTGGCGCAACCGGTGGCGCAGCAACCGGACCGCCAATAGAGAACTCCTTCGAGAGCGGGTCGCCAACTCCATCGGTCTGATCACCGCGCTAAGCCCACGCATCGGCTGCGAGCTCAGGAAGCCCTCACGACCGGCTAAGCGTTACCGACCTCGTGCTGGCCAGAAACCTTCTCAGGTTCCGCTACGCCTGACAGCCCTCCTGCGGGGTACTCGTCCAGGCGCCGAGGAACTACTGGACTAGGACCGTGGGGTGCTGGTCACCGATCGTGCGTGACAGTTTCGGTTTGGATCACCTACTTGATGGTGCCCGTGGCAGTAGCTGCATGGAAGTGAGCTGAGACCCGGCCGGACGACCGTGGCGCTCGGGCTTTGCGTTTGCCTAGTGCGGTTTAGACCTCGCGGACGGTCGTGACGCCGGGTTCGATGCGGCGGCGCCAGTCACCGTGGGCTGACCACTCCCCTACCTGAGGCTCGGGACCCGTTCGGCGCCGGAGCCGGAGCCAGCAGATGAGGTTCTGCCAACCATTCCCCCGGGCGCCGGAGCACGCAGTGCTCCAGGGCCCGGCCCAAGGTCAGCCGAAGGCTGAGGTGCGGGGTTTCCGGGTCGGTCGATCGGGTGATCTCCCGAAAGGGAGGTGAGCGCAGCGAACCCCTGGATCACCCGATCGGCTGCGCCCGGGTTCCTCGGGCCCGAAGCTCTGGGGTGGGCGCCATCCTGGGCGAAGCCGGGCGGGCGGGGGAAAACAACAACCGGAGGGTGTCAGCGACGAAGGAGCGGCAGGCCTTTGGTCAGCAGCGTCCCGACCGCGGCGTTCCGGGCGGGGCGTTTCCGTGGTGGTGTGCCGCAGGCACTCGGACTTCTGCTGTGGCCTTGCCGACTGCCACCCACAGCGGTGGGTGTGAACGGGTCCCGGTGATAGCCGTGAGGGACACTGTCGACGGCGGCGAGATTAGCCTCGGGGGCAGCAGGGGGGTCCGAGATCGCCACCACAGAATGGGTCGACTGATTCAACCTCCGCCGCTAGTTCGATTACTGCGGCGATATCCCACCGGCCGACCTTCAGGCCGCGTACTACGTTCACCACCCAGACCGGCCCACCGCCGAGCTCGCATATGAGCCTCCGGACACGTCGGCGCGGTCCACTAACTGAACGGTGTTGGGGCTAAGCACATCGCCGGGCTGACCTGCCGACGACTCTCCTTCTCGGCCAGCTTCTCCCTCCCCGGTGATATGGCCTCAATCCAGAGCAAATCTGCCGCCGTTCCGGAGCAGGCGTGGCCGCCGGCCTACGACGCCGACGGCCACGCCTGCTCCGGTTTGTCGTTGCTCCTACTGCCGGAAGCCCGGCAGGTGGGTGATGACATCCAGCACCGGACGCAGGTGGGCATCAAGGATGGCTGCCGCACGGTCGCCGTCACCGCGTTTGAGTGCAGCGACCAACTCGGCGTGCTCGGCGTGGATGGTGGGAAGACGGGTCGGATTGGCTTTGATGGCGCCAATCGCGACGCGTTGCTGACGGGACCTGAGCGAGTCGTAAGTGTCGGCGAGGACCTCGTTGCCTAGAGCGCCGACCAACGCACGGTGGAACTGCCGGTTTAGCTCGGCGATCCGTAACGGTTCTGTCGCGCTGATCTGCCGCATGTCGTCCAGGAGCGTCTCCATGGCCTCTGGTACGGCGAGCGCCTCCGCGCAGATGCGCCGGGCTGCGTAGGTCTCCAGGACACGTCGCGTCTCGTACATGTCGATCAGCTCCCGCACCGTTACGCCCCGAACCAAGGCGCCACGGCGCGGCAGCAGCTCGATGAAGCGCTCCCCCGCCAGGCGATGGAAGGCCTCGCGGACCGGGGTGCGGGACACGCCGACCGCTTCGGACACCTGCTCCTCTTCCAGGAATGAGCCGCTGCGGTACTCCTCGCTGAGGATCCGATCACGCACGTAGGCATACACCCGGTCACGACTGGGTCCGCTCGTCGCTGCGGTCATGCCACCTCCACCCATCGTCGATCTGCTGCTCACTGTAGCGCTCATGCATCCAAGCTCTAGACACCTGTGGATCCAACGCGTATACATGAGGTCCACAAGACCCAAGGTGAGGAAGGACACTGATGCGAGAGTCCCGATTTGCGGTATGGCTGTCAGGGCCAAATGTCGCGGCGGCTGAAATCGCAGCCGGGATCGGCTACGGCGCGGTCGTGCTCGACATCGAGCACGGCAGCTTCGATCTGGCCGATCTGGAGCGATTCATCCCGCTGCTGAGGAGCCTGGATTTCGATGTGCTGGCCAAGGTTCTGGGGCCGGAGAGGGGACCGATCCAGCAGGCGTTGGACTTCGGCGCCACCGCGGTTGTCGTGCCGCACGTGACCGACGCCCGACACGCTGAACTCGTCTGCGCCTACGCGAAGTTCCCGCCCCTCGGCGAGCGCAGTTTCGCCGGCGGTCGCAGCGTGGGCTACGGGGCGCCGGACGACGCGTGGGTGGCGGAGCAGGATCGGAGCACTCGTTGCTATCCGATGATCGAGGACGCCGGTGCGCTGCAAGACGTGGAGAAGATCCTCGGCCTCCCCACGGTAGACGGCGTGTTTGTCGGGCCCTCCGATCTCTCACTACGCCGAGCCCGCGGGGCTTACCGGCGCACCGAGGGAGACTTCGCCGACCTGCGCCGCGTGGCCGACGCCGCCCGGGCGGCGGACAAGCACTGGATCCTCCCTGCATGGAGCGAGCAAGAGCAGCGTTTCGCGCTCGAGCACGGTGCCAGCCAACTGGCCCTCACCATGGAGCACGGTGCGCTGACCGCGGGCTTGCGGACTGCCTGGGAGGCCACTGCGCAGCTGGACAAGGCCACACACGCTGCGGGTGGCTCCGGTGAGTGAGCCGTCCTCTTCGGCCGGCCGCGGTCGTTACCGCTGGGTCATCGGCGGCCTGCTCGGATCCGGTGCGTTCGTCAACTACATGGACCGGGTCAACATCTCGGTGGCGGCCACTCCGCTGAGCCACTCGCTGCACCTCTCGGTCGGTGAACTCGGCGTGGTGCTGTCGGCCTACTTGTGGACCTACGCCGTGCTGCAGATTCCGGTGGGTTCGCTGATTGACCGCATCGGCATTCCGTGGGTGATGCGCATCTCCACCATCCTGTGGACCGTCGCCTCCTTCCTCACCGCCTTCGCCGGCGGGCTTGGCCTCCTGCTGGTCAGTCGGCTCATCCTCGGCGTGGGCGAGGCCCCCACGTTCCCGGCGTCGTGGAAGGCCACCGGTTACTGGTTTCCGAAGCGGGAACGCGGCATGGCCACCAGCTTGTTGGACGGTGCGTCGAAGATGTCGAACGTCATCGGCCTGCCGCTCATGGCGTTCTTGGTCACCACCGCGGGGTGGCAAGCGGCGTTCATCTTCACCGGCGCGCTGAGCCTGCTGTTTACGGTGGCGTTCTGGCTGATTTACCGCAACCCGGACGAGGCGATCCGCGCCGGGCGGCTCAGCGAGAGCGAGTACGCGCTCATCCTGGACGGCGGGGCTCAACCCATCACCGCAGCGTCGAGTTCCCCCTGGGCCGACGTCGGCTACCTGCTGCGTCGACGGAAGACCTGGGGGCTGGCCCTCGGATTCGCCAGCTACACCTACGTGTTCTACCTGCTGCTGTCCTTTTTGCCGTCCTATCTGGAAAAGTCGCTGGGTCTCAGCGTGCTCGGCGGGGGGGTGTACGCGGTGATCCCGTGGGCCGTTGCCGTCGTGGCCGAGTTCGTCATCGCCGGTTGGCTGCTGGATCGGCTGATCAAGCGGGGCGCCGACCCCACCAAGGTCCGCCGCTGGTTCTTGGCGGTCAGCTTGATCGCGGCTCTCGGCGTGGTCGGTACGGTCAGCACCCACAATATCGTCGTCGTCCTCGCCTGCCTCTCCATCGGCACGGCCGGGCTGGCGGTCAACGCACCGACCAGCACGAGCATCGTCGCCCTCATCGCTCCGCAGGGCTCGGTTGCCGCGCTCGGGGGGGTGGTCAACTGCGTGGCGAACCTGATCGGCCTGGCCGCTCCCATCGTCACCGGCTTCGCGGTGCAAGCCACCGGAAGCTACACCGTCGCCTTCGTCATCGCCGGGGTGGTCATGGTGCTGGGCCTGATCTCCTACGTCGTCGTGCTCGGCCCCATCGAGCAGATCCCCAGCCCGGCCCGAAACCGCCCGGTGGCCGACCTCCTCACGGTGCCCGGCCCCCGGTGAGCGCGCAAGCAGATCACTCTGGAGAAGTGAGCTCATGAGCTACACAACCCGCGTCGGGGTCCGCCGAACCACCTACCCTGACCTGCGTTCGCTGTTGGCCGTGTCCAGCCCGACGCGCTCGGGTGACGAGTTGGCTGGCCTGGGTGCGGGGACGGAGATGGAACGGGTCGCCGCGCAACGCACCCTGGCCGACGTGCCGCTGACGGACTTCCTGTCCGATCCCGTCGTCCCCTACGAGGTCGACGACGTGACCCGCCTGATTCTCGACTCCCACGACGAGACCGCGTTCGCGGCCGTTTCCGGTTCGAGTGTGGGCGAGCTGCGCGAGTGGTTGCTCTCCGACGGCACCGACGCCCGGGCCCTGGCCTCGGTGTCGCCGGGTCTGACCCCGGAGATGGTGGCGGCCGCATCGAAACTCATGCGGAACTCGGACCTGATCACGGTGTCCAGGAAAGCCGAGGTTCGTACGGCCTTCCGAGGCTCGATCGGGCTGCCCGGACGTCTGGCGACCCGGCTGCAGCCCAACCACCCCACCGACGATCCGAGAGGTATCGCGGCGGCGGTCGTGGACGGGTTGCTGTCGGGCTGCGGGGACGCGGTCATCGGGGTGAACCCGGCGACCGACAGCCCAGCAACGACCCGGTACCTCCTGGAACTGCTGGACGAGGTGATCTCCCGGTACGCCATCCCCACCCAGTCCTGCGTGCTCTGTCACGTCACGACGACGATCGAGCTGATCGAGCGGGGCGCGCCGGTGGATCTGGTCTTCCAATCCGTCGCGGGCACCCAGCGCGCCAACGAGTCCTTCGGCGTCAGCCTGTCGATGCTCGCCGAGGCACACCAGGCTGCTCTGGAACTGGACCGGGGCACGGTCGGCCGAAATGTCATGTACTTCGAGACCGGTCAGGGTAGTGCGCTCTCGGCCGGTGCCCACCACGGTGTCGACCAGCAGACCTGTGAGGCCAGGGCGTACGCCGTCGCCCGGGCCTTCGATCCGCTCCTGGTCAATTCGGTCGTCGGCTTCATCGGCCCCGAGTACCTCGCCAACAGCAAACAGGTCCTGCGCGCCGGCCTAGAGGACCTGTTCTGCGGCAAGGTCCTCGGTCTACCCATGGGCCTGGACGTCTGCTACACCAACCACGCCGACCTCGACGCCGACGACCTCGACACCATGCTCAGCGTCCTCGCGCTGGCCGGTGCGGCGTTCGTCATCACCACACCGGGCGGCGACGACATCATGCTCAACTATCAGAGCGCGTCATTCGAAGACGCGCTCTTCCTACGCAGAGTCCTCGACCTCAGACCGACACCCGAGTTCGAATCATGGCTGGCAACCCTCGACCTGATGGACGAAGCCGGGCTGCCCCGTGCCTCTGCCGTCGAGCGCAGCCAGTTGGCCAACGCTTTGTCCGTGGCGTCCGCGCACAGCAGCGACCACACCCCGTGAGGGCTACCGGCGCACCACCCGAGGCCTCCGACCTCCAGCCTGCGGTAGTCGGAGACATGTGGACCGCGCTTCGGGCCGCTACCTCCGCGCGCGTCGGGCTCACCCGGGTCGGGCACTCCTTGTCGACGTCGGACGTGCTCGACCTGCGACAGGCCCACGCCCGAGCGCGGGATGCGGTCCACACGCCGTTTGACGTCGCGGCACTCATCAGTGAGCTGGCCGACCTGCAGCCACTTCGGCTACACAGTGCGGCGAAGGACCGACTGACCTACCTGCGCCGCCCCGACCTCGGGCGACGACTGGCCCCCGGCTCGCTCCTCCCCCATACCGGGGGCGACGTCGTCTTCGTCCTGGCGGACGGGTTGTCGCCGGCGGCGACCATGGTGCACGCGCCGGCGGTGCTGCGCGCCACGATCGACGCGTTGCCGGGTTGGTCCATCGGGCCGGTCGTCATCGCCGAACAGGCACGGGTAGCCCTCGGGGATGACGTCGCCGCCGCCACCGGGGCAGCGGCTGTCGTGGTGCTGATCGGCGAACGGCCGGGGCTGACCGCGACCGACAGCCTCGGCGCCTACATCACCCACGGCCCCAGGGCCGACAGTACCGACGCCGAGCGGAACTGCGTGTCCAACATCCGCCCCCCCGACGGCCTCTCGCACCACGAGGCCGCATCGCAGATCAGCCGACTACTGGTCCGGGCACGGGCCCTCGGCAAGTCCGGGGTCTCCCTGAAAAACGACGAGGACCCGGCCCTGGGCGCACCGCCCGCCGCGGCAGCCCCGCCGCTCGCCGGCCGTCCCCGGTGAGCCCCGGTGAGCCCCGGTGCCAGATTGCTCAGTCGCCCCAGCTCGACCATGTCCATCCGAGCGCCCGCTCGGGATACGCACCGCCTAGGAGGATCACATGCCCATCGCCGTCGCCGTCTGCCAGTTCGCCGCCGGAACGGATGTCCCGGCGAACACCGAACGCTGCATCGAACTCCTCGCGGCCGCTGCTGCCGGTGGCGCCGAGCTCGCGGTGCTCCCCGAGCTGGCCATGCACTTCGACCCCACCCACTCGACGCCCGGCCCGCACGGCGAGTCGATCGACGGGCCGTTTGTCTCCGCCGTCGCCCAGGCGGCCAAGGCGCACGGGATCGCAGCGCTCGTCGGTATGACCGAACGACTGGACGGTCATACCGCCGACAGCAACACGCTGGTCGCGCTCACGCCGGAGGGCGAACTGGCCGGGGTGTACCGCAAAATTCACCTCTATGACGCGTTCGGCTACCGCGAATCGGACACAATCCGTGCCGCCGACATCAGTGCCCCCCTGCTGTTCGACGTCGGCGGCGTCACCGTGAGCGCGCTGACCTGCTACGACTTGCGGTTCCCCGAGGCGTTTCGCTGGGTCGTCGACGCCGGCGCCCAGTTGGTGGCGCTGCCGGCGGCATGGGCAGCTGGTCCAGCGAAAGAAGACCACTGGAGCACCTTGCTGCGGGCGCGGGCGATCGAGAACACCATCTACATCGCGGGGGCCGGGCAGGTTGGTCCGGTCTCCTGCGCCCAGAGCATGATCGTGGACCCGATGGGTGTGGTGGCCGCGTGTGCCGGGGAAGCCCCCGGTGTCGCCATCGCACCTGTCGACCCGGCGCGGGTGGCGGATGTACGGCGGGTCAACCCGAGCCTAGCCAACCGCCGGTTCACCGTGACGCCGCGCTGACCCCGACAGTCGACCTTGGGGACCCCGCGCCGGGCCGAGCGCCGCCCTTCACACGGGGTGGCTGCCCGGTGGGTGTCTTCACCGCTGGTGATGCCGATCGGCACCCACATCCACGCGACCCTTCGTGCACAGCGATGCCTGGCACCGACGACGGCGGAACCCGGTAGACCTCACCCTCCGATAGGTGCTCATCCCGCCCAGCCTGACGAGGCGGTTAACGGGGTGATGGTGACCGCGTCGCCGACGGCGCGCTCGCCGGTGGTGTCGGAGGGGTGGGTGACGAGCTGGCCGTCGACGGTCATGGCGGTCGAGCCCCCGCCGTCGAGGTTCATCGCTTCCCGGGCGCCCAGCTGCCGGGCAAGGCTGGCCAGCTCGGTCAGGGTGAGGCCCTCGCTGACACCAGGCCCGCGGCCGTCGACGGTGACCAGCAGCAGCCGGCCTGAGGCGTCGATGCCGGCCAGGGTGCGTGGCTGCCGGACCTCGCTGAAGGCGAAGCCGAACGACAGGTCGTGCGGGTCGAGGAAGCCCTCGGTGACGGCGTCGACGGCGGGGTGGCCGTCGCGCAGCAGGGTGGGGCCGGCGCTGACGATGGCCGTGGCGGAGTCGAGGGGCTGCGGTTGCCCAGTGCGGTCGTCGCGCAGGCTGCTGTCCACCCGAGTGATCGCGCCAACGGTGAGGTGAGCTTGGAGCCACGTGGCGGGGGCGCCGATGGCCTGCACCGCGGACCCACCGGTGGGGATGGAACCGCCGCGGGCCCCGACCGCGACGACGTGGCCGGCGGCATCGAACACCGCCTGGATGCCTGGCCCGGTGGGTAGCGCCGCACCGAACTGCGCGGTGAACAGGACGGTGTCGTTACCGGCGGTGCAGGTGACGTCCTGGCGCGGCTGGGTTGTCGGCTGCAGGTTCGGGCGGCCGCAGTCCCGGACCAGCCCGGGTCGGCGGTTAATCCCGTCGACCGGTTCCGCGGTGTTCCCGGTCGTCAGGGTGACCGTGGAGACCAGGTGCTCGATCGAGGGGTGGCCGTTGCGCAACACCAGGGCCGCCCGGTCACCGACAGCGGTGGCCTGCAGCTGCCCGTGGTAGGCGGCGAGCCCCGAGGGGACACCTTGGAAGCCGTCGGCGTCGGAGGTGACGAAGTAACCGCCGTTGACCGCAACCGTCGCGTGGGTCTGCTGGGCCAGCGCGGAGGTCGTGGTGCGCTGGGCGATGGTGGTGCCGTGGGTGGCGGTGACCGTGCCTTGCCACCGGGCCGGGTCGACCACAGCGACGTGTACCTGCTCGGCGTCGACCTTCTGGTCGCCGTCGTAGCCGGTCCATTGCGTTGTCGCGGTGGGGAAACCAGCGGCCTTCAGCGTGGCGGTCTCGGCGTCGGCACCGGCCTTGTCGCGGAAGGACCCCGTCCGGACCCGAAAGCCCTGCAGCCCGTCAGGGGTGTCGGAGTACCCCGGCCATCTCAGCGCCTTCCACGTCGGGTGATAGCCCGCGGCCAGCAGCTTCCGCGCCGTATCGAGCGACCAGTCCGCGCTGCCCAGCTCGGCCGTGGTGGCCTGGCCGGTCAGATCGTTGACCGCTGGCGCGAAGACGGTCACGGTCCAGCTCGGGTGGGCCGACGGTCGGGTCAGCGACCCGGCGTAAACCTCCAGACCCGGGGTCGCCACCGTCCTGGTCCACGTGTAGCCCGGCACCCGCGGGGCCTCCGAGGCGGAGCCGTCATGTGGTGCGGCGTGAGCTACTGGAGCCCCCGTCAGCACCGTGGCGGCCAAGACCAGAATCGGCAAAACTGCTGCCCGAGCACCCATCACGTCGACACCTTCCACACAGAGCCCGACCCGCCGCCGGACTTAACGGAACCTTGGCCGAACGGTGCGGCCAGACGACGACCAAGGCACCAACCCCAGGTGAACATCGGCCTCCTGTCCCACCGGCAGGCTGGTCCAGGAATTACCAGCGTGACCACCTCCCCACCCACCGCGGTGAACGAGATGAGCTGGTTCCACTAGGTGTAGTGCCCAGGGAGGTTGAGGGGTGTGGATGTGACGACGCAGAGCCGGGGCGGGCGGCGTTTACAGGGCCCTTGTTGCCCCCCTGAGCGCGCCATCAATTCTGAGTGACCCGGTGTCGCCCGATACGGCCGAGGTGTTAGAAGTTGAGGGCTTGGACGAGCAGGTAGGTCTGCTGCGGGCTGAACGCGGCGGTGCCAGCGAGGGCAGCGGACAGCTCGGGGAAGGTGGCCGTGCCCCCCAGGCTGAGGTACCCGACCCACACCGTCCACGCATCCAACCGGCGGCGGCGCATCTCCCGTCGCACCCCCCACCGCCGACATCACCGGCAGCGACGCCGAGGCATCGTCCGTCATCACCCGGTGATCATGACCCACACCGGTGACCACCGGGTCAACCACAGGTGACCACCACGGGCCGCCGGGCCGCAGTCACGGGCGCCCCGCTGACCCCCTGGTTAGTGAAGTGCGGACCATGGCGGCGACGGTGTGCCCAACACGCCACCCGTCGAGCACTCCCGGCCGCTCGCCTGGGCCGTGACCGCCACTGAAGGTCGCCCCACAAGCGGACGGCGGTGGTGGCGATGAGTCGGGGGTCCAGGCCGCTGGCCTGGACCGGGACCAGCATCGGCAGGTCGCCGCCGAGATCAACGACCGCCACCGCCGTCAGATCCAGCACTGACGGAAGCCCTCAGAGGTACCGGCTGAGCTCGTCGACCACATTGTTCCACCACCCGAACTCGCCCACCCCTGGTGAGGCGAGGCTGCGGAGCGACGATCGGCCGGTATCTCGTCATCTCCCTCCTTCTTGATCAACACGCGTCCTCCACCAGGTTGAGGTCGCGACCGCGCGTCTCCGGCGCGACGAAGGTCGTCACAAATCCGATGGCGGCCATCAGCACGAAGTAGGTCGCCAGCGGCCACCACGAGTCGAGGAGCGCGAGCAACCCGGCAGCGACCAGCGGCGCCGTCCCGCCGGAGAGGATCGATCCGAGTTCTTTGGCAAATGCCATCTTGGAGTAGCGGGCCCGCACACCGAACAGCTCCACGCCGTACGCCGCCTGCACCCCGAAAATTCCCAGCGATGCGATGCAGATACCGACGATCATTACCACCGAGACGATCACTGGATTGCGGGATTGCAGCAGCGCGAACGCCGGGAATCCGTACAGCATCAGCAGAAGGCAGTAGGCGCGATAGGTCGGGCGCCTACCGAACATGTCAGACAGCAGGCCTGACAGCGGGATGATGAGGAAGCCGAGCAGCGACGCGATCAGCACCGCGGTGGTTGGGATCGACTTGTCCAGCAGGAGTGTCTTGGTGACGTATCCGACGACGAAGGTCTGAGCGAGATAGGACGGACCGTTCTCACCGATGCGTAGACCGAGCATCACGAAGAATGACTTGCTCCAGAACGGCGCCGTAGGCCTCACTTCGGCTTTGCCGATCTCCTCAGCTTGCTCTACCTCGCGCAGGAGGAACACTGGGCTTTCCTTCATCACCCGCCGGATCACCAATGCCGCAGCTGCGATCAATGCGCTGGCGAGGAACGGGATCCGCCAGCCCCATGCGAGCAGATCCGCCTTAGGGAGTTGGATCACCAGCAACCAGGCGCCAGCCGCTAGCAACGTCCCACTGTTCGAGCCGAGCGCCACGATCGACGCCACCAGGCCACGGCGCCGGGCCGGCGCAAACTCCGCGAGCATCACCGCACCGCCCGACAGCTCGGCACCAGCGCCGAACCCCTGCACCAGCCGGAAAAACACCAACAGAACCGGCGCCAGGACACCAATCTGGGAGTAGCTCGGGATGAGCCCGATGGCGGTAGTAGCGCCGCCCATCAATGCAATGGTGACGACGAGGACAAACTTGCGGCCCCGTCGGTCGCCGATTCGTCCGAACACGATGGCGCCGACAGGCCTGGCCAGAAAGCCGACGGCATAGGTGGCGAAGGCGGCCACCAGAGATAGTGCCGGGCTGGCCTTCGGGAAGAACACATCGCCGAACACAAGACCGGCGGCCAGCCCGTAGAGGGCGAAGTCCACATATTCCAACGCGGTACCCAGCCAGGCGGAAACAATTGCCCTCCAGAACGCCGATCGGCCTTCTGGGCTCGCGAAGGTGATATCGGCAGCCGTCAAGGCCCCGTCGATGGGCTTTGTACTTTGCGTGTTGGTCATCGAAACACGACCCTCTCTGCGTCTGACCTAGGAAACTCGATCTACGTGCGTCAATCTACGCGCGTCGATACGCAGCCGACATGAACAGTTGCCCAACAGGCCGGTGGAGGCTGGCCGGGCGTTGGGACTACAGCGACACAGCTCAGTGCAACGACGCGACCTCAGGACTGCGATGGACGAAGCAGCTCAGCCAACAGGTTCATTGCTTGCTCAGGGTCGCTGCAGCGGGTGATGCCCGACCAAGCGCCACCATGATCATCGGAGACCGACCAGCCGCCGAGTGACATCACCGGTAGGCCACGTTTGGACGCCAGCGCAACCTCGACCAAGGTGCCCCAGCTGCCGCCGACCACCACCAGGGCGTTGCTGGCGTTTACCACCAGCCCGTCGCGCAGCTCCCCCATGCCTGTCGGCACACTCACGGACAGGTACTGATTGGCCTCGGACCGGTCCGGCCCTGGTAGGAATCCCACGCTCATCCCGCCGGCCTCAACCGCCCCACGGGCGGCAGCCTCCATCACGCCGCCAAGGCCCCCACACACCACGGTCGCGGCCAGCCTTTCGACCGCGAGCCGGCCGACCTCCCGGGCAATGTTGTACGTCGCCGAATCGGTCGCACCCGGACCGACGACACCGAGATAACAGCGTCGCATCGGCGGATGTTCGGGTGACTCGGGGGCGGTCTTCATTAACTTCCTTCCACAACAGCATCGTGTAACGGGAGGGGCGAATCTACGCACCGGCCCCGTCACCATCGGCAAGCGCCGTCGCGGAGCCAGGCTGAGGTTCGCGGGCACCCGGCACGGGAAGTGATCTGCCTGCCCCTTACCGCGCTCAGGTGCGCCGCACAGAAGCTAGGACTCTTGACGAGCCTCGTCGGTCAGAGTCGGGAACGCTCCACCCATCATGGGCGTCTTCAGCTTCCGGGCCAGTAACACAATCTCATGGTTGATGTTCCTCGCCGAGATCATCGACGGACACTCGCCTACCCCCTCCCACGAGGTCTTGTCGGGTCCACCTGCACCCACAGGACTGACGGGCAACAAGCTCCGATTCGAACTCCTCTGCCATCGAGCCAAACGCCCCACCGCCGGCGCTTGCGAGTATCGCCACCGCACGCGCCGCCATCTTCTCGACCGGTTGCACGACCGCCGACAACGCCGGAACGCTGTAGTCAGCCTGGGTGCTGCCGTTCAAGCAGATCAGTCGTACATCGTCGGGAACCCGTACCCTACGATCTGCAGCTGCAGCGAGAAACCCGACGGCCTGCTGCTCGCTCGACGCGAAAACGGCATCCGGGCGCTCCGGCTGGTCCAATATTCCCAGCGCCGTCGAATACCCGCCGTGCCGGGTGAAGCCTCGTGCCGTCACGGCACTCTCCGGCGATTCGATCCCACATTCTGTTAATGCTGTGCGCCAGCCACTCACCCGATCTTCGGTATTCGGTCGGCCCCGCGGACCAGCGATGATGGCAACTCGACGCGCTCCATGCTCGACCAGATGACGGGTCGCGCAGGCGGCGGCCTCAGCTTCGTCGACGTAGACGCTGACCACCCCCGGCCGCTGCACTCGATGATCTAACACCACCACTTTGGTCCGTTCAGCAACCAGCACGTCCAGGAAAGGATCGCGGTTCACGCTGACGTACAACAGCCCGTCGACTCGACGTTCCACGAAGCTGCTCACCAAGTCCCGCTCGCGGTCCTGCCTGTCGCCGGAGTCACCCAGCAGCAGCGTGTGGCCGATGGCGAAGGTCTGCTCCTGCACCGCATGTACGAGCGATGCCAGGAACGGTATCGCCACATTCGGGACGATCAACCCGAAGGTCCTGGTGGACCCAGCTGCCAGCGCCCTGGCGATCAAGTTGGGCCGATAACCGGTCTCGTCGATAGCCGCAAGAACTCGACTGCGCGTGGCAACCGCAACAGGCCGAGGACCGTTGTTCACGACGTAGCTGACAACTGCCTCCGACGTTCCCGCCACCCGGGCAACGTCAGCCCTGGTGACGCGAGGCTGCGGCGCGTCGATCGGACTAGGCCCGTTCATCGATCCCTCCCCTACCGATCAACACGCCTCCTCTACGTAGATCAGTCTACGCGCGCAGATGTGTCACAGTACGGAGGCTCGGACTACCGACACCGCCCTGCCCCATCTCATCCTGGGCCACCGCGCTGTCAGCGAGGAGCACTGACTCGGGCTAGCCGCAGGTCAGCCCGTCGGTCATAGACGTCAAGCTCGCCGGCCCCGGCCCCAGTGGGTGCGGTGCGTTAGCCAAGGCGACGAGGGAGACCCCGAGGTCTGCTGCGTCCTCGAGCTGGTGCAGACGCAACCTGACCGACTATGTCGCCGGACTACGGCTGTAGATGGGCATGCCCGGTTGCGGCAGCCTTGTCGCGTCCGGCGCAGCGCCCGCCATCGCCGTCGAGGACGTAGCCGAGCTTCTTCACGTCGACGTGGATCATCGACCCCGGGGTGGGGGGTCTTCGTGGCGGCGGATCGGTTCCCCGGTGACCCGGTCGATGTAGGTCAGCCGCTGCAGGTGCAGAGGGTCAGTACCGTGTGCACCGTCGAGGCCGCCATGTCCAGCCTGGCGGCCATCTCCGCCGGGCCCAGTCGCTACGGGAGGCGCAGGTGCACGATCTGTCCGACCACCAACCACCGACCACCGACCGTGGGCCGGGCTGTGCTGCGGCCGCCTTGAGCGGTCCTGTCTACCCGACCGGTGGGCGAAGTTCATAGCGCGCAGTCGTGTACTGCTCGACGAGGGCCCTGCTGTACAGCAGCGGGAAACTGCCACCAGCTGCCCAGGAGGTGTAGAGGTCATCCCAGTGCGGGTCGCCGGGGCGCCCTGACTGCCCGGGAGCGTTCATGGCGACCGTCTGGTCCCAGTCGCCCACGTCGACAACGATCCGAAAGCTTGCACCGGCGGTCTGGACGAAGTTGGTGTCGTATGCGGTGCTGCATACGGTGTCGCCGCTACCAGCACGCTCGACCAGCTGCATCCGCGGCCAGTTCGACCAGGCTGAATCAGGAGGGAGTATCGCAGCGAGTGGGTGGGCGGGCGCCGCGTGGTGGAGGTCGCCCCAGCGCCATGATGACCGGTCCGCTCCGAGCTGCTCCGCCGTCTCGTCGATAGCCTTGCGGAGCGATCCGGCGATGATGGCGTTCAGTGCGTCGCTCCCTGCGCCCAGCGATCTCATCAGCAGGAGGTCAGTTCGGACATCCGCTGCGAGGACCTCATCGGGGAGCAGCCGGCGTACCGCATCTTCCAGATCCCCGGGAGCCACCGAGAGGCCGAGTACGTGCCGGAGCAAAGCGGGGCGAAGGTGCCTCCGAAACCAGATCTCGTACAGGGCTGCCTCACCTGAGTTCACGGTGGCGTCGGCGTCCCACTCGGCGAGCCACGCGATCACCTCAGCCAGCTCCAGGTCACCCTGCTGGTCTGCCGCACCGGTGGGGTGCCAGGAACGCAAGGCGTGTTGCACTTCCTGCGCGGCAACGTTGACCGTGTCGGTCTGCAGCTGCACGCAGTCGTGCACCGTGAATCCGTCGGCGGTGTTGAGGACCTGGGCGATTCGGTCGTACCGATAACGGTGGTACCAATCGTAGGTGACCGTGCGCTCAGCATTCGGGTAGTCCGACGGCAAGTTCATCTCGTTCGCGGTGGCGACCCAACCCCGGCCGGGGTTGCGCTCAGCGGGTAGCTGGTCGGCGTCATAGAAACCTGCCCATTCGTAGCGCCCGTCCCCAGGTACCGGCATGGTGCCGTCCCAGTTCGGCCGTATCGGCATAAGACCCCCGGGTCGCCAGCCGAACGTCCCGTCGGGAGCCGCGTAGACCTGGTTCTCCCCCGGTGCTCCCCATCGGTTCATCGCGTCCAGGAAGGCATCCGATGTCTGTGCGGTCATGTAGTCCATGCTGCCGAGGTACGGCGCCATGCCGGGTTCGAGCCAAGCTGCGCGGATGGCGAACGCGCGGTGACGGCTGGTGTCGCTGTGGACGACCGGGCCGTGCCGGGTGAACCGCAATTCGACGGTCTCCGGGTCGCGGCCGGAGATGGTGATCTGTTCGCGGACGACAGTCATCGGCTCCCAGCGGTCCTGGTAGCGGTACTCGTCAGGGTTGGCAGGATTCGTCTCGTAGACGTAGAGGTCTTCCTGGTCGATCGCGAAGATCGTAAGGCCGAATGCGATGTGGCCATTGTGCCCGATCGAGATGCCCGGAAGTGCTGGTTCGCCTGCGCCGATGACATCGAACCCCGGCGCGGAGAGGTGTGCGATGTACCGCAGTGATGGTAGGCCGATCGCGCGATGCGGATCGTTGGCGAGCAGGGGCCGTCCGGTCGCTGACCGCGTCGGGCCGACGACCCAGTTGTTGCTTCCTTCGGGGTCGGTTCGCGGGCCTGGCCGGTCCTCGCCCGTGAAGGCGGGCTGTGACGTCGCGAGCCGGTAAACGTCGAGGACGTTGTCAGGGATGTCGGACAGGTCCAGACCGTCTGGGACTACCAGGGTGTGGGCCGGTTCGCGAACGCGTCGCAGGTTTTCGACACCAGGGCCGTAGTCGCGCATCGTGCGGGCACGGGCGACCTCCTGCTCAACGTTGTAGAACAACCCATGACTGCGGATGAGGGCAACGTCGATGGGGTTCCATCGCGCTGGCCGATACCCGAACTGGCGGAACTCGGTAGGCAGCTGGGACTCGTCGGCCTCGCACAGGTCAATGAAGGCGTTCACACCGGCCACGAATGCAGTGACGGTGCGCTTGGTCGCCGATCCGTATGCGAGCCATTCGGCGCGCTGGTCCCCGCGGTAGAGGAACAGCCGCGCGGCGCGATCTCGTTCGGTGAACCGTTCACCGAAAACCTCGGAGAGCTGGCCGAGTCCTCGACGGCGCCAAAGGTCGAGCTGGAAGAGCCGGTCGCGGGCGGCATTGAAGCCCTGCGCGAGGAACACGTCGGGCTCGGATTCGGCGTAGATGTGCGGAACGCCGTACTCGTCAATGAGGATTTCAACGGGCGCGGACAGGCCGGTAACGACGAAGGGGTCGGTCATCGTCCTCCTTGCGGTTCGGGCGGCGTGGTCAGCGCCGCGGGCCAGCCAGTGTTGTTTTTGAGTGCTACGCCTGACGTGCCGAGAGCCCGAGCCCCGTTCAGTAGGTCGATGATCTGGCGGGCGGCGTCGTCGTATCCGAGGCCGTCGGGTGGGCGGATGTTCGAGATGCAGTTGCGGTACGCGTCGGCGATACCCTTGTACGGCTGCCATGTGAGGTATGCGCCGAGGCTGTCGTTGGCGCTGAGGCCGGGGCGCTCCCCAATCAGCACGACCACGGCCGTTGCGCTGAACGTCGTTGCGACGTCGTCGCCTAGGGCGACCCGGGCTTGGGTGGCGATCACCGGGGGTGCGACCGACCAGGCGGGCTCTTGCGCAAGCAACCGCAAGCAACAACGCAGCACGACGGCGCTGTGCCTGGCCACGGCGGTGGCGGACAACCCGTCGGCCAGGACGAACACAACGTCTGCGGAGGGGGGAGGCTGCCCGGTACGGGATGCCAGCAGGCGGCCTAGGTCTGGGCGGCGGAGGTAGGTCGAGCGGTCAGGTGCCTGGCTCGTGACGATGAAGGGGCGAAGGTCGGCGAGATCACCGGCGAGGGCGTCGACGTCGAGCGGGACGTGCACGGCGTCGCGTGCTCGAGCGTGCGCCTCGCCGAGGTCGAGAGCACCCGATGTCGTTATCGCGTGCCCGGCACGGTCGAGACCGATCCGGGCAGGCGTGGACCGGCGCAGCAGGTCCCACGCGGAGCGATCCCGCTTGTTGGCGGCCGGCATCGGTTGGTTCATCGGGACACCAGCGCCCGTAACCGGCTGTGCTCGATCGCGCCGCGGCGCGGCAGCCCGGCGCCGTCGAGCAGGTCAAGCTCCTCGAGCCACGCCTGGAACTCGGGTGTCGGCGCCAGGCCGAGTGTGCGACGCAGGTAGAGGGCATCTTCGAACGATGCGGTCTGGTAACTGAGCATGATGTCGTCGCCGCCGGGCACGGTGATGACGAACTCGGCCCCCGCGAGGGTGAGCACGGTCAGCATGACGTCCAGGTCATTGGCGTCAACCTGGGCGTGGTTGGTGTAGCAGACGTCGAGGCCCATCGGCAAGCCAAGGAGTTTGCCGCAGAACAGGTCTTCCAGCCCGGCACGCAAGATCTGTTTGGCGTCGTATAGGTACTCGGGTCCGATGAAACCGACGACGGAGTTGACCAGTAAAGGGTCGAGGGATTTCGCCACCGCGTAGGCCCGTGCCTCGATCGTTTGCTGGTCGACGCCGTGGTGGGCACTCGATGACAGTGCGCTGCCTTGCCCGGTTTCCAGGTACATGACGTTGTGGCCGACGGTTCCGCGGCCGAGTGATTCCGCTGCGGCACGCGCTTCGCGGAGCATTGGCAGGGTGACGCCGAACGCGTTGTTGGCGCGCTGGGTTCCGGCCACGGACTGGAACACGAGGTCGACCGGTGCTCCTCGTTCGATGAGGTCGATCGTGGTCGTGACATGGGACAACACGCAGGACTGGGTGGGGATGTTGAAGCGGACAATGATGTCATCGAGCAGGTGAAGGAGGTCGGCGGTGGCTCGCAGCGAGTCCGTCGCTGGGTTGACTCCGATGACGGCGTCGCCGCAGCCGCACAGCAACCCGTCGACAACGGCGGCGGCGACTCCGGCCGGGTCGTCGGTGGGATGGTTCGGCTGCAGGCGGGTGGCGAGCCGGCCACGCCGTCCGATCGTGCCGCGGAACGCGCTGAGGTTTTCGATCTTCCTGCTGACGGTGACCAGGTCTGCATTGCCCATCAGCTTCGACACGCCGGCCGCCATCTCCGGGGTCAGGCCGTCCGCTACTGCGGACAGCTGGGCTGCTCCTGTGGCGTCGGCGAGCAACCACTCACGCAGCTCACCCACCGACAGCCCCGCAACAGGGGCGAACGCGGCCGCGTCGTGGGTGTCCAGTATCAGGCGGGTGACGTCGTCGGCCTCGTACGGCACGGCTGGGTCATCAAGGAAGTCGGTCAGGGGCACATCCGCTAGGGCGCGCCGGGCAGCCGCGCGTTCCTGTTCACTGTCGGCGGCGATACCAGCAAGCTGGTCCCCTGAGCGTTCGGGGCTGGCTGCGGCGAGCAGCGCAGCCAGCGTCCCGTAGCGGGTCCGTCCCGGCCCGGTGCGGGTGAGGTAGCTGGCCATCACGCACGCCGCCTGCGGACGAGCACGTCCAGGGCAACCGCGGCGACCACGATCACGCCCTTGGCGATCAGCTGAAAGTTCTGGTCCAGGTTCAGGCTGTAGAACACGTTCGTCATCGTGGCAAGGATTAGCAGGCCGACGGCCGAGCGCCACACGGCGCCCTCCCCACCACGCAACGAGGTTCCGCCGACCACCACGATCGCAATGGCGTCGAGCGAGACGGTCCCGCCAACGTTCGCCTGGCCGACGCCCAGTCGAGACGCGTCAATCATCCCGGCGAACGCGGCGAGGACTCCGGTCATCACGTAAACGCTGGCGATCAGCCACGGGACCCGAAGCCCGGACAGCAACCCGGCCTGCTCGTTGCCACCAACCGCTGACACGTTGCGGCCATAGCTCGTTTGCGCCAGCAGGAGCGCGCCCACGAGGCCACCGGCCAGCAGGATCCAGATCGGGAGCGGAACGCCTCCGATGGTGGTCAACGCAAGATTTTGGAAGCTCGCGCCGGGCACCACCAGCGGGGCGGAGTGGGAGTAGATGTAGGCGAGCCCAGAGATAGCCGACGCGGTGCCGAGCGTGGCGACGAATGGGTTGACCTTCAACCGGGCAACGAGGACGCCGTTGACCGCCCCGGCTGCGATGCCGGCGCCCAGCGCCGCCAGGCCACCGACCGCCACCGAGCCAGTGTCCTTGGTGACACCGGCGAAGACGCAGCCCCCGATGGCGTAGACGGATCCCACAGACAGGTCGAACCCGCCCGAGATGATCACGAATGTCATACCGATCGCGATGATCCCTTCGGCTGCGTTCTGCGTGAGGATATCGCGCAGGTTCTGCGGCTGGAGGAACCCGTGGTAGAGGATCGTCGCCACGATCACTAGCACGACCAGCACGCCGACCATCACGTAACGCCCGGCCAGTGACCGCAGGAACGCTGCGGTGTCTCGTCTCGGTTCGGCTCTGTCGGACTGGATTTCGGGGTTGTCGATGCTGGTGCTCATGACACTTCCTCTTCCTCTTCACGAAATCCCATGCGGACAACGTCGGCGACTCGGAACTGCGGGTCGGTTGCGTCGAGTGAGGCCACGGCGTGGCCGTGGACAAACACGATGAGCCGGTGGGAGATCGCGAGGACTTCCTCCAGCTCCGAGGAGGTGACCACGATGGCGCTGCCGGCCTCCGCGAGCGAGACAAGCGAGCTCAGCACCTCCGACTTGGCCCCGATGTCAATGCCGCGTGTCGGCTCGTCGATGAGGAACACGCGTGGATCGCGCGCTGCCCACTTGGCGAGCAGCACCTTCTGCTGATTCCCGCCGGACAGTTCGATGACCGGGTCTTTAAGCCGTGACGGCTTGAACCCGAAGAACTGCGCGTACGGGGCCGTGTCCCGCCTTTCTCTGCGACGGTCGAGTTTCACCCTGCGCGGCGGCCTCCGTCCGAGCCACACGTTGCTGGCGCCATCCATATTCAGAACCAGCCCGGTCTTTCGGTCCTCCGGAACCATGACGATGCCTCGAGCGATAGCTTCCCTGGTGCTGCGGGGCCACCCGATATCGACGCCGTCGACTGTCATCGACCCGGACGACGCCGGTTCGAGCCCAGCCAGCGACCGTAGGAACGTTGTGCGTCCCGCGCCAACGAGACCCCACAGCCCGACGATCTCGCCTGCGGCGACTGTGAGGTCGATTCCGTGAAGTACTCCTGGTAGGCGAACACCGACCGCTTCGAGTACTGAGGTGCTCCCGGCCGCCTTGCCGCGCTCGGCGACCACCTCAACCTCACGGCCGACCATGGCGCGGATGAGTGCCTTCTTGTCCCAGTCGCGGCGCGGAGCCGATCGCGATAGCCGCCCGTCACGTAGCACCGAGATGTCGTCGGACATCGCCAACACCTCGTCGAGGTTGTGGCTGATGATCACGATGGTGGTTCCCTGATCACGGAGCCGGTTGATGACCCGGTACAGCACGTCACGTTCACGCTCGGCCAACGCGGCAGTCGGCTCGTCCAGAAGCAGCACCTTGGCGCCGGATTCGACGCCACGCATGATCTCGAGGATCTGCTGCTGCGACACAGAAAGATCGGCCGCGGCCACGGCCGAGTCGATGTGAGTCTCGAAGAACTCGCACAGCTCCATGAACCGGGCTCGCATCTGCCTACGGGCAAGCACGCCCGCCCGGGTCCGGGTCTGACCAAGGAACACGTTGGCTTCAGCGCTCAGCATCGGCACCATCATCAATTCCTGGTACACGGCGACCAGGCCGAGACCACGGGCCTCCCGAGGTCGCCCGCCGTGCAGCCGCTGGCCGAAGACCTCGATTGTTCCGGTGTCACTTGCTAACCGCCCCGAGATCATTCCGAGCACAGTGGACTTGCCGGCGCCGTTCTCTCCGACCAGGGCGTGCACCGTGCCTGGCCGGATCTCGATCGACACGTCGTCGACGGCCGTGGTGTTGGCGAATTTCTTGGTGATCTGCCGGCAGGACACGGCGCTCGGTGCGGCTTCGCTCATGTCGTCTGCTCCCGTGCTCGAGTTCGGTCGGGGCGGTGCGGTGCGGGCTGTCAGTACTCGGCGGTGAACTTGTCGACGTTCTGCGCGGTGACGAATGCCGTGCCGGGCAGCTTCGGGGACTTGGTTAGGTCGATGAAGTGGTCGACCGTCTTGCCGTTGACAACGTCGGCCAAGGCGTCGATCGCGTCGATGGTCTCCTGCTTGGGCAGCATGACGACGGTCTGCTCGATGTCGCCGGCCTTCACCGCACCCAGCGACCAGTTGTCTCCGCCGAAGTCGTAGGTCTTGACCTGGCCTTTCTTGCCGGCGCCGTTGACCGCCTGCACAACGCCCCGGGTCATGCCGGAATAGTTGGAAATGAAGATGCCCAGCCCTGGGTTGGCCTGCAAAATTGTCTGGGCCGCGGCGAAGGCCTTCGGCGTGCTGTAGTCGGTCGTCTGCTTGGCAACGATCTCGAACTTGTTGTTTGCCTTGATGAGCTCTTCGGCGGCGCGCATGACGAGCGTGTTGGCGTTGAGGTCGGGGCCGGTGATGACCGCGACCTTCCCGCCGGAAGGGTTGGCGTCGATGATCGACTTGACCCATTGGTCATAGCTGGCAACGGTCTGACCGCCAACGTAGGTGACGGTTCCCGGCTGCCACAGCTGGTCCCCTTCCTTCACGGCGCGGTCACAGATGGGCTCGTTGAAGACTGAGACGAGGATCCCCTTGTCTACGGCCTCCTTGGTCAGCAGGTTGCACAGCAGGTTGCCGTCGTTCGGTTCGACCGCGAAAGCGTTGTACTTGCCGCTGGTGAGCGCAGTCTGGATCTGGTTGTACTGGGTCTGCGCGTCGAACTGGCCGTCGAACACGTTCAGCGTTGCGCCCAACTTTCCCGCCTCCGCGTGCGCAGCCTCGATCGCTGCCTGCAGGTAGGAGTCACCTGTGCCGGCGGAGAAGTAGGCGATCTTGAGCTGGGACGGCTGCGTTATCGAGACCGACGGTCCGGCGCCGGCACTGTTGGATTGGCTGGCCTTGTCGCTGGCAGTGGAGCAGGCGCTGAGCGCGAGAGCGGCGGCGACGAGCGTGGTGGCCGCGGCCCTGGTGTGACGCATGGTCATGGTGGAGTGCTCTCTATGAGTGGGGCCGTTGACCGGTCAGTCGGTCCACGTGTCGTAGATGTCGGACAAGGTGGCGAACCAGACACCGTCCTGGCTGGCCATGTGGTCGATCAGCCGCTCGAACATCAGCAGGTGGTGCGCCCGGCCGATGGT
>JAABUT010001295.1_pt1 | contig 29537 bp, 45 predicted proteins | sample 5559281 | NCBI WGS metagenome assembly JAABUT01 (sample SAMN10711880, study PRJNA513359) | rock metagenome | isolation source: Antarctica rocks | place: Antarctica: Victoria Land, Ricker Hills nord | collected 2016-01-04
GTGCCGTGGTGGCGCTGCTCCATCGTGGGTAGAACGCCTGGATCGTAGGGGTTGTGTGGGTTTATATTGGCTCGGCGTCGTGACAGAGTCGGACGCGGGCTCCGGACCGCCTAACCCGTCCGCCGGCGCCCAACCGAGACCTTCGGACGGGGCGGGGAACCCATCGGGCGCAGATGCGTCCACGGGGTGAAGCCGCGCTTAGCGTGGCCGGGCACCGATCGCCCGAACCCGACAGCTAACTTCGCCGGCGGAGGATCGGAGGATCCGCATGTCCCGAAACTCTTACCTGGGCCGGCACCGTGCGGCCCACACCAGCATCAGCGGCCGGATTGCACGCGGCGGGGCGGTGGCGGTGACAGCTGCGGTCGCCTCGCTCGGTGTGGTGGCAGGACCGGCCGCCGCGTCGCCCGGCCACAACTGGAACGGTGTCGCGCGCTGCGAGTCCAGCGGCAATTGGCACATCAACACCGGTAACGGCTTCTACGGCGGGCTGCAATTCACTGCCGCAACGTGGCTCGGCTACGGCGGAGGGGTCTACGCCCCGCGGGCGGATTTGGCGGGCGACGCAGCGCAGATCGCGATCGCGGAGCGGGTCCTGGTTGGGCAAGGGATCGGCGCGTGGCCGGTGTGTGGCCGATACCTGGACGTGGGCTCCGTTGTCGCCGACACGCAGGCGAAGATGCGACCCGCGGCCCGACCCCTCGTGACGCCGCAGCCCGTGTCGGTGGACCGGGACGGGGACGGGGACGATGCGGGCGCGCGGGCCGCCGCCGGAGAAGGTCGGTATGTGGTCCGCTCTGGGGACACTTTGGAGTTCATCGCCGTTCGGCACCACGTCGTTGGTGGCTGGGCGACGTTGGCCCACCTCAACCGCGACGTCATCGAGAACCCCAATCTGATCTACCCCGGTGAACACATCACCCTCTGACCAGCTCACCAGCGGCCCGCGGCGCCAGCCCCAGCGGGCGTCCCAGGCTCCGGGCCGCCGCCGGCCTCGCCGACCACGGCATCACCGAAACCGAGCGGCTCATAGCCAACAACACCCCCGTGCTTCGGCTCGTCCCAGCCACCGGTCCGAGGCGGCACCCGCTGGCGCCGCGTTGACGACAACTGTTCGGACAGGAACGCACGTGCCGACCGCCAAGACGTGACCCGCGCACTGCAGGCGGCGAACGCGATTGGCAACCTCGCGGCCTTCAACGTCGAGGCGGTTCAGCGGCTTTCTGATGATTGTTGTTGGCGTCGGTGGGTATTCAGCGCGATGACGGTCTGTCGTCGAGACTGCGCTGCATCGTTGTCGCGTGGTCTCCGAGCCGAGGCGCAGGTATGTCGACCAATGTCGAGAAGTCCATCTTGGTGAACGTGCCCGTGGCGGTTGCCTACAACCAGTGGACGCAGTTCGAGGATTTCCCACAGTTTATGAACGGCGTGAAGTCCGTCACGCATCTCAGCGACGATCGCCTCGAGTGGGTCGCTGAGATCGGGGGCATCCGCCGCCAGTGGGAGGCCAGGATCGTGGAGCAGGTGCCCGATCAGAAGGTGGCCTGGGCCGCACGTCTGGTGCGACCAACGCTGGCAGCGTGACGTTCGAGGATGTCGGCGGTGGACAGACGTCGGTGCGCCTGGTGCTCGAGTACGAGCCCGAGGGCCTGGTGGAGAAGATCGGCGACAAGCTGAACGTCGTGGAAAACCAGGCAGAGGGTGACCTCGACCGGTTCAAGGCGTTTATCGAGGCCGAGGGTTACGCTACCGGCGCCTGGCGTGGATCGGTTCAGTCGGCGACGCTGGTCGGCACCCCTGGCGTGGACGATGCCAGTGCGTCACGCGGCGACGATGGCAAGGCCGGCGTATCCGCAAAGGCTGTCGCCGCGGGCGTGGGACTCGCCGCGGCGGCCGGAGTGGCCGCTGCTGTCGCTGCCGCGAAAACCAGCAGTGCCGACGACGCTTCCGTTCCTGACACGGCCGAGGGTCTGCCCACCCCGTCGCCCCCGCCGATCGTCGTCGAGACTGACGCCATCGATGACCCGCTGCGGTTCGACCGGCTCGGCACCGCCGGTGAGGAGCGGTCACTTGCTTACGAGCCACCTGTGACCAGCGGCGAGGAATCCGCCCGCGCAGGCGGATTCCCCGAGGGTAAGTCGTAGGAGGTACCGCAGAACGGGACGACAACCCGGTGCCCAGAGCCGGGCGTGGACACGGACGAGCGGCCGGGTCCACGAGGTCCGCTCGGGGTACGAGCCGCACGTGTTCCGTACGTTCAACTTCGTTACCTCAACCGATCGGTGAGACGCGTCCTCGCCAACGATTGGCTCACAGCAAGGCAATGGCCGCACCGCCTGACGCCGAAGCAGCGCCGGTTGTACAGCAACCTGTACGGCCCTACGTCGCTGACTGGCGATGCGGGATGTGCATCAGCCGCTGGCGGTCAGAAGACGCGTCGTCGCGTCCCGCCGATGGGCACCAGGTTCAGGATCACGCCGACGACGAGCAGCACGATGCCAATCCAGAGGAGTAGATGCAACGAGGCTACGACTAAGCCGACAATGATGGCGATGACTCCGAGAATGACCATGCTGACTCCTCGAGTTGGGTGTTGTTCTGATCCCTAAAGTTACTCGTCAGAGGCGCCGATCGTCGTCAGGCGCATCAGCGCCAGAGCCAGAGCCAGAGCCAGAGCCAATCGTAAGGGCGAAGAGCGGCTGCGGTGCACTGCCTCCGCCGCAGCATGGGAGCACCAGAGCCTCCAATCGCTTGCGGCCGACACGCGATCGGTTTCACCCACACAGGCCGCATTATCCACGTCGCCCCAATAACTGACGATTACTGACACGCCGAGCTCACCGATGAATAAGACCCGCCAGACTGCGCGAACTCGGGGTGCCGGTAAGAATGCTGTCACCAGCCCCAAACCGGGTGGCCTTGCTGAGCCGGGTCAGTGCTGGCGTCGTCGGGCGGCGGGGTCGTGGGCCGCGGTCATCGCGGCGACGGCCTCGGCGGAGGGGTGAACGTAGCGCTGGAGAGACCGTAGGTTCTTGTGGCGGCTCTTACCCATCAGCAGGGGCAGGGAGACGTTCGCGTCGGCGAGGGTGGTCAGCGCCGAGTGCCGGAGCTGGTGCAGGGTCAGTCCGGTGCGGCTGATCCGCCGGGAGTGCCGCTTGAACAGGTATTCGGCGCGTTCGTAGGACAGCCGTCCCCGCCCGGTGACGGGGCAGACGTCGACGGTGGCGGGTGTGCGGGCGGGTGCGGGCGGCGATCGGCGAGGAACAGTGGGCCGGTCTGGCGTCCGGCGATGATGCGGGGCAGCAGGCGGGCGGAGCCGGACTGAAAATGCAGCCACTCGGTGTCACCGCCCTTGGAGGTGGTGCGGGCGCGCTTGTTGCCCAGGTCGACGTCCTCCACGTTGAGGGACAGAACTTCCTGCGCGCGGGCGGCCGTTTCATACAGCAGCCGCCACAGGCACTTCTCCCGGACGGGGACGTCCTCGCGGCGGAACAGCCGCTCCCGCGAGGTGTCGGCGACGGCCTTGGTGCCGTCGGTCTTCTCCGGGCGCCGCTCCAGGCCGGCACAGAGGTCGACCTGCAGCCAACCCTGGCGACGGCAGAACACGGTGAACGAGCGCAGCGTGGCGACGTTGCCGGTTCCAGGTGGCCGGCGCCAACGGCCCCCAGCTGTCCGCGGCGAGCTCTACGACGGCAGGGCCGTCGAGGGCTTCGAGCGGTCGGTCGCCGTACGCGGCGGTCAGCGCGCTCATCGTCTGCCCGTAGGAGCGGCGGGTGGTCGTGGCGGTGGCGCGGGCGAGGAACGCATCGGCCGCGTCGGCGACGGTCCGGGCGGGTGGCACCAGGTACCTCCGGCGGGATGTGACAGGGAATGTGTCATCGCCGACGGTAGCGGATGATTCTCGATACTCGCCTGACCTGCGGCGGTCTGCACCACGAGACTGCCGTTGTGACAGGGAATTGTTCATTCCCCGTCATGTCCGGTGGCGTGGCGCCGGGGAGGCACTGCGGAAGCTGGTGTGAGCGCCTAACGCCGACCGGGCGGGGTGGCGTCGTCGATCATCGGGCAGATCCCTGCCGGGTCGCCGCCCACGTCGCCGGCCCGGTCGACAGCGGCGTGGTGGTCGGTGCGACGTGCGACCAGTGTTGCGCGCAGCTCCCGCAACTCGCGCAGTGTGTGGTCGATCTCGGCGATGCGCTGGTCGAGCAGTTCCCCGGTCCGGCCGCAGCGCACTGCTCCGCTGCGGTGGGTGGTCAAGATCTCCGCCGCCGCGTCCAGGCCGAGCCCGAGTGAGCGGACCCGGCGAATGAAGCGCACCGTGTCCACGTCGGACTCGGTGAAGACCCGGTACCCGACCGCGGTTCGCGCCGCAATCGGGAGCAGCCCGCGGGCCTCGTACAGGCGTACCGCCTTGGTGCTCACCCCGGCCGCCCGCGCCACCTGACCCACCGTGAACATCCAGGCCCTTCCCGAGCGGTACAAACCTCGTCCTTGACGGTACCCCTGGGGCAAGGTTCTACCGTTCCTGGTGGCACTGAAACCATCACCATCAAGGAGGCATCATGGCGTTTCGTGAAGGCCAAATCTACCGCTGTGTCGATCCCGCCTGCGGGTGCGAGGTCACCGTCACCAAGAGCGCGCCGCCGGACTGTTCCGGTACCGCCAACCCCACCTGCTGCTGCGGCAAGGAGATGACCAAAGTCTCCGGCTGAGCGCCCCGTCGACCGGTCCATCCCGCGGCGAGCGTCATGCCGCGGGGCCGAGGCGCAGGCGGGAGCTCATGTCCAGATGGACCTCCCCGTAGGGCAGGACGTGCACCCAGAACAGCGGGGTCAGACCGCGCCGGTCCGCCGGGGTGAGAGTGTCCGCCCACGCGGGTTCGGCGAGGACGTCTTGGAGCATGAGGGTGTTGACGTATTCTCTGAACTTGACATGCCGGCATGTCAAGTTCAGAGAATACATCGACCTGCTGTTCTTCAACTGGGCTCAGTCCCGGTTCGTCGTTGTGGAGCTGAAGATTGGCCCGTTCCAGCCCGAGTACGTCGGTCAGCTCGGCTTCTACGTGGCCTGGGTCGACGACAACCTGCGTCACCGAGACACTCACGCTCCGACCGTCGGGATACTGCTGTGCGCGGGCCGCAATAACAACGTCGTCCGCTACTCCCTCGCCGGCACCTCCGCGCCGCTGGCGGTCGCCGACTACACCTACGACGCTCTGCCAGCATCCGCGCGCGGCGCGGTTCCTACCGGCGCCGAACTGGCCAGCGCGGTGGACGCGGCACTCGCCGAGCTGCAGACCGGGCGTCGGCGGCGGAACGGCTGACTCCGCAAGGCTCGGCATGATTGCACGCGCGGCGATTCAGCCGCCCAGGGCTCGGACCTCACGGTCGACCACCGGGCGCTCCTCGCGGCGAGGCAGTGACTGAGCGTGGGCCGGCGCATTACTGTCGTTCTGGTCGTGGTCCGGGGTGTGGGCGGTGCTCATGGTGGCCTTCTTCGAATCGGGTGGTGCCGGACAGGTTTTGTCCTGCCCGGTAGAAAGACGCGTCGAGCTCAGCTCTTGCGGTTGCTCTCGCCGTTGTCGGTGTCGATCTGTTCCTTGCGGACCTCTTCGGTGACCTGCTCGTCACCGGTGACGGTTTCGGTTCCCAGGCGCACCCGCTCGACCGGGACGGTTTCCTTCTCCACCACCGGTCGCTCGGCGTGCAGGGTCACTTCGTGCTCTTCCGACGTCAAGTCGCCGCCGGCCATCGCGTCGGCACGGTTCGCTGGCTACTTGGTGAACGCGTCCTTGACGTCACCGGCGGCATCTTTTGCTTTGTCGCCGGCTTGCTTTGCGTTCGCCTTGGACACGTCGGCCTGGCCTTCGGCCTTCATGTCGTCGTTGTTGGTGACATCGCCCAGGCTCTCCTTGGCCTTTCCGGCGACTTCTTCCAGTGCGTGCTTGGCCTTGTCTGCTGCACTCATGACGGTCCTTTCACAAAGGTGGTGGCTCATTCGGCCGCGGTTGCGGTCAAACGTGGGTGTGGTTGGGTCAGGCGCGTCGCCGCTGCAGGGCCAGGTAGATCAGCAAAACGATGATCGAGCCGATGATCGAGCCGATCCAGCTGGAGGGTTGCACGAACCCGGATCCGTGCCCGAATATCAGTCGGCCTAGAAAGCCGCCGACGAAGGAGCCGATGACGCCCAGGACGAGGGTGGCGAGTAGGGACAGGTTTTGCTTGCCGGGGACGATCGCGCGGGCGATCAGTCCGGCGATGAAGCCGATGACGAGGAGTCCGATGATGGTGCCGAGCATGGTAAATCCCTACCTGACGGAGTGGTTGACTATTTTTGGCGTTTGGCCGACCGGCGTTGGGCGAAGTGGGCGGTTTTGCGGAGCGTGCGGCTCGCCGTGGAGGGGCCCTGGCGAGCTTCCAGGCGTTGACTGATCTTGCGGGCACCAAAGCCGACGAGGGGCAGTGCGACGCCAGCAATGAGCCAGATGCGGAGGCGGCCAGAAAGTAAAGCGATCATTGAAGATCCTTGTGTCGGAGTGGAATGCGAACCTGTGGAATGCTTTACCGGACGCGCGCCTGTTGATGCTGTCGAGCGGCAACGCTCAGTCGAACTCGGCAATAGAGGTCGTCGCGACCGGTGATGCCGCTCAGGTCGGCCGCGATCGTGTCCGCGGCTCGCGCGATCAGATCGATGTCAGCTTCGGGTTCTACCACCGCGCGGAGGTCGGCGACGCGCTGACCACGTTCGCGGATGAGTTTGGTACGGACAGACCGAACGCCGCGCGTTTCAGCGAAGACGTCACCCGCGGTACTCACAACGGCGCCGACATCGGCAGTGAGCCGGCCCTTCGATGACCCGCCAACCAGGGTCATGGCACCGACCCGACGGTTGGGCAGATGGGCAACCAGCCAGCGAACTGCTACTAGCACAAGGACGAGGCCGGCGCTGCCGGCGGCCCACGGCCACCACGACTGCGCAATATCCCGGCTGACCATGCCGGTCGCCAGGTTTCCCTTCAGCGCAGACCAGTCGCCATGCCACCAGACCAGCACAGCGGCGCCGGCCGCAAGACACGCAAGCGCCAGAACGAACGTCACCAGGCGATCAAAAGCAATGGTCAATCGACTCATGACCGACCCCCGTCTGCGCGAACCTTGGCCTGTACCCGCGGCGGTGATGCCAACGCTTGAAGTCGGTCCGACACCGCTGTCTCGATCGCAGACCCCACCGTGCTGGTGTCCGCGATGATCGTCTCGGCCTCGATCGTCACCTTGCGCCTGGTGGCGGTCGCTTTCGCGTCGCTCACACCGTCCACCCGGCTCGCGACCGCGCCGGCAAGGCGAGCCACATCGGCCGGTCGTAAGTACACACCCGTCGTGGCGGTCACGGCGACCACCCGTCGAGGGCGTGGCCGCACAGCAGCGACCAGCAGCCACAACCCGAGCAGCACAAGGCCGACCCCAACCGGGACACACCAAGCAGCAGCAGTCAGACCATTGACGCGCGTGGCGCCCTGGCCAACCCACGAAGCGCCGCCAATCACGCCGGCACCGAGCAGCGCCTCCACGATCCCGAGCGCACCGAGAGCCAGCACAAGCACGGCCACGACGACACCGACACGAGCCGCGGCCCCCACGCCAACCGGCGTCTTCGCCGCCGACAGCGGTGCCGGCTTCGCGTCCGAACCATGCTGGCCCGGCCCGGCCGACTCATGGACAGTCTGAACACTCATCGAACCCTCTCCACTGCGGTGCGCTGGGCTCGAACCATCTGAGCAACGCTCACGTCGACGACGTCGACGGACAGACCAGTCAAGGCAGCCACCCGCTCAGTCACATGGTCGCGAGCCTGGGCCGCCGCGTTCGGCAGCGACGCAGGCCACGCGAGGGCCAGCTCCATCGCGATACGGACATGCTGGCCAGCTTGCTGGACATCGGCCTTCGGATAGCGATGGCCAACGGCCTTGTCCAAACGCGACCCCGACGTCACCACTGACTCGACCTCGACCGCGGAGATGCTCGCAATCCGCTCGATCACACGATCGGCGAACGTCAACGACCCGCGATCACTGCCGTCGCTCGACTCGGAACCCTCGCCGCTGCGAGTCGGATCAGCCACGACCGCGGCCGCGAATGAGATCGGCCAAGTTCAGCTCACCAGCGAGCTGACCACCGACCAGGTAGCCGACAGCGCCGAGTACCAAGGCGATCAGGAAGCCAGGAAATCCTCCCGCAGCAGCAGCAATGCCCAGCAGTAGGCCGGCGATAAGGCCGATAGTTGAGGTGGTCACGTGGTCTCCTCAGAGTAGTTCGACGACTCACTCAGCGTGAGATCGATAATGTCTTCGATGGTCACGTTCACCGGCGTGCCTACCAGCGCATGCACCACCCGGCGAACCGCCGACGCCGTCGCGAGCACCGGCGTACCCCAGGTGATGACGACGTGGACCTCGGACAGGTCATCGCGCACACGGATGCCCGACACGCGTCGACCCGGCAGATACGTCGCGACCTCACCGAACGCCCCGCCGTGCAAAGCGGACACGCCGGGGACCTTCAAGACGGCCTGCTCGATCAGGTCGGCGATCTCGAGCGGGTGACCCGGGCTCTGAGCGACACCGGTCACTGCACGCGAGCGGGCTGGTCGTCGCTGTCGTCCTGATCATCCGAAGCCACATACACGTCCTGGACCTCGATGTTCACCTCGGTGACACTCAGGCCGGTCATCCGCTCCACCGCGGACACGATGTTGCGACGAATGCCCTGCGCCAGATCCGCGATCGCGACGCCGTACTCAGCCACCAGCTGAATATCGATCGCGGCCTCACGCTCGCCCACCTCGACCGAAACACCCTGGCTGTGGTTGGTGCTCGAACCGGGGATCCGTTCCCGCAGCATCCCGACCGCACGCGAGGCGCCACCACCAAGCGCATGCACACCAGATACCTCTCTGGCAGCGATACCCGCGATTTTCGACACCACAATGTCAGCGATCGTGGTCTTCCCCTGCTCCGACGCCAACGCGGCGTCCCCGGTCTTCGTCGAGCCGGTGGTCGAAACAGCGGTCGTAGGGCGTGCGGTCTGAGCGGTCACGATAAATCGTCCTCCAGTAGATGCATGAACTTCAACGACATATAGACGCGGGACCCGCAAGAACGTCACGCCAATCGAATGTGACCTATATCACAGTGTTCGATGTTTCTGTTCGAGGCCGGACTGTACGTTTCCAGGTCCATACCGCCACAATCGCAAGCGCCTCACGCAGGAAGGGCATCGGTCATGGCGAAACGAATCTTCCTCCGCCGCAGGAGGCGCGCAGCCGGCGACTACGAAATCGTCCAACGCCACGTGAATGACACCAAAGAGATACCGCAGACAGTTTCTCAACCTATGAAACCTAAACACGTCTATCTGCCGGAAAAGCCGTAATTCTCGGCTCAACGCCGCATATACGAGCCGCTACGTTTCAACCGCACGGTGGAAGTTGCACCACAGCGCACCTCCGCCCTCGGCAGTGACGCCGACGGCTATCCACACCTCGACGACCAGTTCCTTGCTCGGCCGAAGAAGCCACACGCCATCCGTGCGTCGATGGAGTAGCCCACGATCGTGTGCGAGTAGCAGTCCTTGACCGCACACAGGTAGAGCCTGCCCTCGCCGGTGGGGTGCTCGCTGATGTCGGTCAACCACGTCTCGTCCGGCCGAATCGCGGTGAAGTCATGGCTGGCGCGGCCGCGCTCGTCGACCACGGCGAGGAGGTCGTCGTGGACCGGCGGCCCGGGCTTACGGCTGCGGCCGCGCTTCCTGGAACGCAGCGAGAAGATCCGCTGCGCCGAGCACGCCGCGACCCGGTTCTCCGAGGCGACGATCCCCGCCTGGGCGAGATCGTCAGCGATGAACCGGTATCCGTAGCCCGGGTCATCGGCATGGATATCGAACGCAGCGTTGATCAGGTGCGCGTCATCCCACTCCCGCTCGGAGATCGGGTCCTTAAGCCACTTGTAGTACCCCGGGACGACGGGCCCAGCACCCGGCACGCCACCAGGACCGGCACCCGGATGCGGGCACCGGCCGCGGCCATCTCACGGACGAGCGGGAAGACTATTTTCCCGGCAGTTCGCCTGGGTCCGGGTTAGGTTGACATAGCCAGGCCAGGGTGGCGCGCCCGCACAGGTCGTCTCCCACCACCGGGGCGTCGATGTTGAGCTCGAGGTTGCGGTATAGGCCGGCGCCGGTCAGGTTCGATGACCCCACGTAGGCCCCTGTCGATCCGAACTGCATACCCGGCTTGTGGAAGATGTAGGTCTTGCCATGCAAGGGCTTCTCGGTGAAGACCTTCATCTGCACAGCACCGTCTTCGAGCTGGCTCTTCAACGTGCGCAGCGTCGTCTGACCGGTCTTCGTCGCCAAGCCGCGCATCAGCTGGTTGCGGAGATGCCGCACCAGCTGATCCCGCCGCGCCAGCGCCTTGCCATAGTCATGGATGTCCGACCCGTACGGCGCCGGCTGCACCGCCTCCTGGAGCGAGTTCAGAATCTCTTGGGAATCCGACGGGGCCACCATCCCCACCAAGACGCGTGCCCGCGGTTCATCTGACAGCTCGCCAGGCGTCCGCTTCGACTCGATCACCTCGGCGAAGCTCGACCATCCACGCAGATCCAGATACCCCGTCGCCACATCCACCGTGTCGAACTGCTGCAGCGACTCCTGCAGCGCGGCGCCGAGACGAGTGCCGTCGGTGATGTTGTCGAAAATGTTCGGCACTGAACAGGTTCCTCACGTGACGCGGATGTCATCAGAGCCAAACCTAGCCAAGTTGACGATCCGGCACATTTGCCCGATTGGCTCACTATCCCGATCCTCCTTGCGAGCCGCCTCAACACCACCCGAGCGCAGTGAACCTCCCCGTAGGCGGGCCCGGTCAGCCTTCGGGCGCAGCCTCAGCGATAGTCGGCTCCAACACGTCGGCCAGAAAATTAAACGGTGTGCTCAGTTGTCCGAGCACCGCGCGCGCGGGCTGGCCGGCGAGGAGTCTGTCGTAGTCGGCTTCAGCTTCCGCAGCCGCTTCGGCGGCCCGTCTACCTTGGAGAGCGCGGGCCGGGGGTAGGTCTGCCAACCGGCGCCACCGCCATTCGTGCGTCGCCATTGGAAGAACGAACGGGACCCAATGCTGGCGGGCTTGGTCGTCAAGGACGACCGCCCAATTGAGCGCCTCGAACAGCGGAGCGAAGGTCCTCCCGGCATCCCGGCTCAGCGCCGCCACGTGGAACCGTTGGCGCGCCTGCTCGTAGCCCGCGAGCAAGACCCGGAACGTGACGATGTTGGTCGCGTATGGCTTCATTGCGGGGCGCCGCTCTCGCCGTCGGCACCGAGCGAGTCAGTGAGGTCAACAGCCTCCATCGGGGACGACCCATGGGGACGCTCAACCACCGACTCATCGCGGCGTCCAGGAGGACTCAGCTGCGCCGGAAACATCTGCCCAGTCTCGCTCATCGACTGACTCCCGGACGTCCCTTATGACCTGCCGGACTCCTCAGTGCGGACGTGGGCAGGCTTGGCCGCTCTCGCTCTGGCAGCCGAACCTGGCACCCGCGCCTCTGAAGCGATCCGGGATCCCCTCGGACCGCCCGCATTGAGGTGGCTAGACAGTGTCCGGGCCCGGATTGCATCTAGTGTCGCGTGTTTGAAGTCTTTTTACGGGGTCTGGCTTTGGCGAGGATGGCGTCGGCGGTCTTGGGGTCGGAGTAGCAACCGCGCAGGATCGTGCGCTAAGCAGCTGCCCCCCTTGATGAGGTCGCGGTCGCGGGGGGTGTTGCGGAGCCTCGTGGGCCGCCGGGGCTCCGTAGCCCGATCTTCTGACGACTGCGTTTAGGAGGACGCCGGTCTGCTCGGTCGTAGCCGGCACGGCGGCCTGCGGGTCGAGCGCTGAGCAAGCGTAGGTGGCGCAACGGGTCGGGCTCAAGGGCGGGTTCTGGTTCAAATTTGCTACTCAGACCCCGGATTCCTCGCTCGTTCGTCAGTCAGGTCGGCTCCTTCACTCGCCAGGAGACGCTGAGACCCACCCGCGCACACACCAAATGCCCCTGGTAATGAGAAGGTCGTCGGTTCGATTCCAGCGCGGGTTCTCCGACCCAGTGGCGAGGCGAGTCCGTCGCTTTTTCCTTCTGCCTACGTGTTGTTGGTGTTCTTACCTGTCGAGGCTGGCGGGTTGGACCTGGGTACCACGGCTGGGGGTTTTGCGGGCCAGGGGTGATGCCGGGTTTTTACCGGCAGTGTTGACCGCTTCGGTGGCCGGTGTGGCGTGGCTGGTGTCGGCGTGCATTCGCGTGGCGATCGCGTGTGGGTCGATGCCTTGGGCTTGTAGGTCGTGCGCGGTGGCGGCGCGCCGCTCGACGCTGTCATATCTTGCGTGCTCGGCGTCAGGACCGGCAGGGCGCCGGTCCTCGTTCCCCGCGTGGGTCATGAGGAGCTGCGCCTCGGCGTTCTCGGCGGCTCGATCATGGCGTGCGGTGGGCTGGACGCTGTCGTGTTCGGCTTGTTCGACGGCGTGACGCACCGCCGCCGGGTTGGCACCGGCATGGTCGATGTCGATGCCGTAGCGGGTGCGCAGTTCGTCTCTGATGCGCTGCTCGGCCCGTCCCGCTTCGGGGTCGTCGGTCGCCCAGGCGCGGGCGACTTGATAGGTGTGCCCGATCTGTTCCGGGCTGGCCTGTTCCCACCAGTCCGGGCGGTGGACGTTGCCCAGTTCGACGCGTGCGGCGGCCTGCTCGGCCGTCAGCCGGGACTGCACGGCCCGGGCCTGGTGTTCGCTGCCGGCTCGGGTCCGGCGTAGCGCGTCTTCGCGGGCGCGCGTGACGCGTTCGGCGACCTGACCGGCGGCGGTGATCAGGACCCGGAGCTGGCCCTCGAGCGCGTCTTCGATCCCATCGGATTCCTCCACCATGACGTGGTCTCCTCTCTCTATCGTTCCAGGCCCCGGTCGGTGGCTGGCGTGGTTGTCTGGCGAGCCCGGTCCGGCTCGAGCGGGTTCGGCACCGGCGAGGTCGCTGCGGTGGCGGGTGTGGCCTGGCCGGCGCGGACCCGGCCGAGCATGGCCTGCGCTTCCGGGTCGAGCCTCGCCGGACGTTCCGCCGTGATGGTCTGGCCTGGGTCACGGGGTTGACGCGCGTCGATCGGCTTGGGCATGGCGTCGCGCACCCGGACCAGCCGAGCCCGGGTGTCCTCGGCGAGACACCGCGCCTGTCGTGCCTGTTCCCCGGCCACCGCGGCGTCGTAGACGGCCTGGGTGAGCCGCAACAGCTGGCGGATCATCACCGCCTGGCCGACGGTCCCCCGCCCACCCCTCGCGGCGCTGGCGAGCAGCATCGCCGCACCCGAGATCGCGGCCGTGCCCGCCTGTTCCGGCCGGACGGTGTGTTCATAGGTTTGCGCCGACCGTGACAGGGCGTCGGCCGCGGCGGCCAGATCCCCCGGGGTTTGTTCGGTCGCGGTCGACCACGCGGCTAGGGCGCCCGCGGTCTGCCGCGCGACCGTGGCCCAGGTGTCGCGGTCATCGACCGGCACCGTCCGCAGCCGGTCCACCAGCACCGCGAGGTCGGCGTTCTGTTGCTCCCATAACCCCGGATCCGGCTGCTCAGTTTCCCGGCCTGCCGTGACGACGCGGCGGCCGCGGTTGGCCGCGGTCCACTCCGCCACCGCCGCACTGGCCCCGGTCGGGGTGTCCGGCCACCCGTCCCGCAACCGCGGCAGCGACAGGTCCCGGCCCAAATGCCCGCCGCCGTACCAGATCGGCCGTTCCCCCGCCGCCGGTCGCGCGGCCACCGAATACCCGGTGACCACATCGGTCCGCCCGTCGGCGTACCGCGGCCGCACCAACAAACCGGTACCGCGCATCCGCCGCACGAACTCGGCCTCGCTCGCACTCGCCGTCGACGCCGCCCGCACCTTCAACGCCAACCCCGACCGCGGCTGAACACTCCAGACCTCGGCCGCGACCCGCGCCTGCCGCTCCTCGCGACCCAACTGCTCCCAGCCCGGCGCCTCCGCCCCCAGGGTCGGGCGGCCGCGTTCATACGTCGCCCGCGCCCGCGCCCGTGCCTGCGCCTCCCGTTCGGCCGGGTCATACCCGCGGGTCGCCCGCTCGGCCGTCACCGACTCCAACGGCTCCAACCCATACGCCGTCTCCAACGCTCGCGCGGCGGCCTGCGCCCGCCCGAAATCACGGTGAACCGATGCCTTGGTGCCGTCCTCCCGCACCAGGTTCACCGCGATGTGCAGGTGATCGTTCCCGTTCGCCGACACCCCATGCCGGATCCCGACCCACCGACACGGCGCCTTCGACCCGGCGTTGTCATCGAACCCCATCGCGGTCACGAAATCCCGCGCGATCCCCGCCCACGCCGCGTCACTCAACACCCCCTCCTCCGCGCGCAGCGACAACGAGCAATGCCACACATGACCCCCCGCCACCTCCACCCCGTACACGACCCGCGGCTGGTCCAGATGCCGTCCGATCCCCAGCGCCGCGTCCCGGCCCAACTCGTCATCGTCATGCCAAGCCAGCACCGCCGGATCACCCGCGACCAGATGCGGCTCGGTGTGCTCATTCGCCCGCCCCGGACCCACCAGATACCTCAACAACCCACCCATCCGGTCACCGCGAGACACGTTCGGCATCACGACAAGCTCAACCCCTCGATCGCAGCGTCGACCCGGTCGGCGACCTCCCGCACCTTCCCCAACGTCGCCACCGTCCCCGCCGACACCGCACCGGTCGCGTTCGCGACCCGCGCGATCTGGTTCACGTTGTTCGAAATCGCCGCCAACAACCGGTGCAACGCGAACAACTCGACCATCGCCTGCCGGCGCTGCGTCGGCGTCTCCGACGAGCCTGCCGCCAGCCCGGACTCCACCAACAACCGCGGGATCGTCACCCGCTGCGCCGCCGCCAACCCGACCAACACCGCCTCCTCCTCCGGCGTCACCTTCACCTTGTGATGATGCTGCCGGCCCCCCTCCACATTCGCCCGGCGTCGCCGCGCGAACAGCCGACCCGTCGGAGCCTGCCCACCCATCGCCACCGTCCCTTTCGGCCCAGCGCAGCGACCCCGCCCCGCGCGGGGACCACACCCCCAGTGTGCCCCGTCCACGACCCCACGTCGAGGATTTCAACCGACTTAGGGAACCTAACTCTATAGCTTGCTCCGTCTCTGGTCCTGATCTGCGTGATCGTGACCGTCGCCGACGGACGGGGCTGGCAACGACCAAACCCCCGGGGCGTGCAGGCACCCGGAACCCGCCCCTCGGCCGCGATCCTCACACCGCCAGACACCGCGCCAAATCGGCCCCACCGACCGCTCCCCCACCCCCTTCCGGCACGCACTCCGCTCATATCGCACCAGAAACCTGCTCCCCCGCACCCCCCGGATTGACCCACCACCCACCCGTGTAAAGCGGCATAGACGAGGAGACAGGAAAGAAGTAGGCCAGAACGAAACGCCACCAGCCAACCGCAGCGGATCCCCCTCACCGGATACGCGGCGCCAACACCCATGCAGCTCGCCGTCGAAGTCGGCGACACGCAGGCGGTCGAAGCGATGACCGTCAGTAGAGCCGGCCAGTCGCCGACGGTCGGACAGGGTCCGGCGGGCGAGCGACCGACTGTTCCGGATCCGTTGCCGCGGCGGCTCACCCCGGCGCAGCAACGCGCACTCCGCGACAGCGGACACGAACGCTAAGACAAGGAGACAGCCATGACTGATGAGGATGTGCTCGAGCAGGCCCGAGCCGCTGGACTAACCATCGCCACCGGCGTATCAAGACTGGGTGACACGTTCATCCGCGCCGCCCAGCAACGCGCCGAAGCCGATGTCCGCGACAAACAGCTCCACGTCGAGGACGCACAACACCGGTACGAAGCCCAAGCCCAAGTCGCCGAACAGCTGTACCGACGAGCCGGCGACCCCGACTGGATGCACAGCGTCGACCGGGCCGAGGCCCAAGGCGTCTGGGAAGCCGCCCAGATCTGGGCCGACCTCGACCAAGAACGATTCCGAGAAGCAGCTGGCAACGTCACCACCGCCTACCGGCAGGCCTACGGGACCGACCCGACAGTTGACGCAGAGGACGTCCGCGACCACTCGTCATCGGTTGGTTCCGACTACGACAGTCCGGAAGCGCGGTCGCAGCGAACCACCGCACTCGTCGACGCCGGGTGGCCGACGGAGGCTGTTCACGCTCGAGCGGTATCGGACAATCTGAACGCAGTGGACCCTATGGCCAGCCGGTCGAGACGAGGCGATGGCGTCAACGCGCGGTCGGATCAGGTCCGAAACGCCCGTCCCACGGGGGATCGGATCTACGGGCATGAGCGCTGAGTGCAGAGGGTCTGTTGCGCGGATCCTGCCTGGTAGCCGTTATCAGCTCACGGGTATCGACGCCGACGGGGTGGATGGCGTTGCCCTCGAGGTGGCGCCGGTGGAGGCGGCGGACCGTCGAGTGGTCTTGTTTATTGAGACGCCGCGGGACTGGTGGCCTCAGTATCTTCTCGGGTCGGCCGACGAACGCGCAGAAGCCGCCGACGAGCTGTGGGCAGAAGCTGTCGTTCAGGAGGACGTGGCTAGATCACTGGAACGCGGCCGCCTGTGACTTAGCTATGCGATGAACGAATTCCTCCAGGACACGATTCACGTGCCTCTCTCGCCGGGTAGACACCTGCTCCGACGCAAGCCGATGGCCGAACGGACACCGCGGGCGGCCCGTACAGTTGGCTGGGTGTCGAGCGACCACGAGGGATCGGACGGCCCCGCTGCCGGCCAGTCGGCCGGCGCGCCTCCGGTAGATCCAGCACCTGTTGCGGCGGCCGGCTTCGAGCCTGACCGAGTTCCTCCGCAGGACGAGTTGCAGGCGATGGAGCAGCGGGTGCGCCGGACCCGCGTCAGCGCGACGTGGGTCGGGATCATCATCTCGACCGTCGTGCTCGTGCTGCTCCTCATCTTCATCCTCGAGAACCTCCGCGACGTCAAAGTCACCTACTTCGGCGCCACGGGTCAGCTACCGCTCGGGGTGGCGCTGATCTTTGCCGCGATCGGGGGCGCGCTGCTCGTGGCGATGGTCGGGGTCGCCCGTCTGAACCAGCTGCGTCTGAATGCTCGCCAGCGTCGGCGAGCGAGAGCGAACCCCCGAAGCGTCGCGGACGACTAACGAGAGTGCGCTCCGCCGGCCTCGGGCTCGTCGCGCACCTGGCGCCGGCATGATCTAGGGATGACCCAGAAGACTGATGGTGTCATTCAGCCGGCTGTTGCCTGGCGCCAAGACCCTGTCTTGCTCGCTTTTACCGAGCCCGATCGGCGGGCGGCCGTTACGGCTTTGGACATGGAGACGGGGATCTGGTTTCTCGGAATCCATAACCAGCTCCGTCAGGGACGGTCTGGCAGGCCTACTGCCAACTCGTCGAAGTGGGTCTCAGAGTGGGTTGGGGTTCTTGATCGGCGCTACCGGGATCCGCAACTCGAAGGTGGCTCCAGTTTGCGCCTGCTGTGGCAGCAGGGTGAGCGAACCGCCATGGGCTTGGGCGATCTCGCGACTGATCGCCAGCCCTAGTCCGCTGCCCCCACTGTCGCGGGCCCGGGCCTCGTCGAGGCGGGTGAATCGGTCGAAGATCCGGCTGCGGTCTGCGAGCGGCACACCGGGACCGTCGTCGGCGACTTGGATGACCGCGAGGTTTCCGTCGCGGCGCAGCGACAACGACAACGACACGGTGGTGGCCGCGTGGCGGGCCGCGTTGTCGGCCAGGTTGCCAACGACTTGGCCAAGACGGGCGCCATCGCCTTGGACGCGCAGAGCCGGTAAGGGCGCCACGTGGACCGTCACTGCGGCGTGCCGACGCAGCCGTTCGGCCTCTGCGTGCACCACGTCGTCGAGGTCGACCTCGTTTTGAGCTAGTGGGATGTGCCCGTCCAGCCGGGCTAATAGGAGGAGGTCCTCGACCAGATGCTGGATGCGGTCGTTCTCGCCTTGGAGGTCGTGACCGGTCTCTTGCCACAGGTCGAGGTCGTGACGGGCGAGAGCTACTTCGAGGGAGGCCTGGATGTTGGCTAACGGGCTGCGTAGCTCGTGGGACGCGTCAGCGACAAATCGGCGTTGGCGCCCGGCGGAGTCCTGCAACCGCTCGAGCATCGAGTTCATGGTCTCGCCGAGACGGTGGACCTCGTCGCGCGCTGCCGGGAGGGGTACCCGGTTGGACAGGTCGCCGGCGCCGATCGCGGCGACCCCGCGACGGATGCGCTCGACGGGCGCGAACGCGCGACTCACCCCGAGCCAGGTAACCAGCGCGGTCAGCAGCAGCGCGGCTGGCAGGACTTCGAAAAGTAGGGACCGCGCGCTGTTGATCGCCTCGTCGACGGGGGCCAATGACAGTGCCACCACGATCGTTCGCTGCTGTATGCCGGTCCCGACCGGCTCCTGCAGTACTCGGAAACGCTCACCGGTGCCGATCGGCAACCCCGCCAGCGTGCTGATCGCGGTCCCACGCAGGGCCGGGTCCGGCCGGATCAAGGCGCTCTCGCCCTCGATGTTTCCGCTCGCCGCCAGGACCCTCCCGCTGCTGTCGAGGACTTGCACCAGGCTGCCGTCGTCCTGGGCCGCAGGCAGAACCGACGGGAGTGTGCCAGGGCTGAGCGCCACGACGTCTTGGGCACGGGCGCGTGCCGACGCGTCGACCCCCCTGAACAGATCGCGCTGCAACAAGACGACGAACGCGACGCCGACCAGGGCCAAGACCATCGCGACCGCGATGGTGGCTGCTGATGTGATGCGTCCGCGGACGCCGAGCCCGGTCCACGTCATCGCTTCCGCCCACTGAGGCGGTACCCGACACCACGAACTGTCTCGATGCTGACGTCCTGGGACGACACCAGCTTGCGTCGCAAGTGGCCGATGTAGACCTCCACGACGTTCACATCGCCATCGAAGGCCTGGTCCCAGACGTGCTCGAGGATCTCGATCTTGCTCACCACATGATCCGCACGGTGCGCGAGGTAGCTCAGAAGCCCGAGCTCCCGGGCAGTCAGGCGCAACTCCTGGTCACCTAGCCAGGCCCGGTGCCGCTCCGGTTCGACCCGCAGCGATCCCACCGTCAGAGTGGGGTCCGGTCCGGCGCTGCTGCGGCGAAGCAGCGCCCGCAGCCGGGCCACCAGTACCACCGGGGAGAACGGTTTGGAGACGAAGTCATCGGCACCGAGATCCAAGGCGTCTGCCTCGTCGTACTCCCCGTCCTTGGCGGTCAGGAACAAGATTGGGGTGCTGTCGCCGGCAGCCCTCAGGTTGCGACAGATGTCGTAGCCGGACATGCCCGGAAGCATCACGTCAAGGACGATCACGTCGAAGTCGTGCTCGCGCGCCGCCCAGTCGCCGTCAATGCCATTCACGGCCATCACCACGCTGAAGCCTTCGGATTCCAAGGTGCGGCGCAAGGCCCGTGCCAAGGGGCGTTCGTCCTCCACCACCAGGACCCGCACCCTCGACTCCTTGCCGTTGCCTTGATGGACGTCAGACTAGACGCACGGTAGACATCCGGGGGCGGCCGAGAATCACCTCGGCCGCCCCCGTTTCAGTCCTACCTACTCGTTGCCCGCGAACTGGTGGTCAACGTTGCTGCCAGCGGCATCAGCGTGTCCGCCGGGTCCATCCGAGACGCCGGTCTCGACGCCGGCCTTCTCAGCCGATGTCGCCGTGTCCGGGGCGCTCTGGTTACCCTGCTGGACGTCGACGCCGTTGGCGTCGGCGTGCCCGCCAGGACCGTCGGACTCGGCCGCGGTCTCGACGCCGGCCTTCTCAGCCGATGTCGCCGGGTCCGGGGCGCTCTGGTCGCCCTGCTGGACCGTGCCGCTCACCGCGGAGCTGGCGACCGGTGGGTTGCCGGCCGCAAACGCCGTTCCCGTTCCGGCCAGGGCAGCGATGCCAAGGGCCGCGGCGGCGGTACCGCCGATGACGATCTTCTTGATATTCACAATCGGTTCCTTCCAATGGGGTTTTTCGGACAGCCCCTACCCTGCGACCCCACCCCTGTGCCGAACCTGAACCAACCTGTCGAGGCCCTCAGGTTGGGCCACGCGACGACGTGCAGGTCGCCGGGTATATCAGTCGTGTGGGCCACGCCAGCCAGCCAACAAACCGCGAGCACGAAACCTCCCCAGCAACACGGGTGATACGAACGGTCGATCGCACGGCGGGCGACTACGCGGAGCGAAGTTCATTCCCAACTGCAGTCCACACACCTCGTCCGAGGCGCCGTGGAACCAGGAGATCTTCTGCTCGATCCGCTCACCGACCGTTTGAGCGTCGTCAATGGGTTGGCTGCACGAGAGATAATCAACACACTCGATGTCGAAGAGCAGGATCCGAGAGAGCTGGCGGATGAGGAGATCGCATCTGTAGAAGCGGATCCAGCGGTTGCGCTGTCACTCCTACGTGATGTAAACGCCACACAGTTCATGCTTTGGATGAGGTTCGATCAAGATTTCCGCGGATGGTCTCTGGGCCTGGCCGCTCTGCTGGCTCGTCTCAACTTCAAGGCGGCGTGGATATGGGTATTGGCAACGGGACTCGCCTATGAGGAGCGCGGCATGGATTCACGCGAATTCGCGGCGATCGTTGAGATGGGTGTAGCTGACGCCTCAGATGAGTACTTGTCCATGTTGGTCGAGGCTTCAGAAGGTGGCCCAGAGGGCCTGAAGGAGATGGTGGAGTACGCGCACCGGGTGGCACTCACTCTTTCGGTCGATGACAGCTTCTCGGTATACGGAGAACTGCCCTCATTCGATTAGGAGTGTAAGAGTCGCAGTGGCGGCGCGGCCCGCAGCGGAGCGAGGACCCGCGTCGCCGGCCGAGCGGAGCGAAGCTCTTGATTCCCCCAAGAGCCAGAATCAGCAACGCTGCGGTCGAGGGCTCGACGAACCTCGGCGTTTCACCCAATCCTGCTCGACACCGCAGTCGACACCGTGTTGCGCATCGTCACCCTTGCTGCCACAGACGACCCGGACGACGGCCCGATCGTCGATGCCGTACTCCCTCTCGGATCTCGGTCCTTCAAGCACCTGAAAGACCTCGCCGGCGCCATCGTCGACGAGCAGATGAGCGCCTCGATCGAATGGACGACCGTTGGCGGCGAACCACACGAAGCCGTGCTGTCCCGACGCGTCGCCCAACGTCTCGACGATGTGCTCCAGCGCAACCGGATTAGCGAACACTCGACGCAGATCACGGGACACCTCGGCACGGTGAGCGACATCCGGAACCGTGTCGAGATCGTCAGCGATCTCGACGCGCAAGCATCCGCGCGAACGTGGCCGAGGAAATTGTTGCGAACCTCGGCGAGTACTACACCCACCGCGTGATGGCCGACGTTGAGGTGACCACTGTCCGCTCCACGGTCACGGGCACCGAGCGGTCAACCTTCCTCGTCACCGCCCTCGCCATACTGGCCGAGGGTCACCAAGAGATACCGGGCGCCGCCGCCGCAACCGGCACCACGGCGGACTGATCAACCCGACGCCGCATATCCCCTCCGCGGACTGCCGCGTCATACGACTCGCTCGGCGACAAACCCGGGCCACACCGTAGGGAGTCGTCCGCGTCGGTCACCGACGCCTCCGTGCCAGCTGCCCCAAACACAAGCTGGACTGCTAGCCCTCGCACAAGCATCGCAGGCATCATCGCCCGGCGTACCGTGCGGGAATGGAGTTCTGGCTGACCATCGAGATCTACCACAGCGAGGTGTCCTCCGCCGACCGGTGGCGCGATGAGCGGGGCGGGTCACTGATCGAGGCCGCGATCACCACACAGCACGGGAATGGCGATGGCACGCCCCCCGCTTGGGCGTCATCCTCGAGATCATGTTCGACAACGAACAGGCTCGCGACGCATTCCGGGACCTGCCCGCAGTTATCGCTTCGCTCGACGCCGTCCCCGACGCCGTCCCTGACTCCGTCTCCGGACTTCTCGTCTACACCGGCCGCGGCGGCGGACCCGGAGCAGCCCTCCCGACGCCGTCCCCGCCCCACACCAGCCGCCGGTGCCGCCGAACGGGAAGAACCTCACCACCAGCACCTCGACCTGACCCGCCGCTAGAGTCGAGCTTGAGTTCAGAACACGCTCTGAACTATGCTCGTTGCATGCCTGCCGTCGCCGCGTCCCGGACCGTCTTCCAGTCCTCTGCCCTCAGCCGTTCCTCGGCTGAGGTTTTCGCTGCCGCGACCGAGCATCCCGTCCAGGTCACCCGTCGTGATGGTGAGCCTTTGGTCCTCATGTCCGAACGTGAGGATCAGTCCCGCACCTCGCTGCTCGAGCTCGCTTCTCAACTCATCGCCGTGTCCACCAGCATCGAGGGCACCCTGACCGAGCGGATGAGCGACCGCTTCCCGTGGATGCTTGCCCTCAACGCCGCCGATCGCGAGGCCTGCGCGACAGCCATCCTTGCCGCGGCGCGAGCATCCTTCGCCACCAACCAGCCCCACCTGGCGGTTGCCGAGTTGACAGCCTGGAAGGAAACCGCGACCGCCCTCGCTGCAGGGCTCGGCCACACCCCGGTGGAATGGATCGATGACGAAGCGGTCGAGCGCCCCTGACCCATGGCCAAGCACACCAAGGTCGACCGCCCGACCAAAAGGAGCGAATACGAGCTCCGGTTCGCCTCGACTGACGCACAGAAGGGGTGGCGAGACCTGGTCGCCACGACCCGAGGCCCCCTCGCCGACACCTGGGACTTCCTCACCCGGACGCCGCTGGACGTGACGCCCACCAACTACCACCTCAAGGGAGAACTCGGGACAATCCGACGTGGCGGCGCCGACCATGACCGGTGGCAGCACAAACCCACAGCTCGAGGCGACGCACGCATCTGGTTCTACGTTGAGGCGACCGTGGTCTACCTCGAACAGGTCCACACCCGTCACCCGAACCAGACAAAGTGATCTCCTCGCGTTAGCGCAGCCGCCGCTCACGCTCCGGGGATCCGATCCGTTGTGGGTTACCCAGCCCGCTGCACCGCCCGGTACACCGTGGACCGGGCGACGGTGAACAGTTCCGCCAACTCCGCGCTGGTGTGCCGGCCGGCGCGCCACAGCTCGACCAGGTGCGCTTCCTGCGCCGGGGTCAGCTTCGGCTGCTTCCCCCGTAGCCGGCCCTTGGCCTTCGCGACCTGCATACCCTCCCGGGTCCGCATCCGGATCAAGTCCGACTCGAACTCCGCGATCATCCCCAACACGTTGAACAACAATCGACCCACCGGGTCGAGCGGGTCGTGCACCGACCCGCCGATGTTGAGCTTCACCCCGGCCTGCGTCAGTTCCGCGATCAGGTCACGCGCATCAGACAATGACCGGGCCAGCCGGTCCAGCTTCGTCACCACCAGCGTGTCCCCCGACCGGCACGCCGCCAGCGCCTCCCGCAGACCGGGCCGTGCCCGGGTAGTCCCGGTCAGACCGTGATCCACATAAATCCGGTCCGGCTTCACCCCGAGCGCCGCCAGGGCGTCTCGCTGGGCGGTGAGGTCCTGCCGATCGGTCGAACACCGCGCGTACCCCACCCGCATTCCAGCCACCCGACGACTGTACCGGTTGAGCCACCTTCACCGGGCAATAACACGGGCGGGTGTTGCGGGAACCGGGCCAGGCGTGGACTCGGCCGTGCCTGCTTCCGTTCGGGCTGTCCCGTAGAACGGTCGTCATACGGGACAGATCGGCCATGAACATGCCTGGCAGTAGCGGCGGGCGCTGAGCGTCCGCGAACGAACCACTATCAGGCAGGAATCTGGGACTCATTTGGGGTCGGATCAGATGCGGGGGGCAGGCACCGATCAGTGCTCCACGTGGAAATGAGCGTGCGCGGGCCCAGCCCGGCCGATAACGTCGTTCGCCGTGACTGTCGAGCGTCAGATTCATGCGGCCGCAGCTGAGTTGGTTGCCCCCGGGTGCCGCATCGATCAGGTGCACCCGTTCCGTATCAGCCCGTGTCCTTTCCCGGCCGAACTCTTGCTGACCACGGCGGCGGGACCGATGGCCTGCGTTGTCAAAACGGCGCCTGCCGGAGCCGGCCGGCTAGGTATCGAAGCTGCCGCGTTGGATGCAATGAGTCAGATCGGCTTTGATGCTCCAAGGGTGTTGGCCGGGCCACAAACCGTCCAGACAGACTCCGGACCGGTCGAGGTCCTGGTCATGACACGTCTGCCAGGACAGCCATTGCCATGGATCCGCGTCAGCGACGTTGCGATCCTGGACCGGACCTGCCGGCTGCTGTTTGAAGCGATCGAACGACTTCACAGCCTGACTGAATGGGTCATGGGTCTCCCTGTTGCCGAAAAACTCGCACAGCGCACCCTGGAGCAGGAACTCGCAGATGTCATGGCCCAGGACAGCCCGTGGGTCGCGACGCAACTATTCCAGGAAGCCGTGGACGTACTCCAGCACCACCTGCCGCGACACCAGTTACCACCCGTGTTCTCCAATGGCGACTACAACCCGCTCAACGTGCTCAACGATGATGCCGGACTGACCGGCTGGGTCGATTTCGAGCACGCGGGCTTCGAAGATCCCCTGATTGGCTTTCCCAAATTCTTGTTCTGGTCTGACGACAGTGGATGGAGGCTGGCCAGCCAGATCAGCCTGGTCGAGAGATACCTGTACCGCCACCGCGTGATGCCAGCCACCTTCGCGGTGCGGGTCGTTCTGCGTGGCCTTACCCATCTCCACGACACCACCACCACGGACCCGTCCACCGTCATGATCAACACCATTCAGCATGCCATGACCACGCTTCACGAAGCACGAAGCAGTCGGTCCTGAGCGAGTCCCGGCTGCCGGCGACCAGGCAGCGGATCCCAGGTCTGCCACGCCCGCAGACCAACAAGTGGTCGAACCACCGAGAGTGGGAGTAGCGCTTGACCGGCGGAACCGACCTGGTCTGCGGCTGGGCGATCCGCCACTGACCGGAGATGGGTAGATTGGCTCCGGCTGGGATGGGGCGCGCCGCGACCGTCTCGCCGTTGACGCTGTAGATGTCCGCAGCGCAGTAGAAGTAGTGACTGTTGACGCGCCCCGCCGGTGAAACGGGACCCATCGGGTGCCCTGACTTGATCACCTTCACCTCGAGGGTGAACCTGTCGACCGCGTTCGTCAGCAAGCCCAGCAACTCAGGATTCACCAGACCGCTTCGCAGCTCCAGCTCCGCCGCGGTCGATGCCACAAGACGGGGACAGGACATGAGATGTTCGGCGACGCTCATCCCGGAGGCGATCCAGTTCGGGCGCTGGCTCATGAGTCTGGAGTCGGACCAGCGGCCGATGAGGATCATGGGTCCGGCGGCGTGGCACCTGGCGCTCGGAGAAGGTGATCGGCGAGGGTTTCGCAGTGATGAGACCGCCAACCGCGTCCACGATGACCACTTACACCTTGGCGTCGCGGTGCCTGAGCTCGGGTGACCTAGCACTTACCTGCATCGAGTACCTCAATCCGAGGAGTCACCGGCTGCGGAGACAAATGCCCCTCCCAGCCTCCGCTTGGCCCTGTACTCCATCCGCGGCCACCTGCCCGGACGACCATCCTCAGATGGGACCGCGGCATGCGCGAACGCTGGACGTGGGATGAAGTCGCCTCAGCGGGACCCGCCTTATCCAACTTCGACACGGACGAGCACATCGAAGTCCCGAGCGTCGCGACTGGCCTTGAACGACGCGACCCGTTCGAAGCCGAGCGACGCCACCGTATGCAGCGCACGCGCGTTGAACGAGGCGACGGTCACCCGAAACGCAGCAGGTGCGAACCAAGCGCGGCCGAAGGCAAGCCCCGCCGAGATGACCGTACGACCGAGGCCTTGCCCCGTGAGTTCGGGTCGCAATCCCCCGCCGGTGTCGAGGGCAGAGTCGTCGTACTCCCATCCCGGCACCTGACCGTCCGGCCCGAAGGAGCGAAAGCCGATCAAGCGGTCCTCCGCCATGACGGCATGGTACCCAACCTCCGGGTCGAGCAACTCGTCCGGATTCACCCCCGCCATGTCGTAGACGTCGTACGCACCGTCGTAACGCCAAGTGGCGATGTCCTTGGCGTGCTCTCGCGTCAACGGGGCGATGTGAATGGCGTCAGGTCCAATCTCGTGCGGCACGTAGACAGGATCTCACGGCTCGGGAAGCTAGTCGGGGCATCCCGACGCTCCGAAAGAGGATCCTCCTACGGGCAGTGTCCCCGAAGGACGGCAACTGCCGAGCCGGGGTTCGTCGGCGCTGCTGCTGGGTCGCCTCGCCGGCCGAGTCAGGTGCGGTGTTGGGGGGGTACCCGGGCGTGGATGGAGCTTGGCCGATGATGGTCGGGTGACGAGCGGTGCGCGAGCTGGAAGCGATGACCCGTGGGCGCGGTTCGACGACCTGGTCGCGGGCACCGGTCTGCTGTTCGGCTCGCCGCACCGGGTATTGGTCGCCACCTCCGCTGCTGAGGTGGTGCCGGTCTTGATGGAGGCCGAGCAGGCCACGCAGCAGGGCTGCTGGGCGTTCGGATACGTCGGCTACGAGGCGGCAGCTGGGCTCGACCCCTGCCTCGCGGTGTGTGCCGCGTCGCCGAACGATCCGCCGCTGGTGTGGTTCGGGGTGTGCGACGAGCCCACACCGGTGCCATCGATCGCCGCCCCGGCCGGTGCGGGCAGGGCATACATCGCCGGTGCGTGGCAGCCGGGATGGACACGGGCGGGATATTCGGAGGGCATCGCCCGTATCCGTGACTACATCGCCGCCGGCGACACCTACCAGTGCAATCTGAGCGGCCGGCTGCGCTCGGCGATCACCGGCGATGTGGTGCAGATGTATGCCGATCTGGCGTTGAACCAGCGCAGCCGGTACGCGGCGTATCTGGACCTGGGTCGGCTCGCGATCGCCAGCGCCAGCCCTGAGCTGTTCTTCGAGTGGGTGGGTGATCGGCTGCTCACCCGGCCGATGAAGGGCACCGCTGCCCGAGGCCGCACCAGCGCCGAGGACCAGCAGCGCCGCCACGGGCTGGTGGTCAGCGCCAAGGAGCGCGCGGAGAATGTGATCATCGTCGATCTGTTGCGCAATGATGTGGGCCGCATCGCCGCGGTCGGGAGTGTGCGGGTGCCGGCGCTGTGCGTGCCGGAGCGTTATGAGACGGTTTGGCAGCTCACCTCCGATGTCAGCGGCACGCTGCCGGCCGGGGTCGGGCTGGTCGACATCTTTCGTGCGCTGTTCCCGTGCGGGTCGGTGACCGGTGCACCCAAGCCCCGCACCATGCAGATCATCCGCGAGGTCGAAGGCGAGCCCCGCGGTATCTACTGCGGCGCCATTGGCCTGCTCGCACCCCCGAGCGCACCGCTACGCGCCCGGTTCAACGTGGCGATCCGCACCATGGTGCTCGACCGGGCGAGTGGGCGCGCGGTCTATGGCACCGGGGGCGGCATCACCTGGGGCTCAGACCCGGACGCCGAACTCGCCGAGCTGCACACCAAGGCGGCGATCCTGCACGCGCCCCACCAGGACTTCCAACTGCTGGAAACCATGGCCCACATTCCGGGCCGCGGAGTGCGCCACCTGGACCGGCATCTGGACCGACTGGCCGGCTCGGCCGACTACTTCGGCTTCCCCTTCGACCCGCAGCACGCTCGCGCCGACCTGGCCGAGGCGACCAGGCACGCCGGCCCGGCGCGGGTGCGCCTGCAGCTGGACCGCTGCGGGACGCTCAGCATCGAACTCGCACCCATGCCGGTCCGCCCGCGACGGCCAGTGGAACTGGTCGTGGACGCGGAGCCAGTGGACTCCACACAACGGTGGCTCTACCACAAGACGACCCGTCGCCACACATACACCTCTCGCGCCCGCCGGCACCCCGACGCCGACGACGTCGTACTGGTCAACGAGCACGGCCAGCTCACCGAGACCACGCTCGCCAACCTCGCCGTCCGCATCGATGGCAACTGGTGGACTCCGCCCGTCGCCGCTGGCTGCCTACCAGGAATCCAGCGCGCCGCCCTCGTCGAACTCGGCCAGCTACATGAACGCGCCCTCACTCCCTATGACCTGTACCGCGCCGACCGAATAGCGGTCCTGAACTCCCTGCGAGGATGGCGTCCCGCAGTACTCACCGCCCAGCCGGGGCACCACTCACACACCATGGACAACAACCCACGGTGCTGAGCACCGCTGTCCGATATTCCGGCAGCGGACCGCTCGCAGCACCGTTCGACCCGATAGCCAGACAAGATCATCACAGTCACGCAAGCGGATCCCTGACCGGGCCATCCCAGAGCATGCGATACTCAGTCGGCCATGGTGGCCACCTGACCACGGGCAGAGTCCAAGCTCGTCCAACAGATCTAGGCGCTTCTTGAGCGTCTGCGGCCCTTGGCGGCACGGTGGTGGTTCGTTGTCCGCACCGCGTGCGGTGGTGCGCTGGATCTGCACCCTTTGGGTTACCCGTGACCGACGTGGCGGGAGCGTCCGCAACGGCGACTGGCACGCTCGGAGCCGCTTTCACGCCAGCCTTCGTATCTGGGCGGCCCGATTGTCAATGGACGGGACCTTCGTCCCCCAAAGGGCCGCCCCGTATGCCAATCGCCAAGTGCGACGCCCAGCGCTCCGCAGCGCAGCCAGAGAGTAGTTGTCTACCGCTCCCGGTAGATCTCGGAGCGATGCCCGAGCCCGATCGCGACGATCACCAGTTCCTCATCGCGGATCTCGGCGACCACCCGCCAGTCGCCGATCCTGTAGCGCCAGTACCCGGTGAGGTTCGCGGTCAGCGCCTTGCCCCGCTGACGTGGGTCGTCAAGTTCGCAGACGTCTTCGAGGTATGCCCTGATTCGTCGCAGCACCGTGCGGTCAACACGGCGTGCGGCCTTGTCGAACTGCGGTGAGGTCCGCAGGTGCCACTGGGTCACACGCCCAGCTCATCCCACAGTTCCTGAGCCGGCTGGCTCTGCCTACCGGAGTTCTCCCACTCCTGCACGACAGAGTCCGCCCAGAACTGCTCTTCGAGTTCGCCCAGATGCTCATGGATCGCCTCACGGACGTAGAACGTCTTCGACCGCCCGGTGCGTCGCGCCAGTGCTTCGAGCCTGGCCTCATCCTCGGGCGTGAGTCTGATCGAGATTGCCATGGAAACCACCTCCTGCGATACAAGTATCGCACGCGGTGCGCCATACCGCTACCAGAGTCGTCGGGACGGTTGACGAGCTGGGTACATGCCGTCCTGGTTGCCGATGGACCAACGGGTCACTGATGCGGCTCCGCGTCGGTGATGCAGGCCGGCGTGAAGGCGCCGCCAAGCGGGTATTCCCCCGATAGGCATGCGCGGACCATCCGGCTGCCGTCCACCGACCTCGGAGGAAACCATGCCGAACCAGCCCCGTACCGCCGACGTCAAGCAGCCGGTCACCGACGACAGCATCAAGGTCCGGCACCTGAGCCACTACCAATTTTCCTGGACCGCCCAGGAACCGGGTGAAGCCGGTGTGTTCACCCTGCAGCTGGTCCTCGACCAAGGCGCGTGG
>JAABUT010001296.1_pt1 | contig 29514 bp, 26 predicted proteins | sample 5559281 | NCBI WGS metagenome assembly JAABUT01 (sample SAMN10711880, study PRJNA513359) | rock metagenome | isolation source: Antarctica rocks | place: Antarctica: Victoria Land, Ricker Hills nord | collected 2016-01-04
GTCCGGGACTTCCTCGCCTCCCGGCACATCACCCTCCCGGAAGGCGATCCCGACGATCCGCCGGGGAGCGAAACCGTGCACGGGGTGGGCAACGCGAAGAACGTGGTGCTGCTGCGGCGCATCGACTCCGATGGCGTCGAGGTGTTCGAGGGCAGCCGGCGCTACCTCGAGGCGGCCCGCGACGCCGGTCTGCGCCGGATCGTCGTCTCCTCCAGCGCCAACACGGAGCAGGTGCTCGACGTCACCGGCCTCGCCGCGCTCGTCGAGGGCCGCGTCGACGGGGTGACGGCGCGGGAGCGCAAGCTCGCCGGCAAGCCGGCCCCCGACACGTTCCTCGCGGGCGCCGCGCTCGTCGGCGTACCCGCCTCGCACTGCGCCGTCTTCGAGGACGCGCTCGCGGGCGTGGCCGCTGGTCGCGCCGGGCACTTCGGCTTCGTCGTCGGTGTGAACCGCGTGGGCCAGGCCGCAGCGCTGCGCGAGCACGGCGCCGACCGAGTGGTCGACGACCTCGACGAGCTCTTGGCGGGCCAGCCGGGGGACGAGGCCCCGTGACCGAGCAGCCCGGTGACAGCCTGCCCCGGCCGCACTATCCGGTGGAGCCGTGGCAGGTCCGCGAGCCCTCGTTGGACCTGGCGGTCCTCGCCCAGACCGAGTCCGTCTTCGCCCTGTCCAATGGGCATATCGGGTTGCGCGGCAACCTCGATGAGGGTGAGCCCAACGGCATCCCCGGGACCTACCTCAACAGTTTCTACGAGACGCGCCCCCTGCCCTACGCCGAGGCCGGTTACGGCTACCCGGAGGACGGCCAGACCGTCGTCAACTGCACCAACGGCAAGATCCTGCGGTTGCTCGTCGGTGACGAGCCGTTCGACGTCCGCTACGGCGACCTCCAAGCGCACGAGCGGACGCTCGACCTGCGTGCCGGGGTACTGCGACGCACGGCCGAGTGGGTGTCCCCCGCCGGCGTCGGCGTGCGGATCCGCAGCGCTCGGCTCGTGTCGTTCACCCAGCGTTCGGTGGCGGCGATCTGCTACGAGGTCGAGCCGCTCGACGCACCGGTGCGCGTGATCCTGCAGAGCGAGCTGGTCGCCAACGAAGAGGTACCGGCACAGAGCGGCGACCCCAGGGTCGCCGCGTCGCTGGGCGCCCCTCTCGAGGCGCAGCATCAGGTGCGCTACGACACCGGTGCCGTGCTCATCCACCGCACGAAAGTGAGCGGCCAGCTGATGGCGGCGAGCATGCAGCATGAGGTGACCGGGCCGGACCAGATGGGGTTCAGCACCGACGTCTTCCCCGACTGGGCCCGGACGACGGTCGGCGCGACATTGGAGTCGGACGAGTCACTGCGGGTGGTGAAGTTCCTCGGCTATGGCTGGTCCAGCCAGCGTTCACTGCCCGCGTTGCGTGACCAGGTCGCCGCGGCGCTGACCGGAGCGCGCCACAGCGGCTGGGAGGGCCTGCTGGCCGAGCAGCGTGACTATCTCGACCGCTTCTGGGACGCGGCCGACGTCGAGGTCGACGGAGACGCTGAAGTGCAGCAGGCAGTGCGCTTCGCGCTCTTCCACGTGCTGCAGGCCGGTGCCCGCGCCGAGCGCAGGTCCATCCCCGCCAAGGGCCTGACCGGACCGGGGTACGACGGGCACGCGTTCTGGGACACCGAGGCTTACGTGCTGCCGGTGCTCACCGCGACGCAGCCCCAGGCGGCCGGGGATGCCCTGCGGTGGCGGCAGTCCACCCTCGACCTCGCCCGGGAGCGCGCCAGCATCCTCAACCTGCAGGGCGCGGTCTTTCCCTGGCGCACCATCCGCGGACAGGAGTGCTCCGCGTATTGGCCCGCCGGGACAGCGGCTTTCCACCTCGGCGCCGACATCGCGGCGGCGGCCGTGCGACACGTGCAGTGGACCGGCGACGAGGCCTTCGAGCGCGACGTGGCCTTCGAGCTGCTCGTGGAGACCGCGCGGATGTGGCGATCGCTCGGCCACCACGACGTGCGCGGCCACTTCCACGTCGACGGTGTCACGGGGCCCGACGAATACACCGCCGTCATGGACGACAACGTCTTCACGAACGTGATGGCGCAGGCCAACCTGCTCGCGGCCGCCGACGCCGCCGCGCGTCATCTCGACCGTGCCCGCGCGTTCGGAGTCGGCGAGGAGGAGGCCGCGTCCTGGCGCGACGCGGGTCTGGCGATGACCGTGCTATGGGACGCCGACCTCGGCGTACACCCGCAGTCGCAGGGGTTCACCCGCTATCAGGAGTGGGACTTCGCGCACACGCCCGCGGACCAGTACCCCCTTCTGCTGCACCGGCCCTACGTGGAGATCTATCGCAAGCAGGTCGTCAAGCAGGCCGACCTCGTGCTGGCCCTGCACTGGCGCGGGGACGCCTTCACACCGCAGGAGAAGGCGGCCGACTTCGCCTACTACGAGCGCCTCACGGTGCGCGACAGTTCGCTCTCGGCCTGCACGCAGGCGGTCGTCGCCGCCGAGGTGGGGCACCTGGAGCTGGCGCACGACTATCTCGGCGAGGCCGCGCTCCTCGACCTGCACGACATCTACCACAACACCCGCGACGGGGTGCACATCGCCTCGCTCGCCGGGGCGTGGCTGGCGCTGGTGGCCGGCTTCGGCGGGATGCGTGACCACGGGGGGCAGCTCAGCTTCAGGCCACGACTGCCCGAAAGCATGCCCGGCCTGCGCTTCAACCTGCTCTGGCGAGGTTGCCGACTCCGGGTGGAGATCGACGGTCGCACGGTCACCTACTCCCTGCGCGACGGCGAGGGCGAGGCGACACTGACACTGCTCAATGACGGCAACCCGGTGACGATCAGCGCCGGCGCACCCGTCACGTTGCCGCTGGCTCCGGTGGTCGCTCTGACACCCCGGCCGCAGCAGCCGTTCGGGCGCGAACCGCGCAAGCGCGGCATGCACTGAACGCCGAGACGCGCCGAACCGCGCCGACCCGCGCCTCAGGCGGCCGCGCGGACGGCCCGCCCGGTGGCGACGAGCAACCCCAGCGCGCCCACGGCCAGGGCCGCCATCACCGCCACCATCGGCAGCGCCGTGTGGGGACCCGAGAGCCCGGCGAGCGGCGCCGCGGCGGCACCGATCACATATTGCAGGACCCCCAGCAACGCCGACGCCGCTCCGGCCTGCCGGGCGTGTCGCGCGAGCGCCAGGGCCGTCGCGTTGGGAGTGACGAACCCGACCGCCGCTACGACGACGAACAGCGGGACCACGAACAGCCCGAGTCCCCGCGGGTGCGCCAGCACGACGGCGAGCAGCGCCACCGCACCCACCGCCTGCGCGGCCACCCCGACCGCGAGCAACCGGCTCGGTCCCACCCGCCCCACCGCCCGACCCGACAGCTGCCCGGCGGTCACGAGTCCCACTGCATTGAGGGCGAAGACGCCGCTGAAGAGCTGCGGTGACGCCCCGTAGACGTCCTGCACGACGAAGGACGAGGAGCTGATGTAGGTGAACATCGCGGCGAAGGCGAGGCCGCAGGTGAGGGCATAACCGAGCAGCACCCGGTCGCCGGTCAGCCGCGCGGTGGAGCCCAGACTGGCGCGCACGCCGCGCCCGGTACGCCGCTCGGGCGGCCAGGTCTCCGGCACCAGCAGCACCACGGCGGCCAGCAGCAGCAGGCCGAGGCCCGCGAGCACACCGAAGACCCCCCGCCAGCCGGTCAGCGGCAACAGCTGCGCCCCGAGCACCGGCGCGAGGATCGGGGCGAGCCCGGTGACCAGCATGAGGCGGGCGAAGTAGCGGGCGGCGCCGGCGCCGTCATAGAGGTCGCGCACCACCGCCCGGGCGACGACGATGCCGGCCGAACCGCACATCCCCTGCGCGAGCCGCGCGGCCAGGAGCAGCGGGAGGGTGGGGGCGATCGCGCACAGCACGGAGGCGAGGACGTAGCCGGCCACCCCGACCAGCAAGGGGCGGCGGCGGCCGACCACGTCGGACAGGGGCCCGGCGACGAGTTGCCCCAGCGCGAGCCCGGCCAGGCACGCGGTCAGCGTCAGCTGCACCGACGCCGTGCCGGCGTGCAGCTCGGCGGAGATCGTCGGGAGGGCCGGCAGATACATGTCCAGCGACAACGGACCGAAGGCCGACAGGCCCCCCAGTGCCACGACGAGGCCGACTCCGTGCCGCACCCCCGCGGGGGGGAGGTGCTCGGCGACCGGCGCCGTGACCCCGGCGACCTCCGCGGCGGGCACCAGCTGCCCCTGCAGGCTCCGAGTGGTCGTCATGCGGCGACGGTGCGGCCGACGCCGAGGGCCGCCGCGAGCAGTTCGTAGGACCGCACTCGCGCCTCGTGGTCGTGCACGGTCGACAGCACCATGACCTCGTCGGCACCGGCCTGTGCGGCGAGCGCGGTGAGCCGGCGCGCGACCGTGGCTGGGGAACCGACGTGGAACCGGCTGCGGTTGGCCGCGACCTGCGCGCGCTCGGCGGCCGTGTAGTCATACGCGTGGGCCTCCGCCGGTGAGGGCACCGGGCCGGAGCGGCCCTGCCCGATGCGCAGCCACGCGAGGTCGCTGGAGGCCGCCAGCTCCTCGGCGAGCTCGTCCGTCTCGGCGCAGACCACGGCTGCCGCGAGGATGCTCCTCGGCGCGGCCCCGTAGGCCGTCGGCCGGAACTGCTGGCGATAGGACTGCAGCGCGCCGACCGCCAGGCCAGGCGCGATGTGCGACGCGAAGGCCGCCCCGAGACCCAGCGCGGCGGCGGCCTGCGCGCCGTACCCGCTCGAGCCGAGGATCCACAGCTGCGGCGTCCCGACCCCCGCGGGCACGGCGGTGACCGCGGCGAAGGGGTGGTCGGTGGGCCAGTCGTCCGCGAGGAAGGCGAGCAGTTCGGCGAGCTGCTCGGGGAAGTCGTCCACCGACATCGCTTCCCGGGAACGCCGCAGCGCGTACGCCGTCAGCGCGTCGGTGCCGGGGGCTCGCCCCAGGCCGAGGTCGATGCGCCCAGGGAAAAGCGCCTCCAGGACCCGGAAGGCTTCGGCCACCCGCAGCGGGCTGTGGTTGGGAAGCATCACTCCGCCGGAGCCGACCCGCATCGTCGAGGTGGCCGCCGCCACCTGGCCGATCATCACCTCGGGCGAGGAGCTGGCGATGCCCGGGCTGTTGTGGTGCTCCGCCAGCCAGTAGCGCGTGCAGCCTGCCGCCTCCGCGCGGCGCGCGAGGTCCACGGTGTTGCGCAGCGCCTGGCCGGCGGTGCTGCCGGACGGGACGGGAGAGACGTCCAGGACGGACAGGCGCAGGGTCACGCCGACGGCAACCGCGGCGGGCGGGGCGGCATGCCCGCCAGGATGGACCGGTGGGCAGGTCGGCGGGCGGCGCGGGCACCCCGGCGCTGGCCGCGTTGCAGCGGGCCGCCGTGCCGCACACCGTGCACCCCTACGCAGCGTCCGACGGCGGCGGGTCCTACGGCGAGGAAGCAGCGGCGGCCCTGGGCGTGGATCCGCTGCGGCTGCTGAAGACCCTGGTCGCCGCGGTGGACGGGCGGCTCACCGTGGCGGTGGTTCCCGTCGCGGGCTCGCTGAACCTCAAGGCGCTGGCGGCGGCCGCGGGGGGCCGGCGGGCGGCGCTCGCCGAGCCCGCGGCCGCTGAGCGGGCCACGGGCTACGTGCTGGGCGGCATCAGCCCCTTCGGGCACCGCACCAGGCTGCCCGTCTTCGTCGACTCCGCCGCGCTGGGGCACACCACGGTGTGGTGCAGCGCGGGGCGCCGCGGTCTGCAGGTGGAACTTGCCCCGGCCGACCTCGTGCGGGTGGCGGCCGCGACGGTGGCGCCGCTGGGTCGCTGACGGGCGCAACGCCGACGGGCGCTCCTCAGCGGGTCGCGAGGCCACGGCGGCGCAGGACGACCCGCTCCGCCGGATCGAGGATCAGCCGGTCGACGGCGATGCCGACGGCGAAGATGGCGAGGATCGCGGCGAAGACCGCGCCGGCGTCGGACGCCTCCCGGCCCTGCGCCAGGAACTGTCCCAGGCCGGGGCCGATCTTCGGCGAGACGGCGATGACCTCGGCGGCCATGAGCGCGTGCCAGGAGAAGGCCCAGCCCTGCCGCAGCCCAACCAGATAGCCCGGGAGCGCGGCCGGGAGCACGACATGACGCAGCGACGACAGGCCGCGGGCGCCGAGCACGCGACCGGCGCGCAGCAACACGGGGGGGACGCCGTCGACGGCGCTGACGAGGCTGTTGGCGATGGCCGGGACGGACCCGAGCAGCAGGACGGCGTAGACCGTCGTACTCGTCAGCCCGAACAGCACGATCGCGAGCGGCACCCACGCGACGTTGGGCAGCGTGATGAGCCCGGCGAGGATGGGCCGCACGGGCACCCGCAGGAACGCCACCCTGGCGACTGCCAGCCCGAGCACCGTCCCGATGACCACCGCCACCGCGAAGCCCAGCAGCCCCCGGCCGACGCTGTGCGCGAGGGCCGAGGGCAGCGTGCCGTCGGACCAGGCGACGCCGAGGCTGCCGGCCACGTCGAGCGGTGCGGGGACGACGTAGCGCGGCCGCACCCCGACCCAGACGAGGACCTGCCACGCCGCGACGAGCAGCGCGAGCGCGGCCAGCACGGGCAGCCCGCCGCGGGCGAGGCGCCGGCCGACGCCCGGGCGGGGCGGCAGTGCCGGGGCGGCGGAGTCGGCGGTGAGGATCTCGCGGTGTGCCACGCGGGTCGACTCAGCGATGGTCACGGCGCATCTCCTCGTGCAAGGCGTCGGTGACCTCGGTTGCCAGCGCCGCCACGCCCGGTGCCTCGATGCGCCGCGGCTGAGCAATGTCGACGGTCCACGCACGCACGATGCGGCCGGGATGCGAGCCGAGCAGGACCACCCGCTGGCCGAGGCGGACGGCCTCCCGCACGTTGTGGGTGACGAAGACGACGGCGACGCCGGTCTCGGCGTGCAGCCAGGTGAGCTCGTCGTGCAGGGCGTCACGCGTGATGGCGTCGAGGGCGGCGAAGGGCTCGTCCATCAGCAACACGTGGGAGTCCTGGGCTAGCGCCCGGGCGATCGCGACGCGCTGCCGCATGCCGCCCGACAGTTCGTGCACCCGTGCGCCGGCGAACCGCTCGAGGTGCACGCGGCGCAGCAGCGCATCGGCCTGCTCGCGTCGCTCCCGGCGCGGCACGCCCCGCAGGCGCAACGCCAGCTCGACGTTGCGCCCCGCGGTCAGCCAGGGAAAGAGGGCGTGCTCCTGGAAGACCAGCGCCGCCCGCTCCCCCGCCACCTCGACCGAGCCCGTCGAAGGCTGCTCGAGCCCGGCGGCGAGCGAGAGGATCGTCGACTTTCCGCTGCCAGAAGCTCCCACGAGACAGAGGAACTCTCCCGGTTCGACGGTCAGCTCGACGCCGTCGAGCACGGCCGGCCCGTGGCCGTAGCGCTTGCCGACCGAGCGGAACCGCACGGCGGCGGGTGCCGCCGTGTGCGTGGTGGGGGCGGCCAGGGCCGTGGTGCTCATGCCGGGGACCCCAGCCCGCCATCGCTCACGTCGTGCCCGAGGACCTGGCGCAGGAGGGTGAGGTCATAGATGCCCTTGACGTCGGCGGAGGTCTGGAACCCGGTGGCGACGGTGTGCGCGGCGTCGGTGCGCAGCGACTCCGCCAGGGGGTCCTCGGTGAGGCGGAGGCGGGAGAAGGCGCGTGCGATGACCTCGGCCCGCAGGGCCTTGCCCGTCAGCCTGCGCAGCGCGGTGTTCGCCACCGCCTGGCTGTCCGGACCGTGCGCCGCGATCCAGCTGTCGGTCTCGACCTGGGCCTCGAGGAGGTGGCGGACGACGTCGGGGTGGTTGCGCAGCAGGTCGGTGCGGACCACGAGCTGCGTGGTGACGAACGAACCGCCGGGCCACTGCGAGGCCTCGTCGAGCAGCTCGTGCGCCCCACCCTCGAGGACCAGCCGCGAGGCCCACGGCTCGGGCAGCCAGCCACCGTCGAGCCGCCCCTGCTTGAACTCTCCGAGGGTCGTCACGTTGTCCTGCGCGACGAGCGTCACCGGGCCGGCGCCTTGCCTATCCACGCCGATGCCCTGCGCTGCCAGCCAGGTTCGGGCGGCAACGTCTTGCGTCGCGCCGGTCTGCGGGGTCGCGATGGTGCGGCCCTTGAGCTGGGCTGGCGTGTCGATACCTTGGCGCACCACCAGACTCGCGCCGTTGGCGGTGGCCCCGGACACGATGCGCAGCGCCGCGCCCCTGCTCTTCTGGAAGCCGTTGATGGCGGGCGCGGGGCCGACGTACGTCGCGTCGACCGCCCCCGACAGCAGCGCCCCGATGGCCGTGCCGCCCGCGGCGAAGATCTGCGTCTCGAGCTTGGTAGTCCCGAGAGAGCCTTGATAGAAGCCTTTTTCGACCCCGATCAACGGGCTGGCGTGCGTGACGTTGGCGAAGTAGCCCAGCCGCAGCGTCGGCAGCGGTCGGCCCGCCGTCGGCCCGGACGCGCCGCCGCAGGCAGCGAGGGCACCGGCGAGGACGGGCAGGACGAGCGAGGCGAGGACGGTACGGCGGCGCACGGGTGGCCTCCAGGCGAGGTCGGGGGCGAGCGGGGCGGCTGGCGATCGCGGCGGGTCAGCCGTCCAGACATCGCGCGCGGACGAGGCCTGCGCCGAGCGTGTCGCCCGACGCCTCGTCGAGCAGGAGCAGGCCGCCCGTGGCGCGGTCGTCGGCGTAAGCGTCGACGGCGAGCGGCTCGGCGGTGGTGAGCCGCACGCGGCCGATGTCGTTGGCACCGAGGGTGTCGGCGGGCACCCGCACGCCGGCCGCGACGTCAAGGGTGTCGAGCACCGTGGTGACGAGGCCGCGCACGACCCGGCCGGTGTGGCGCACGCGCACGCGGTCCCCGGCCCGCAGCGTGCGCGTCGACATCCAGGCGACGTCGAGGTCGAGCTCGCGGATCACCGCGGGTGCGGAGGCGGGATCGACGAGGGTGTCGCCGCGGCCGACGTCCAGGTCGTCGGCGAGGCGGACCGTCACGGCCGCTCCCCGACCGGCCGCCGCGAGCGGGCCGGCGGGCGTGTCGACGGCGGTCACCGTCGTGCGCCCGCCCGCCGGCAGCACCAGCACCTCGTCACCCGGGCGCAGCACTCCGGCGGTGACCGTGCCGGCGTAGCGGCGGCCCTCGTCTGCCGCGCCGGCGGGGGGCCGCGCGACCCATTGCACCGGGAAGCGCAGGGCGGCGCCCGGACGGACGTCGACCTCCAGGGTCTCCAGCAACCCGAGCAGCGTCGGGCCGTCGTACCAGGGCATCGCGTCGGACCGGGTCGTCACGTTGTCGCCGCGCAACGCGCTCACGGGCACCGCGGTCACGGCGTGGACCCCGAGACCTGCTGCGTAGGAGGCAACGTCGGCCCCGACGGAACGGAAAGCCGCCTCGTCGAAGCCCACCAGGTCGACTTTGTTCACCGCCAACACGAGGTGCGGGACGCGCAGCAGGGCCAGCACCGCGAGGTGTCGCCGGGCCTGCTCGACGAGACCCGCGCGGACGTCCACCAGCAGCAGCGCGACGTCGGCGTTGGAGGCGCCGGTGACGGTGTTGCGGGTGTACTGAACGTGACCGGGCGTGTCGATCAGCACGATGCTGCGCCGCGGGGTCGTGAGGTAGCGGTAGGCGACGTCGATCGTGATGCCCTGCTCGCGTTCGGCCCGCAGACCATCAGTGAGCAGCGAGAGGTCGATCGCGTCCCCGCCGCGGTCGAGACTCGTCTGGGTGACCGAGGCCAGCGTGTCGGCCAGCACGGTCTTGGTGTCATAGAGCAGCCGGCCCACCAGCGTGGACTTGCCGTCGTCGACGGAGCCTGCCGTCGCAACCCGCAGGAGACCGGTCGCGGCCGTGGTGCTGTCCCGCAGGGCGGGCGTCGCGACGCTCACGACAGGGCGCCCATCAGAAGTAGCCCTCGCGCTTGCGGTCCTCCATGGCGGCCTCGCTGGCGCGGTCGTCCGCGCGCGTCGCACCGCGCTCGGTGACCCGCGAGCGCGCGACCTCGGCGAGCACCTCCTCCGCCGTGACGGCGGTCGAGGCGACGGCGCCCGTGCAGGTCGCATCACCGACGGTGCGATAGCGCACGGTGCGCACCTGCGCCCGCTCACCGGCGCGCGGCGCCGTCCACGGAGTGACGGCGAGGAGCATGCCGTCGCGCTCGACGACCGCGCGCTCGTGGGCGTAGTAGAGCGACGGCAGCACCACCCGCTCGCGCACGATGTAGCGCCACACATCGAGCTCGGTCCAGTCCGACAGGGGGAAGACGCGGAAGTGCTCGCCCGGACCGTGCCGCCCGTTGAAGAGCCGCCAGAGCTCCGGCCGCTGCCGCTTCGGGTCCCAGCCGCCGAAGGCGTCGCGGTGGCTGAAGACCCGCTCCTTGGCGCGGGCCTTCTCCTCGTCGCGGCGAGCCCCGCCGAGCAGGGCATCGAAGCGATGCTCCGCGATGCTGTCGAGCAGGCTGACGGTCTGCAGGGCGTTGCGCGACTGCCCGGCTGCGACGTCGACCACGCGGCCCCGCCCGATGGACTCCTCGACGCTGGCGACCACCAGGCGGGCGCCGAGCGCGGCGACCGTTGCGTCCCGGAACTCGAGGGCCGCCGGGAAGTTGTGCCCCGTATCGACGTGCAGCAACGGGAAAGGCAACGGCGCCGGCCAGAACGCGTGCACCGCGAGGTGCAGCAGGACCGCACTGTCCTTGCCGCCGCTAAAGAGCAGCGCCGGCCGCTCGAACTGGCCGGCGGTCTCGCGCAGGACGTGCACGGCTTCGGCCTCGAGCCGGTCGAGCGCCGAGGGTGCAGCCGCGCCCGGGACGAGACCCGAGGTCAGCGGCGTAGCGGTACCCGTGGTGGCCTGCTGGGTCGGGCTCGCGGTGGCGGTGCTCACGCGAGCCCCCGCGCGGTCAGCAGGGCGAGCACGCGGTCGACGCTCGCGTCCAACGTCTCGGCATGGGTCGCCAACGTGAGCTCGGGGTCGGTGGGCGCTTCGTAGGGGTCATCGACGCCGGTCAGCCCGTGCAGTCGACCGGCCGCCTGCGCGGCGTAGAGACCCTTGACGTCCCGGCGGGCGCAGACGCCGACGGGCGCGGCGACGTGCACTTCCAGGAAGGCGAGGCCCGCCGCGGTGGACGCGGCGCGCAGGGCGTCGCGATCGCAGCGGTACGGCGAGACGAGGGGGGCGAGGGCGAGGACGCCGTGCCGGGCGAGCAGGCGGGCCACCCAGCCGACCCGGGCGACCTGCGCCCCCCGGTCGGCGCGCGAGAAGCCGAGGTCACCGGCGAGCGCGGCGCGCACCTCGTCGCCGTCCAGCAGCTCGGCCGGCCGGCCACGCTCGCGCAGGACGGCACGGACGGCTTGGGCCACTGACGTCTTGCCGGCGCTCGGCAGGCCGGTCAACCAGACGGTGGCCCCGGGCAGGGCGACGTCGGCGCCGGCGTTCCCGACCGGGGACGCGGCGGCGTTCATGGCAGGGGCAACGGGCGTGGGCACGGCGGTCCTCGGGCTCGTGCGGGGCAGGGGCGTCGCGCACGGCGACGCCGGGCCGCCGGCTGGCGGTCCGGGCGCGGGGTGCGCGCCGAGGTGCTAGCGCACGAGACAGACTGCGGACGCGACCATCTTGAGGTCGACGTGCCGGCGCACGGTGAGGACCGTGCCGGTGTCCATGGTCAGCAGCGTAGTGGTCGTGCCGCGGCGCTCAGACATGCAGGCCGCACTCGGTCTTCGTGGTCCCGGCCCAGCGGCCGTCGCGAGGCGACTCCCCGCTCCCGACCCGCCTGGTGCACGGCACGCAACCGACGCTGGCGTAGCCATCGGTGAGCAGTGGGTTGACGAGCACACCGTGGGCGGCGACGTAGGCGTCGACCTCGCCTTCGGTCCAGGACGCCAGCGGGTTGACCTTCACCATCGACCGCTTCGCGTCCCACTCCACCACACCGACGTGGCGACGGGCGGCGGTCTCGTCACGCCGGATGCCGGACGCCCAGGCGTCGTAGCCGGCCAGCGCCCGGGCGAGGGGCTCGACCTTGCGGAGACCGCAGCAGGCATCGGGGTCGCGCTGCCAGAGCCGGGGGCCGTGCGTCTCTTCCTGCTGCTGCACGGTCAGGAGCGGCAGGACCCTCCGCACCGTGACGCCGTGCATGGCCTCGACAGCGTCGGCCGTGCCGAGCGTCTCGGCGAAGTGGAGACCCGTGTCGAGGAAGACGACCTCGACGCCCGGCCGGATCGCGGCCGCCATGTGCACGAGGACCGCGTCCGCCATCGATGACGCGATGGCCAGCCGGTCGCCGAACGTCGACAGCGCCCAGCGCAGGACGTCCTGGGGGGCTGCACTCTCGAGGTCACGCCCGGCCCGCTCCGCCGTCTCCCGGCTGCGCGGCGGGGGCGCCGACCTCGTGTCACTCGGTGACTGCACGGACGGCACGACGGCGGCAACCGACGCGGCGGCGCGGTGATTCCCATGCGGCTGCCGGCGCGGCGTCAGATGGGTGGATGTTCAGGGAGCGGTGGCCAGGGGGTGGGTGCCGGGCTCGGGCCGGGTCCTCCGGTGCTGCCGGGTGGACCGGTGACGCCGCCGAGGGGGTCGTCCGGTCGAACCGCAGGGTCAGCAGTCACTGTCCTGAGCCGACTGCCCCACCAGCGTCGCGGCGGTGATGGCGCGGGCGGCCTCGCCCAAGGCGGCGAGCTGCTCGGGTGTCAGCACGTCGACGACGAGGCGCCGTGCCTCGCGGACGTGGCCGGGCGCCGTGGCCTCGAGCTTGGCCCAGCCGCTGTCGGTCAGCAGTGCCTCGATCCGCCGACCCGGCGAGCTGCACGCTCTCCGCTCGACCCAGCCGGCTCGCTCCAGCCGGGTGATGGCGTGTGAGAGCCGTGACAAGGAGCCCTGAGCGAGGGCGGCGAGGTCGCTGAGCACGAGCGTGCGGTCCGGGGCCTCCGACAGGCCGGCAAGGACGTGGAACTCGAAGGCGTTGAGGCCCGCATCGCGCTTGAGCTGCCCGTCCAGCGCGGCTGGCAGCGTCATGAACAACGCCACCAGCGCCCGCCAGTCGAGCTGCTCCTCCGCGGACAGCCAGGGCGTCTCGTCCGTCGCTCGCGGGACGTCGTCCCTCTCGATCGGCACGGACACAGCCTAGCAATCCGACTTGAACATTCAAGTCCTGGCGCATGCTGTTTGAACGTTCAAGTCTTCCCCCGTGCTAGGAGATCCGCATGACCCTGCTCCGCGTCGACGCCTCGATCCAGGGCGACCGCTCCGCCAGCAGCGCCCTCGCCGACCTGATCATCGGTCAGATCACCTCTGCCCAGCCGCAAATCGCCGTCGTGCACCGTCACCTCGGCGAGGACCCGCTGCCGGCCACCGCATGGGCGGCAGCAGGCGTCGGCAGCCACACTCCCGAGGCCGACCGCACCCCGGCCCACCGCCAAGCCCTCGAGCTGGCCAGCCAGGTCGCCACCGAGCTGCAGGAGGCCACCAGCGCCGTGCTCGCGATGCCGCTCCACAATTACGGCCACAACGTCGACTACCTGCGCCGCATCCTGGTGGACACCTGGAACGCCGACCTCACCCTGGTCGGGCGCGACGTCACCCTCGTCGGCGTGAACCCCGGCCCTCGACGACGTCACCGACCTCGCCGCCCAGATGCACCTGACCGCGAACCGCGCAGCCAAGGACGCGGGCATCGCGCTCACCGCTCACTACGCCGCCTGACCGCGGAACCCGCGAAGCAGCGATGACGACGACCGCCGCCGAGGACCAGCAGGCGAACGGCGGCTACGGCCATCCGCTGCAGTTCGGGTCCTTCCTCACTCCCGCCAACAGCGACCCGGCACGGACCGTGGACCTCGCCGTCGCGTCGGAGGAGGCCGGGCTCGACCTGGTGACGTTCCAGGACCATCCCTACCAGCCCGGCTTCCTGGACACCTGGACGCTGCTGAGCTTCGTCGCCGCCCGCACCAGACCGGGCCGCCCGCCGCTTGGCCCCACCCCTGCGACCTCGTATCGTTGCCACCCGGCAGGCGCCCTTCCCGTGAACGATGATCAGCTCTTCGACAAGCCGATTCTCGTTGCAGGACAGGGCATCTGTCGCCAACGACACACCATCAACGGTGGCTTGCTCGCCGATCTGGGTCAGATACCTACGCACGCACTGACCTCCTGACCCGCAAGGGGTCTGCCGGCGCCGGTTCCGGCGCCGTACGGCCCTCTTGGAACCTGGAGCCGCCTTCGCTTCGGTGCTCAGCGTCGTCGTGGCGCCGCCTCGTCACCACGATCAGGCGCTCACTTGCACGGGCGGTGAGGTCCGGCCGGGCGGCGCACCTCGTTCGGCCGGCGTCACCTCCGATCAGCTTCGTGCGAATCGCGGAGCGTTTCGTCGTGGCCCCTCGACCGCCGCATGTGGCGCCGAAGGAGCAAGAAGACGCAGTAGCCAAGCAGACCACCAACGTCGTAAGGGACCCTACTTGTACCTGTGCGACCAGAAGGGGTGATAATGAGGCCAACGACGCCTGCCGGAACGGCGATTGCCAGAAAGAGCGCCACCTCCTTCAGCCTGTTCACCGTTTCTCGCTAGAGAGGCTAGGCGGGGCACTTACAGGTGGGAGCATTCCGTCAAACCCAAATTGTCGAGGTCGTTTCCGGCTGCACCCGTGACTGCTACGAGGGGCTTGAGCTCATTCTGTATCGACCGCAGAACGGCCTCGTCATTGCGCCGCTTTCCCCGCAGCGCTGCCACTGCCAACTGCTGCAACTCTGGGAGTCTGTCTAGGATCTGCCGCGTCGCTGCCGCGGTTTGCTTCGCCAACTCGGCGTCACCCGCTACGACGATGGGCAGCCGCCGGAGCAACGCGGCGCGCTCAGCGAACTGCTGGCTCACTTGCTGGTCCGTCGGCAACTCGTCCTGCTTGACCGGCTTATAGGCGGCGATGCGGCTGTTGCTGACAGTGCAGGCGGCATTACCAGCCGCGACGACAGCGGCAGACCCCGAGCGAGGCGTCGCGCCACCGAGGCGGGGTGGCGCCACTGAGGTGCGCGGTGCGGCAAGCTTCGGCCTCGCCTCGCCGGGCTGCGCCGGCGACCTCTCCACCGCGTTCGGGGAAGCGGCGATCGTGCGCGCGGTCGACCGCACAGCCTTCACCTGCGTAGAGACGTCGGTGGCGCGCGGTGAACCCGCGCTGCCGCAAGAACTGACGATCGCAAGCAACACGCCCCCAGCCGCGCAGCAACAGCCCTGCCTCGTCGTCATGCCTGACAACCAGACGTCAGGGGCAGCACAGCTTCCTCGGAGGCGTAGAAGGTTGCTCGCCGCCCGGGGGGGCAGCTAACCACGGCGACACCGTCGAATAATGCCTGCGGCAGAGAGGGCCGTCCTGGATTCCGCAGCTCGACCGACGCCAGGGCCGGGCTTGCGAGCAGCACCAGGCGATCCTGTCGGGCGCCTTCTGGGAAGCTGAGCAGACGCGTCCTATCCGGCACGACCTCCGTTGCGACAACATGCCAAGTTCCGAGCGCCCCCGCGTAGAGCCGCACTTCTGAGACATCTCCTGTGGGCAGGGGCGTGAGGAGCACAGCGACATCACCCTCGTCAAGCCGTGTGATCAGCAGCCGTACCGAAACAGCCGCCTCCGCGAGTCCAGCAGTCGAGACCGAGCCCGCGGAAACCGAATTGAGGCGCGCTGGCCAGTACCTAATCGTGGCGGGCGCGCCGCTTCGGGTCGTGGGCGCCTGCGTTGCCAGCAGCGCTACAAGTGCCAAGGCGCATAGCACGAACCCGACAGCTAGTGGAGTCCGTGCTCGTTGGGCGCTTGATGCGGGCGAGATCCCTACTGCGCTCGCGTCGGTAGCACCTCGAATCAAGGCAATCAGCCGCCGCAGGACGTGAGGATGTAACCATCGCTCAGGTTGTAGTGCCAGCGCTCCACTGAAGTGTTCGCCTGGCCGGCGATGTCCCTGCTGCTGAAGTCGCTATCAGCGGCTACGCCGGCGCCGATAGCCGAGTGCGTCGTTGTCCTAGTGGCCAATTGAATGACGTGACCGTAAACGTTGCCAGCCGCCAACGGGTACGAGTAGGTCCGGTTGGCCGTCCCCGTGTACTCCTGCGCGGTACCACCGGTGCCGTCCTCGCCGGAGATGTCGTCGCTTGCCAGCACATCAGGCTGATAACCGCCGCTGCCCGCATAGAACTGAGTCGACACGGTGTAGCCGGCGCTTGAGGTCGACTTCAAGCCGAAGCCGGCGATAACGCCGCCGATGACGGGTATGCCACCAATGCCCGCGGCGCTGTTGGAGCCCGCGCGCAGGTCCCCATGCCAATAAAGAGCGTTCGTGACATCCACACGGTAGAAATGCGGGTCGTTGATGGTGACCCTGAAGCCAAGGGTAGCTCCGCCCCGAGATGAGGCCTGCTTGCCGGTGTTGATGCCGTCGACCTGTGATGTCGTGTAGGACTCCACGACGTAGGCGGCACCAGCAGGATTGCCCGGCACCGTGCTGTTGTAGCCGCTGTCCAAGTAGGTCTGGAACTGTGACGTGTTGTAGGGAAAGTAGTCGCAGGTGTTGTCGGAGTACTGGATGCTGTCCGGGCTGAGACCGGCAGCTGCCGCGAGCGACGCGGCTCCCCCTGACGACGGACCGGGAGCGGCCGTCGGTGGCTGTGCAACGCTCTGCGGAGCGACTCTGCCTTGGCTGGCAGGTCCCTGCGGCTGAGCCGGACCGGGCACGGGATCCGCGCCCCAAGCGACCTGAGGGCCCGCCAGCACAGCTAGGCCGACGAGCGACGAGGCGAGGACTGCATACGCCTTCACTTCTCCCCCAAGCGCAGCGCCACCGGCACCGCCCCCCTGGCAGGCCTCACGCAGCGGGACTGAGGCTGTCCCGTTTGTGCCGCTTGGTCAAGGGGCTCTTTGTCATGAAGCCTACGAGGCGAACCGTTCGGTCGTGCCGCGCAGCTGTTCGGGCGCTGCAGTGTCACCGGCCCGGCGGTGGTCTTGATCGTGGTCGGGCAGTAACCGTTCCGCATCCCCTCCCGGGCATGCTCCACGTCGGACTGACCGGCATACCGCTCACGGCCCAGGAACCCACTGACCTCAGCCTCCAACGCGGCCTGCAGCAGCAGCTGAGCACCCAACCGGGCGACCTGCTCCACCGCCCCAGCCAGGTCGCCGCTACCGGCGAACACCCCATCGTTCTTCGGTGGGGTGTTCGCGGTGGTGGTCCCCGACAACATGGCCACGGTGGTGACCCGGGCGCACAACACCGAACCCAGGTTGCACGAGGCGTTCACCGAGTACGCCCAGGTCCGCGGGTTCGTGGTCGATCCGGCGCGGGCGCGCCGCCCGACGGACAAGCCGAGGGTGGAGCGCACGGTGCGCAACAGCTTCTTCGCCGGGGAGCGGTTCATCGACCTGGCCGACGCGCAGCGCCGCGCGCAGTCCTGGTGCGAGGTCCGGGCCGGGATGCGCACCCATAGCACGACGCAGTGCCGTCCGATCGAGTTGTTCACCGTGGAGGAGGCGCCGCGGCTGGCCGCGGCCCCGGCGGGGGCATATGACCTGCCCGTCTACGCCACCGCGAAAGTCCACCGTGATCATCACATCGAGGTCGCGAAGTCGCTTTACTCGGTGCCCGGGAACCTCATCGGAGCGCAGGTGGCGGTGCGCGCGGACCGGACGCTGGTGCGGATCTCCCTGCGCGGGCAGCTGGTGAAGGTCCACCCCCGGGCCAAGCCCGGGGGCAGGGTGACCGACCCCGGGGACCTGCCCGCGGAGAAGACCGCCTACGCGCTGCGAGACCTCGATGGGCTCGCGCGCATCGCCGCCGGGCACGGTGCGGCGATCGGTGCCTACGCCGCGGCGGTGCTGGATCATCCGTTGCCCTGGACGAAGAGGCGGCAGCGGGCTGGTCGTGGCTGACGTGAGCGCACGCTGCACCGCTACGCGTTGGAGGTCCTGGGGGTCGGGCGCTTGGCGCGGGGCAGGAGCACGGTCCGCGTCGCCGACGGTGAGCCGGGTGGAGAGCTGCAGGCAGCGGGCCAGCAGCTCATGCGCCTTCACCACCGTCAGGTCACCGTCGACCAGCCACGTCTTGAGCTGCTCATGCTCGGCGACGAGCAGCGCCCACCCCTGCCCGTGGCCATCGGTGCGGCGCGGGCGGACCCGCTCCACCACCGCGCCCAGCAACGCGTCGTCGAGCTGGACCTCCCCACGCTCGCGGCCCAGCCCGGCCTCCCGCGCGGCGGCGAGGTAGCGGCGGACCGTCTTGCGGTCCAGTCCTGCCAGGCGCTCGAGCGAGCGCAGCCCCTCACCCCGCAGCCACAACCGGAGCACCTCACGGACCTCGTGCACGCCAACCTCCCGGAACGTCATGACCGCAGGGTTCGACCCCACACCCCGGCGACACGGCCAGACACACCGAGGGCAGCACCCCCGCTCAACCCCACCCCGGCCAGGTGGTCCCATCACTGGCGAACAGGTGGTCCCATATGTAGAACGCCTGTTCGACTCTACGCGAACCTGCTGGTGGAAGCAAGCGATTCAGGCAAGCACTCTCGAGTGACCGCAACTCCTTTCACTATTCGCCCTTCCGACGGGTCAGCGGCGCTCAACGCGGCGCAGGGCCGTCAGCCCCGCACCGCGACGTCCGCGACGTCCGCGACGTCCGCGGGCGGCATGACGCTGTTGAAGGCGTGCAGTCGCATGGCCCGCGTGCCCTCGTCGTACCGGAAGGCCGTCAAACCGCCGTTGAGAACCTGTCCCTCGCGCTGCAGCGTCAGGACCTGCTCCTCGGTCATCCCCTCCAGGATGTAACGGACGAGCAGCACGACCACGTCGTGGGTGACCAGCAGCACGCGCTCGCCGGCCAGGTCGGCGCGCACGTCACCGAGGACGCCCCGCAGCCGCTGCGCCACGTCTGACCACGACTCGCCGCCCGGGGGCCGGTGAGCGAACTTGCCCAGCCAGCGCCGCCGCTCCGCCTCCTCAGGGAAGCGCCGGATGATGCCTTCACCGGTGAGCCGGTCGAGCACCCCGAACTCGCGGTCGCGCAGCCGTTCGTCCAGCAGCAGCGGCAGCTCGAGTCCCGCGGTCGCCAGCGCGACCGAGGCGGTGTCGATCGCCCGCCGGTAGGTCGACACCACGACCGCCGTCGGCTGCAGCTGCGCCGGCCGCTCCGCCAGCGAGCGCCCGAGTGCCTCGGCCTGACGTCGACCCAGGTCCGTGAGCCCCACATCGGAGTCCCGGGTGGGTACGTCGATGAACTCGGCCCCGGCGGCGACGGCGGCGTCGCGTGCGACGTTGCCCTCACTCTCACCGTGGCGCACCACTTCGAGCGACTCCGGCCATCCGCGCACGCAGCCCCCCTACCCCCGCGCCACCGACATCACCGGGTCCCGACCCGCGCGGCCACCGCGGCCGCCAGGCGAGTGGCGGCGCCGGCGTCGAAGCCGAGAAACAGCGACGGCTCGGCCAGTTCCAGCTCCAGCAGGAGCGGCGCACCATCCGGGCCGGGCACGGTGTCCACCCGGGCATAGAGCAACCGTTCGCGGCCCCCGGGTACGGCGTCGAGCGCCGCCTCGGCGAGGGCTCGTTGCTCCGGCGTCGGCTCGCGCACGGTGACCTCCCCGCGGTCGTCCGCGTCGTCCGCGTCGTCCGCGTCGTCCGCAGTGCCGGCGTCGCCCACGGGCGGGCGCACGCCCTCCCCCGGCCGGAGGAGCTGGCCCTTGCGGACGGCGTGGCTGAAGCCGGCACCGAGGTAGACCAGCGCCGTCTCCCCCTCGGTGTCGACGCCCTCGAGATAGGGCTGGGCCATCGTCGACCGCCCGAGGCCCTGCAGCCGGGCGAGGTGGCGGGCCGCCTCATCCCGTTGCCCGGGGAGCCACCGCGCCGTGTCGTCCGCGCCTGCCGACACGACCGGCTTCACCACCCACTCCCGGCCGTCGTCCGGCACCCCGACGGGGTCCCACAACGTCGGGACGACCGGGACGCCGCGCGCCGCCAGGTCGCGCAGATAGGTCTTCTCGGTGGACCAGGCGAGCACGTCGGCCGGATTGGCGACCGGCACCGGCAGGGCGGACGCCCAGGCCACGAGCTCCTGACGGCGGCCGACGTAGTCCCAAACCGAGCGCACCACGACCAAGTCGAAGGTCGACCAGTCCACCCGCCGGTCGTCCCACACCGCCGGCTCGCCGTGCACCCCCGCCGCGGCCAGGGCGGCGATCAGCTGGGGGCCGTCGGTGTCCAGCTCGGGGAGACGGGCCGCGGTGGCCAGGGCGACACGGGGCAACGAACGGGGCACGGACGGAGCGTAGGGACCGGCGCACCCTCCCGGCAGGTCACCGCTCGGCAGGTCACCGCTCGGCAGGTCACCGCTCGGTAGGTCGCCGCTCGGCGGCGGCCGTAACCTCGGGTCGTCATGAGAGCGCCCGTGGTGAGCCAGCGGGTGTTCCGGCGACTCACCGCAGCGACCGTCGCCGTGACCGGAGCGATCGTCGTCACCGGCGGCGCCGTGCGCCTGTCCGGCAGCGGCCTCGGCTGCCCCACCTGGCCCAACTGCGCCGCCGGTCAACTCGACGCCGCGGGCCTCGGGCTCCGTGGGGCCATCGAGTTCGGCAATCGCGTGGTGACAGTGGCGATCACCGTCGTCGTGGCGCTCACCGCGGTCGCCGCCTTCCGGCTGAGCACGCCTCGTCGGGACCTGCGGCTCCTCGGCATCGGCATGATCGCGGGTGTCGTCGGCAACGCCGTCATCGGTGGCGTGACGGTGCTGACGGGCCTGCATCCGGCGTGGGTCGCGGTGCATTTCCTCTTCAACATGTGCCTGCTCGTCGTCGCCCTGCTGCTGCACGCGCGGGCGGGTCGGTCGGTGCACTCGCGGCCGGTCCGGCTCGCCGGCCCCGAGACCCGGCTGCTCGCCGCCGCCCTCGTGGTGGTCGGCGCCGTCGTGCTCTTCGCGGGCACGCTGGCCACCGGCAGCGGCCCGCACGGGGGCGATCCCGGCGCCCCCCGCTTCGGCTTCGCCCCGCTCGATCGCGTCACCGCGGCGCACGCCGACGCCGCGATGGTGCTCGTCGGCCTCGTGGCGGCAACCGTGCTGGTGACCAGGGTGACCGACGTCCCCGCAGCCGCCCGCGCGCGGGCGGCTGCCCTTGCTGTCGTGGTCGCCGGGCAGGCGGCGCTGGGCTTCGCGCAATACCTGCTCGACCTGCCCGCGGTGCTCGTGCTCGCGCACATCGCCGGCGCGACCCTGCTCTGGTGCCTCACCCTCGGCTTCGCGCTCGCCACCAGCGAACACGGTCCGCTGCCGACCGTCACCGCCCCGGCCCGCGCCCGCAGCCCGGTGGCGATGCAGCCCGCGTAATCTCCGCGCGCATGGCGGGGACTCCACGACAATCCACGACCGGGCTGCGCTACGCCACCCCACAGGGCCGGTGGGTGCTGCTCGCCACGATCCTCGGCAGTGGGATGGCGCAGCTCGACGGGACCGTCGTCACCATCGCCCTGCCGCGCATCGGGGACGACCTCGGCGCCGGCCTCACCAGCCTGCAGTGGACGGTCAACGCCTACACGCTCACGCTGGCCGGCCTGCTGCTGCTGGGCGGTTCACTGGGCGACCGGCTCGGCCGGCGCCGCGTCTTCGTGCTCGGGGTGCTGTGGTTCGCCGGCGCCTCCGCGCTGTGTGCCGCGGCCCCGAGCATCGAGGTCCTGGTCGCGGCCCGCGCGCTGCAGGGCGTCGGCGGAGCGCTCCTGACGCCGGGCTCGTTGGCCGTCCTCGAGGCCTCGTTCGTGCGGGAGGACCGCGCCACCGCGGTGGGGGCATGGTCGGGTCTCGGTGGGGTGGCGACCGCGTTCGGACCGGTCCTCGGTGGGGTCCTCGTGGGCCTCGGCAGCTGGACCTGGCGGCTGGTCTTCCTCATCAACCTGCCGATCGCCGCGGTGGTCGTCGTCGTGGCCACCCGGCACGTCCCGGAGAGCCGCGACGAGCAGGCGGGGGGCCGGCTCGACGTGCCGGGTGCCATCCTCGCCGCGCTGGGTCTCGGCGGGGTCGTCTTCGGCCTCACCGAGGGGCCGTCCCGTGGCTTCGGTGCCGCGCCGCTGTCGGCGCTGGGCATCGGCGTACTCGCCCTGGTGGTGTTCCTCGTCGTCGAGGCACGCGAGCGCCATCCGATGCTTCCGCTGAGCCTCTTCCGGGCGCGCCAGTTCTCCGCGGCCAACCTCGTCACCTTCGCCGTGTACGCCGCGCTGGGCGGCGCGCTGTTCCTGCTTCCCCTGCAGTTGCAGCGGGTCGCGGGCTTCAGCCCGGTCGCGGCCGGCAGCTCGCTGCTCCCGATCACCCTGGTGATGCTGCTGCTGTCGGCGCGGGCCGGCCGGCTGGCGACGCGCATCGGCCCGCGGCTGCCGATGACGGTCGGGCCCGTTGTCGCCGGTTGCGGGCTGGTGCTGCTGACGCGCATCGGCGCCGGCGCCGCCTATCTGCCCGACGTGCTGCCCGGCGTCGTCGTGCTCGCCCTCGGGCTCGCGTGCACCGTGGCGCCGCTGACGGCGACGGCGCTCGCCGCGGCCCCCGACCGCTCCGTCGGCGTGGCGAGCGCCGTCAACAACGACGTCGCCCGGACCGGCGGCCTGCTCGCGGTGGCGCTGCTGCCGGGGCTGGCCGGCATCACGGCCGGCGACTACGGCCTGCCGGCCGCCCTGTCCACGGGGGTGCACCGGGGTCTGCTGATCGCGGCGGGACTCGCCGCCGCCGGCGGCCTGCTCGCGGCGTTGACGATCCGCTCGGACGTGCTCGCCCCCGGCGACGACGACGGGACGAGGCACTGCGCGCTAGCGGCGCCGCCACTGCGCGGCGGCTCCACGTCGCGGCCGGAGGATCACAGCAGCGGCGACACCGCGACCGCGGCGAAAAGCACCGTCAGATAAGCGATGGAGGCGTGGAAGAGCCGCATCGGCCGGGCGTCGTGGCCACCGCGGACCGCCCGGAGCAACGCGTGCGCCTCGCGCAGGAACGCGGCGCCGGCGGCTGTCGCGACCACGGCGTAGAGCCAGCCCGCGCCGAACGGGACCAGCAGCAGCGTCGCGCCGACCATCAGCCAGGAATAGACGGCGATGCGGCGCGCCACCTCGATGGCCGGGGCCACGACGGGCAGCATGGGCACGCCCGCCGCCGCGTAGTCCTCCCGAAAGCGCATGGCCAGCGCCCAAAAATGCGGTGGCGTCCAGAGGAAGACCACGGCGAAGAGCACGACCGCCGGCCAGCCCACCCCGCCGGTGACCGCGGCCCAGCCGACGAGCACGGGGAAGCAGCCGGCCGCCCCGCCGATGACGATGTTGGCCGGGGTCCGCCGTTTGAGCCCCATCGTGTAGACGAAGACATAGAACGCCGTCGCCCCGTCGGCCAGCAACGCCGCCGGCCAGTTCACCAGCAGGCCCAGCCAGACCGTCGCCACGGCCGACAGTGCGATGCCGAACCGCAGCGCCTGCACGGGCGTGACGGCCGTGCGCCCCGCCCCGGCCCCCTGCGCCAGCGGGCGGGCGCGCGTGCGCTGCATGACGGCGTCGATGTCGCGGTCGACGTAGCAGTTGAGGGTGTTGGCCGAGCCAGCGGCGAGCGTGCCGCCGACGAGCGTCGCGAGGACCAGCCATAGCGAGGGCAGCCGGTCGAAGCGCAACTTCGCGGCCAGCACCATCGGCGGGACCGTCGTGACGAGCAGCAGCTCGATGATCCTGGGCTTGGTCAGCGCGACGTAGGAGCGCAGCACGCCGCCGCGGGGGGGACCGGAGAGGCCGGCGGACGGGCCCTGCACGTGCACGGCGGCAGCCACGCGGACCCTCTCCGACGGCGGCCGCCGGGACCGGGCCGCACCGAGGCGAGGCTACCGGCCGCTGCCGCACCGCTCCTGGTGGGAGGTGCCCGCCTGCGTCGCTCTTCCGTCACCCGCCGTCCGGTGCTTCGGGTGGCATCGGCCGTTAGGTTGGCAACGGCGCGGCGGGTCGCGTCGGGCGGACGAGTTGGAGAGGGAGCGCTGAGGCAGGTGACCGCCGTCGACGCGGAGAAGAGCACGCGGCCGGGCCAGGCCACGAAGCCGGACCGGACCACGAAGCCGGGCCAGGCCACGAAGCCGGGCCAGGCCACGAAGCCGGACCGGACCACGACGCCGGACCGGACCACGAGGCAGAGCGCCGACCGCCCCGACCTGCTGGGGCGCGCCGTCGCCCCCCCCGCGGCCGACGACCTTCCCGGGCGGACGGTGGACACGGTCCGCGCACTGGCGATGGACGCGGTCCAGTCCGCTGGCGACGGGCATCCGGGTACGGCGATGAGCCTCGCCCCGTCGGCGTACACGCTCTTCCAGGACCTGCTGCGTCACGACCCGGTGGACCCGAGCTGGACCGGGCGCGACCGCTTCGTGCTGTCCGTCGGGCACTCGAGCCTGACGCTCTACATCCAGCTCTACCTGTCGGGTTACGGGCTCACGCTCGACGACCTCGCGGCCTATCGGCAGTGGGGCAGCCTCACCCCCGCGCACCCCGAGCACGGCCACACCGCCGGGGTGGAGACCACGACCGGGCCGCTCGGCCAGGGCATCGCCACCGCCGTCGGGATGGCCGCCGCCGCACGCTACGAGCGGGGGCTCTTCGACCCGGACGCGGAGCCGGGTGCGTCGCCCTTCGACCACACCATCTGGGTGTTCTGCAGCGACGGTGACCTCGAGGAGGGCGTCAGCGCGGAGGCCAGCAGCTGGGCCGGCCACCAGAAGCTCGGCAACCTCGTCGCGCTCTACGACGACAACCACATCTCCATCGAAGGCGACACCGACGTCGCCTTCTCCGAGGACGTGATGGCGCGCTACGCCGCCTACGGCTGGCACACCGCCGTCGTCGACGACAGCGAGGACCGAGCCGCGATCCGGGCGGCCCTGGAGGAGGCCCGCGCGGTCACCGACCGGCCGAGCATCGTGGCCGTGCGCAGCGTGATCGCCTGGCCGGCGCCGACGCTGCGCAACACCGGCAAGTCGCACGGCAGCGCCCTCGGTGCCGAGGAGGTGGCGGCGACCAAGACGCTGATGGGCATGGACCCCGCGGCGACCTTCGCCGTGGCGCCCGACGTGCTGGCCCACGCCAGGGAGCGGGTCGAGCGCGGCCGCGCCCTGCACGAGAGCTGGGCGGGTGACCTGGCCGCCTGGCGCGAGCGCGAGCCGGAGCGCAGCGAGCTGCTCGACCGGCTCTCGGCGGAGCGGCTGCCCGACGGCTGGGAGAGCGCCCTGCCCACCTTCGACGCCGACCCCAAGGGGATGGCGACACGCGTGGCCAGCGGCCACGTGCTGGCGGCCCTGCGCGACGTGCTGCCGGAGCTGTGGGGCGGTTCGGCCGACCTCGCCGGCAGCAACAACACGACGATGAAGGGCGCCGACAGCTTCCTGCCCGTCGGCAACCCTGCGCCGGACGCGAACCCCTACGGCCGCACGCTGCACTTCGGCATCCGCGAGCACGCGATGGGGGCGATCCTCAACGGCATCGCCCTGCACGGCCCCACCCGCCCCTACGGCGGCACCTTCCTCGTCTTCAGCGACTACATGCGCGGTGCGGTCCGCCTCGCCGCCCTGATGAAGGCGCCCGTCTGCTACGTCTGGACCCACGACTCCATCGGCCTCGGGGGCGACGGCTCGACGCACCAGCCCATCGAGCACCTGGCGTCGCTGCGGGCGGTGCCGGGGCTCGACGTCGTACGCCCCGCTGACGCCAACGAGACCGTCGTCGCCTGGCGGACGATCATCGCCCGGCGCAGCGGCCCCGCGGCGCTCGCCCTCTCGCGCCAGGACCTGCCCACCGTCGACCGCGCCGTACACGGCAGCGCCGAGGGCACCGCGCGCGGTGGTTACGTGCTGGCCGAAGCCGGCTCCGGGCTGCCGGACGTGCTGCTCATCGCCACCGGGAGCGAGGTCCCCATCGCCCTGGCCGCGCGCGAGCGCCTCGAGGCGGAGGGCACGCCCACGCGGGTGGTCTCGCTGCCCTGCTGGGAGTGGTTCGCCGAGCAGGAGGACGCTTACCGGCAAGAGGTGCTGCCACCCAGGACCCGCGCCAGGGTCAGCATCGAGGCGGGCACCACCTTCGGCTGGGAGCGCTTCACCGGTGACATGGGTGCCTCCCTCGGCATCGACCACTTCGGCGCGAGCGCGCCCTACCCGGTTCTCTACGAGCAGTTCGGCCTGACCCCGGACCGCGTCGTTGCCGCGGCACACGAGGCACTCTCGAAGGCCCGCAAGACCCAGGGCAGCACCACCGGCAACTGAGCCGGCCTGAACCGACCGGCCTCGACCCCGCACCGACCCGCCCCGACCCGAGGAGCACCCATGGCCGATGACCCCCTGGCCCAGCTTTCGTCCGCCGGGGTGGCGGTCTGGCTCGACGACCTTTCCCGCACACGCATCCGCACGGGGAATCTCGCCGAGCTGCTCCGGGACCACTCGGTGGTCGGCGTGACGACCAACCCGAGCATCTTCCAGAAGGCGCTCGAGCACGGCGAGGCCTACGACGAGCAGGTGCGCGACCTCGCGCTGCGTGGCACGGACATCGGCGAGACGCTGCGGGCGATCACGACGATGGACGTCCGGGAAGCCTGCGACGTCCTGCGCCCGGTGTACGACGCCACCGAGGGTCGCGACGGCCGCGTCTCCATCGAGGTCGACCCGCGCATCGCCCACGACACCGCCCGCACCGTCGCCGAGGCCCGGGCGCTGTGGTGGCTCGTCGACCGACCGAACCTCTTCATCAAGATCCCCGCGACGCTCGCCGGCCTGCCCGCGATTGCGCAGTGCCTCGCGGAGGGCATCAGCATCAACGTCACGCTGATCTTCTCCCTGGAGCGCTATGCCGCCGTCGTCGGTGCCTGGCTCGACGGGTTGGAGCGGCGCCGGGCCGCTGGCGGGTCGGTCGACCGGGTCGACAGCGTGGCGAGCTTCTTCGTCTCGCGGGTCGACACCGAGATCGACGCGCGGCTCGACAAGCTCGGTTCGGACGAGGCCCGGGCGCAACGCGGCAAGGCGGCGATCGCGAACGCGCGGCTGGCCTACGAGCACTTCGAGTCGGTGCTCGCCGACCAGCGCTGGCAGGCCCTGGCCGGCGCCGGTGCGCGCCCGCAACGGCCGCTGTGGGCGAGCACGGGCGTCAAGGACCCGGCGTACGACGACACGATGTATGTCATCCAGCTCGTCGCCCCCGGCACGGTCAACACGATGCCGGAGGCGACCCTCGTGGCCGTCGCGGATCACGGCGTCGTGCTGGGCGACACGGTGCGCGGCCACTACGGCGAGGCGCGGGCAGTGCTGGCCGCGCTGCGGGAGCTCGGCGTCGACTACGACGACGTCGTCCGGGTCCTCGAGGAGGAGGGCGTCGCCAAGTTCGACGCGGCGTGGGAGCAGCTCGTCGAGCAGGTCACTGCCTCCATCGAGGAGGCCGGCGCCGAGGTCTCGCCCACCGGTGCGACCACGCCGGCGGGTGACGGGCCCGCCGCTGGCGATCGCAAGGCGACCGCCAAATGACGGCTCCGGGGCGGCCCGATGCACCCGAGGCCCAGTCCGCGGACGCAGCGCGCGAGATCACCGACGGTGCCGTGTCCGGCGGTGGGGTGACCGTGCGCACCACCGGCGCCGCGCTGCTCGAGGCCCGGCAGGACCAGCTCGAGGCGGCCGCCGCCGACGGCCTGGCCGGCGCGCTGACGGCGAAGGTGCCGACGCTCTGGGGCGGCGCAGCCACGGCCGAGGCGCAGCGACGCCTGGGCTGGGTGGACCAGCCGCAGACCGTGCGCCCGCTGCTGTCCCGGCTGGCTGCGCTGCGGGAGGAACTCGCGGGCGAGGGCCTCACCCGCGTCGTCCTCGCCGGCATGGGCGGCAGTTCCCTCGCCCCCGAGGTCATCACGCGCACGGCCGGCGTCGATCTCGTCGTCCTCGACGGCACCGACCCCGGTCAGGTGCGCGCCGCGTTGGACCCGGCGCTGCTGCCGCAGACCGTGGTCGTGATCAGCTCCAAGTCCGGCGGCACGCTGGAGACCGACAGCCACCGCAGGGCCGCGCTCGCCGCCTTCACCGCCGCCGGACTCTCCGAGGCCGACGCGGCCCGCCGGCTCGTCGTCGTCACGGACCCCGGCTCGCCGCTCGAGGCGACGGCCCGCGAGCTGGGTGTCCGGGAGGTCGTGCTGGCCGACCCGAACGTCGGCGGTCGCTACAGCGCGCTCACCGCCTTCGGCCTCGTGCCCAGCGCTCTCGCCGGTGTGGACGTGGCGGGCCTGCTCGACGAGGCCCTCGCGGTCGCGGATCCGCTGGCCTCCCTGGTGGGCAACCCGGGGCTGGCGCTCGGCGCCGCGCTCGGCGGCGGCGGGATCGCCGGCCGCGACAAGGTGGTCCTCGCCGACGCCGGCTCCGGGATCGTCGGCTTCGGCGACTGGGCCGAGCAACTCATCGCAGAGTCCACCGGCAAGGAGGGCCGCGGGCTGCTGCCCGTCGTCGTCGAGGGGCCGGACGCGCCGGGGACGGCACCGAGCGGTGACGTCCACCTCGTCGTCCTCGGCGGGGACGCGCCGGCCGGTGGTGGCACCTCGATCTCGGGCCCGCTCGGCGCGATGCTGCAGGTCTTCGAATACGCGACCGCTGTCGCCGGCCGCTCGCTCGGCATCAACCCCTTCGACCAGCCGAACGTGCAGGAGAGCAAGGACAAGACGACGGCCCTGCTCACCGAGTACGACGGCCGGGACCTGCCCGAGGGAGAGCCGGTCCTCGTCGACGGGCCGGTGGCGGTGCACGACGACTCCGGCGTCGTCCCCGCCGGTGCGACATCGCTGGCCGAGGTGCTCGACGTCGTACTCGGCGCCGTCTCCGACCGGGGTTACCTCGCCGTCATGGCCTATCTCGACCGGCACCGCTCCGGGGAGCTGGCCGGCGTCCGGGCGCTGCTCGCGGCCCGCCTCGCGCACCCGGTCACCTTCGGGTGGGGGCCGCGCTTCCTGCACAGCACCGGGCAGTTCCACAAGGGCGGCCCGCAGGTCGGGGTCTTCCTGCAGGTGACGGGCGAGCTCGACGGGCCCGACCTCGACATCCCCGGGCGGTCCTTCTCCTTCGGGCGGCTGCAGCGGGCCCAGTCCCTGGGCGACGCGGACGCGCTCGGCCAGCGCGGGCGTCCGGTGGTGCGCCTGCACCTGTCGGACCGGGCCGCCGGGGTCGGAGCAGTCCTGGCAGCCGCGGGGGCATCGTCGTGAGCGGAGGGACCGGCGCGGCGGCGAACCCGATGCGGGACCCGCGCGACCGGCGGCTGCCCCGCGTCCCCGACCCTTGCGCACTGGTGGTGTTCGGCGTCACCGGCGACCTCGCCCGCAAGAAGCTGCTGCCCGCCGTCTACGACCTCGGCAACCGCGGACTGCTGCCCCCCGGCTTCATCCTGCTCGGCTTCGCGCGTCGCGACTGGGGCGACGGGGACTTCGCCGACATGGCCGAGAAGCACGCCAAGGCAGGGGCTCGCACCGAGTGGCGGGAAGACGTCTGGCAGCGCATCGCCGACTCGAC
>JAABUT010001297.1_pt1 | contig 29508 bp, 25 predicted proteins | sample 5559281 | NCBI WGS metagenome assembly JAABUT01 (sample SAMN10711880, study PRJNA513359) | rock metagenome | isolation source: Antarctica rocks | place: Antarctica: Victoria Land, Ricker Hills nord | collected 2016-01-04
GGCGAGCGCCGCCGCCGCCGCGACGGGGTTGCCGCCGAAGGTGATGCCGTGCTGGAACTTCTCGCCCTCCTCGCCGCCGAAGACGTCCGCGACCTCGCGCCGCACGACCGCCGCGCCGAGGGGCGCATATGCCGAGGTCAGCCCCTTCGCGATGGTGATGATGTCCGGCTGGATGTTGAACAACTCGGAGCCGAACATCTTGCCCGTGCGCCCGAAGCCGCAGATCACCTCGTCCATGATGAGCAGGATGCCGTGGTGGTCGCAGAGTTCGCGGATGCGCTGGTAGTAGCCGTCGGGCGGGACAATGCAGCCGCCGCTGTTCTGGACTGGCTCCATGATGACCGCCGCGACCGTCTCCGGCCCTTCGAACGCGATGGTGCGCTCCACCTCGTCCGCGCACGCGAGCGTGCACCCCTCCGCGTGCTCGCACCACGCGCAACGGTAGTGATACGGGATCGGGACGTGCCGCGCGCCGGGGACGAGCGGCTCGTACGGGTTCCGCGCGGAGGGCAGGCCCGTCACCGAGAGCGCGCCCATCGTCGTGCCGTGGTAGGCGTATCGCCGCGAGATCGTCTTGTAGCGCCCGGCGAAGCCGCGCTTCCGCTGATACGCCCTCGCCACCTTGAGCGCCGTCTCGACCGCCTCCGACCCACCCGTCACGAAGAAGGTGCGCGACCCTTCGCCGGTTGGCGAAATCTTCGCCAGCCGCTGCGCGAGCACGGTCCCCGGCACATTCGGGAAGGAGAAGGGCGAGACGAAGTGGATCTGCTCCAACTGCGCGACCATCGCCTGCACGATCGCCCGCCGACCGTAGCCGACGTTGACGCAGAAGAGGCCCGCGAGGCCGTCGATGTACTCGTTGCCGTCCGCGTCCCAGATGCGGCTCCCCTCGCCGCGCACGATGACCGTCGGGCGTTCGAGCCGCGCGCCCTCATTGAAGTCGTGCATCTGCATGAAGTGGAGCCAGACGTTGTCCGCGATTGCGCGGCGCATTTCCGCCGGTTCCGGCATGGCGATTGCGGCGGGCGATGCGTGCGCCTCGATGCTCGCGCCCTCAACCGGCGCGTCCGGCTGCACCTCGACCGCGACGGGGCGTTCCGGCTTCATCCGCGCCGGTGGCGTGTATTTCTTCGAGACCCGTGCCATTTATCCCTTCCCCTCCCCCGTCAGCCCGATTGCCATGTTGAGCCGGGGCGTCACGTCGCCCCGCCCAACGGCGAGGACGTAGTCGATCACGCGCGCGGGGATGTTGACGCCGGTCGTGTCGATGCTGTTGCGGAACTCCATCGTGTAGTTCACCTCGTTGACGAGCAGCCCGCGCTCCGGGTGCTCGAAGAGGTCAATCGCCACCACGCCGCCGCCGACGGCCGCCGCCGCGCGGTTGCACAGTTCCGCGATCGCCGGCGTGACCGGGCAGTTGGATGCCAGTCCGCCGCGCGCGGTGTTCGTGATCCAGTGCGGCGAGTCGCGGTAGATGGCGCAGATCGTCTCGTCGCCGACGACGAAGGCGCGGATGTCCCGCCCGCCCTTCTCGACGTACTCCTGGATGTAGTAGGTGCTGTGGTGATACGAGCCGAGCACTTCCTTGTGTTCGAGGATCGCCTCCGCCGCGTCTCGGTCGTTGATCTTCGCCAGCAACCGGCCCCACGAGCCGACCGGCGGCTTCATCACGACGGGGTACCCCATCTCCTCGATCGCGGCGAGCGCGGACTTCGGCGTGAACGCGACAGTCGCGCGCGGCTGCGGGCAGTGCGCCTCCGCGAGCGCGGCGGTCGTGTTCAATTTGTTGCCGCAGACCTCCGCGACGCTGTACGTGTTCACCGTCGCGACGCCCCACGAGTTCAACAGGCGGAGCGCATGGAGGGCGCGTGTGTGGTTGATGCAACGTTCGAAGACGACGTCGTACTTCCACGTATCGGGTCGGTCGAACGGCATCGCCATCTCGCGGTCGTCGATCCGGGTGTACGCAACGCCGCGTTTCTCCAGCTCGGCAAAGAGGAGTTTTTCCTCCACCCGCACCAGCGAATGCAGCACCCCAACCCGAACCGAACCGTCGCAACTTGCCATGCCCGATGCCTCCCCGATGATGCGACACGGACGACCAACGCCGCCCGCCACCAGCCATTGTACGCGAAAATCACTAGCAGACAGAAACGCACCAATCGAACGTTCGCGACACCGTACCGACTACCGGCTACTAACTACCGACGACACGTCTGTACGTTCGTCGAACAGGTGTACTTGACACGAACAGACGTTCCATTTACACTACGAGGAGAGAACCGGGGTGATGCCACTCCGGTGCGTGTGCAGAAGGCACGGCGCATCCGTTATCGGGAGGTATCAAACCCATGGCTGCCGCATTGAAGAAAGCAAAGAGCCTGTCACGTCGTCAGGAGCAGATTCTCGACTTCATCGAGACATTCCTGAATCAGAATGCGTACCCGCCGACGATCCGGGAGATTCAGAAGGAACTCGACATCTCCTCCACCAGCGTCGTCGATTACAACCTCAACGCGCTGGAGGAGCGCGGCTTCATCCGCCGCAACCGGCACATCTCGCGCGGGATCGAGCTGGTCGGCTTCAACACAGCGATGCCGTCGAATGTCGTCAACATCCCCGTCGTCGGTCGCATCGCCGCCGGTGAACCGATCGAGGTGCCGGAGGATTACGCGGCAGGCGAGTTCGCGGAATCGGTGACGATGCCCGCGTCGATGCTCCCCCGCGCGACGGATGGGTTGTACGCCCTCCGCGTGCGCGGCCATTCGATGGTGGATGCGCTCATCAACGACGGCGATCTCGTCATCCTCAAGCCGCAGATCACGGCGGACAATGGCGACACCGTCGCCGTCTGGCTGAAGACCGAGCGGGAGACGACGCTGAAGCGGTTCTACCGCGAGGGCAACCGGGTTCGGCTCCAGCCCGCGAACGTGACGATGCAGCCGATCTACACCGACGCGACGAATGTCGCCGTTCAGGGTAAACTGGTCGGTGTCATCCGCGCGGTGGACAATCGCTTCTAAGCGCACACGATACGTAGAGCGAATTGCAGTGGCAGTGAGCCTGGGAAGTATCGGTGGCGGCAGGCTTTAGCCTGCCGATTCCCACTGCGATAGGCTAAAGCCTGCCGCCACCGGGGAAATTGGCCGATTCAGTTATTACGAAAAACGCTTTTAAGGAGGCCGGGATGCGACATTTCGTTGTTCCTGGCCTCTTTTGTGTGCTGGTCGCGCTCTGCGGCGCGTGCGGCAATGCGCAACCGACCGCGACTGTCCCATCGCCACCGCCGCCGACAATGACCGCCGTGCCCACCGCGACGATCACGCCGGTTCCCCTGCCCCCGACGCCGACGCCCGCCTTTCTGCCGTCACCAACGCCCGACCCGCGCGAACCGACCTACCCGCCCGGCACGCTTCGCAACGCGAACTGGCCCGTCGGCACCGCCGCCGTGGCGGCGTACACCGCGAAAACGAGCGTCGATATCGATGTAGGGGCGGTCGTGCTGACGGTGCCGATCCCGGAAGGGACGACGGTCTCCCTCTACGTCGCCATCCCGCCGCAACGTGGCTACGCGGGCCGCGTCAACTTCCCGATCTCCCCGCGCGCGATGTCGCTCCAACCGGGCGACGCGATCCGCATTATCGGCGTGACGGCAGGGACGGTACGTGTGCCACCGACCGAGGGCACATACGTCGTCGTCAACATCAACGGCCAGCGGTTCGCCCGCAACAATGAACCGCTTAGTGGATAGCGGAGATTTCAAAACCGCCAGGACATCGGGAGGAAACCGGCTCTTAACACAGAGGTCACAGAGCAGTCTTTTTTAGCCTTCTCTGTGGACTCTGTGCTCTCCGTGTCCTCTGTGTTAGATTCTTCCCGGCGTCCTGCACGCGGGGTTCCGACCCCTCGACCGTCTAACGATGATGACGGTGCGTGGTATCATCCGGGTATGCTTGAGACTGCCTCTCCGACCGACAGCATCACGGACACCGAGGGCCACGATGCCGCGCGGCATCGCGTCGTCCTGCTCGGTGGGTTCGGGATGCAGCCGAAGTCGACGATGAGCGCGCGCGCGTTGCCGCTCGGGCAGGAACTCGCGGCACGCGGGCATTCCGTGACGATGATCGTGCCACCATGGGATCATCCGGCGGACGCGGGCCGCGCGTGGACGGATGACGGCGTCCGCATCATCAATGTCGCGATCGCGGAAAAACTCCAAAAGCCATTGCGGACACCACGGATCGTCGCCGCGCTCCGCGCCGCTGTCACGAGCGTGCGGCCGGACGTGGTGCACCTCTTCAAGCCGAAGGGCTACGGCGGGCTTGCCGCCGCCACGCTCCGCGATCTGCCGCTCGTCGTCGATACCGACGACTGGGAGGGTGCGGGCGGCTGGAACGATCGCGGGTTGTATTCTCCGGCCCAGCAACGCCTCTTCGCGTGGCAGGAGCGCGCCCTGCCGCAGCATGCCGCCCATGTAACCGTCGCCAGCCGCACGCTGGAGGCGCAGCAGTGGGGCTTCGGCATCCCACCTAACCGCGTGACCTACCTGCCGAATGCGGTGAGCGCCGCGCGATACGCGGGCTGGCGCAACATCGATGCGATCACCGAGCGCGCGGCGACGATCCGTGCGGAACGCGGACTGACCGGCTCGACGGTCGTGCTGTACACGCGGTTCGTGGAATTCACGCCCGATCGCATCGCGCGCATTTTCGGTCGTGTTCAGTCAACGGTTCCCGATGCGCGGCTGTTGATCGTCGGTGGCGGCCTGCATAGGGAAGATTCCGCTGTTCGTGGCGCGTTGCGGAAGTATGGGGATGCCGTCCTCTGGTCTGGTATCGTGCCGTTTGATGCGGTGCCCGCCTGGCTGCGCGCCGCCGATGTCGCGGTGATCCCGTTCGAGGACACGCTCATCAACCGCGCGAAGTGCTCCGTGAAGACGCTCGACCTGCTCGTCGTCGGGCAGGCGGTCGTCGCGACAGCGGTGGGTGAGAACATGGGCGCGATCCGGCACAACGAGACGGGCATCCTCGTTCCGCCCGGCGATGACGCGGCGCTTGGTGACGCGGTTGTGCGTCTCCTCGCGGACTCGCATTATGCGCGCCGTCTCGGGGATGCCGCGCGCGAGCATGTGTGGCGCGCGCAGACGTGGGGGGCGCAGATTGTCGCGATTGAGGCGATCTATGACCGCGTGACGGCGCGGAGTCGGCGACGATGAACACCGCCACCGCGCAACAACGGCGGGCACGAACGCGGTTCGCCGCCCTGACGGAGCCGCGAACGACGCTGGCCGTCTTCGCGGTCGCATTGGTGATCTTCGCCGCGTGCATCCCCCGGATCACCACGCGCCTCGATCCCGTGACGGGCGACGAGCCGTTCTACCTGATGACGGCGGACTCGCTCATCCACGATCGCGACATCGACGAGACGAACAACTTCGCGAACCGCGACTGGTTGCGCTTCTACCCGGCGTTCCCGCTGGCGCGGGGCTGGCAGGGGTGGCCGAACATCTCGCCGAACCTGCCGCCGCATGCCTCGCAGACGTACCGCACCGGCTTGTACTCGAAGCACGGCTTGGGCATCCCGGCGCTGATCGCCGTGCCGTTCGCGCTGCACGGGCGCACCGCCGTCGTCCTGCTGTACAACCTGATGGCGGCGGGCGTCGCGGCGAATATCTACCTGCTCGCGCGGACGGTCGCGGCGCGGCATCGCGCGGTGATCCTCACCACCGTGTTGATGGCGACGATTCCCCTCGCGTCGTATGCCTTCCTTTTCTTCCCGGAGATGCCCGCCGCGCTGATGCTCACGTACGCGGTGCGGCGACTGCTCGCGCCGCGCAACGCCCCGTGGCAATGGCTGCTGACCGGCCTGTGCATTGGTTATTTGCCGTGGCTGCACGCGCGGTTCCTGCCTGTCGTCGTGGGCCTCGCGGCGCTCTTCGCGTGGCGGCACCTCCGGCCGATACGGCGGCATCTACCGTTCGCGATCATCCCCGCTGGCGTCCTGCTCCTGCTTTTCGAGTTGTACTCGCTCGTCTTCTACCATTTCCCGTTCCCGAACCGGAACGACCACGCGGGTTTCTCGTCCGGCCTCGGCTTTGTCAACGGGTTCGTCGGCTCGCTGCTCGACGCGCAATGGGGACTGTTCATCGTCGCGCCGATCTATCTGCTCGCCGCCGCCGCCCTCGCGCTCTTCATCCGCGAGCGACGAAAGGATGGCGCGGGGCTGCTGCTCGTCCTCGTGCCGTACGCGCTCATCATCAGCGCGTACGCCGTCTGGTGGGGCGAGTGGGGACCTGCCGCGCGCTACTGGACGGCGGCACTGCCGATGCTCGCGCTGCCGCTGGCGTGGTGGTGGGAACGGGCCGCACACGCGCACCCACGCGGCGCGGCGACGTTGCTCGGGCTGGCGAGCGCGTGGGGGTTCGTCTGGACGGCGGGCTGGCTCCGACAGCCGCAGTGGCTCTATAACCAGCCGAACGGCACGAACAACCTGCTCGCGCACTGGCTCGGCGGCTTCGGGCGGCATGTCGCCGCGATCCTGCCCGCCTATCAGTTCTACGCCGCGTCCCCGGTAACGGTGCGCATCCTCTGGGGAGTCGCTGTCCTGCTGCTCGGCGTCGCGGCGGGGAGCCAGATGGCGCTCCTGCTGCTCCCAACCGCCGACGATGACGACGGGGCGGCTGTGCCGTGAAAACCGTGGTAAACCCGCCTGACCATTCGCCCATTTCCAACGTTCAACCTTTCAACCGCAACCGGGAGTGATGCACATTGACTGACCCGACCCCGCGCGAGGCCGCCGCACTTGAGGCGGCGCAGCGCGCCCTGGATATGCTCGCATTCGACCTCGCCCGCTACGAGATCACGACGTGGCGCTGCCGCGACGCCGCCCGCGCGTACCTCGCGGCGGGCTTCTCGGTGGAGCGGATTGGCCCCTACCTCGAACGCGCCTTCCAGCGCGGCCTGCACGACCGCGTCCACTCCTACGAGGCGCTGCCGGATGAGTACGTCGGCAACAACGCGGACCTGATCGCGGACGCCTACCTCGCCGGGGGCGACGTGCAGAAGCGGCTCGACACACTGACGCAGGTGCTCGACGCGGTGATGAAGCAGAAGGGCGACACACTCGCGCACCGCGTGCAGTACGGGCTGGCACTCTGGGGGGCGGGGCGTGCGAACGATGGCCGCGCCCGCCGCTTCCTCGCGCCCGTCAGGAACGCGACGGAGGTGGCGCGCGCCGCGCTCGATACGAATTACCCGCGCGCCCGGTTCGTCCTCGCCGTCATTGACGGGGACGCCGAGGAAGCGGCGGAGTGGCTCAGCGTGTACGACGCACTCCTGCCGACGGTGCCGGGCGCACCATTCCGGCGCGTCCACCTCATCACCGTCGCGTTCTGGCTGATCGCGCGGGATCGCTACGCCATGACGCTGCCGACGGATCGCCTCGCGGGCCTGCCAGACTCGCTGCGCGGTGCGGCGATTGACAGCGCGGTGGCCGCCTCATAGGATTGATCGTTGCGAACGATTCGCCTCAATGTACGGGCGCTTTGGGAGGAAAGATGGTGCATTCACGTCTCCGGCTGATATACGTCGCGGTCGTTGGGTTGCTCCTGAGCGTCGTGCTGACGGCGTGCGGCAGTGCCGCCAGCCCCACAGCGACTGCCGGGTCAACCGCCGCACCCGCCAGCGCCGCTACGGCACGCCCGACGACCGCCGCCGCGCCATCGACCACCGCCAACGCGACGGCGGCGAGTGTGGCGGGTTCGGCCCCCGCCCCGGCGGGCGCAACGGGGGCAGCGAAGCCCGGTGGCCCGGCGGACACCATTAAGGTCGTCCATGTGCCCGGTTTGTTCTTCGCGCCGCTCTACATCGCGATCGATCGAGGCTTCTTCAAGGAGCAGAATATCGAGATCAGCCTCGACAAGGCCGCGTCCGGCTCCGAGGTGATGGCCTTCCTCGCGCAGGGGCAGATCGATGTCGGGGCGGTCGGCCTCTCCGCCGCGACCTTCAACACGCTGGCGAAGGGGTTCGATTTCAAGGTGATCGCCTCCGCCGGTGTCGCGCCGCAGAAGGACGGGCCGAGCAAGTTCGAGGTCCGCAAGGCGCTCGTTGATGGCGGCCAGGTGAAGACCATCGCCGATCTCAAGGGCAGGAAGGTCGCCGTGGCCGGTGGCACCGGCAGCGCCGGCGCGTACCTCGCGGTCAAGGCGCTCCAGACGGCGGGCCTGACCGGGAAGGACGTGCAGTTCGTCAACCTCGCGAACCCGGATATGGTGCAGGCGCTGGCGAACGGCGCGGTGGACGCCGCGCTCATCGGCACGCCCTTCTCGACGCAGGCGATCCAGCAGGGGGCGGGCACGATCCTCGTGGACGACTTCGCACCCGGCTACTCGACGACGACGTTCATGTACAGCGGCAAGTTCATCAAGGATCGCCCCGATGTCGCCAACCGCTTCGCCCTCGCGCTGCTGAAGGGGTACCGCGCCGTGCAGGGGCAGAACTACCTCAGCGACGCCAATGTGCAGAGTTACGTCAAGTACACCAGCAGCACCGAGCAGGTAATCCGTGCGACGCCGCCCTTCGTCTACGACCCGAACATGGCGATCACGACGGAGAGCATCAAGGATCAGGAGAAAGTCTACCGCGAGAATGGCTGGACGGATTACAGCCAGTCGCTGGATGTGGGCAAACTCTTCGACACCTCGTTCGCGGACCGGGCGATCAAAATCGTCGGACCGGCGGGATAGGCGCGCATGGCACAGGACACGACCGAGGCGATGGCACCGACCGTTCGCGCCGATCAACCGCCGAAGATCGTCGCGCGCGGCGTCGGCTGCGCGTTCGCGGGTCGCAAGGGGCAGACCATCACCGCGCTCCACAATGTCGATCTGGAGATCGCGGAGGGTGAGTTCGTCTGCCTCGTTGGGCCGAGTGGATGCGGCAAGAGCACGTTCCTGCGGATTGTCGCGGGCCTGCTCCCCGCCACATCTGGTGAACTGACGATCCACTCCGACGCACCGACCGAGGCGCACCCCCGCCCGCAGAACAATGTCGTCTTCCAGGAGTACGCGCTCTTCCCGTGGAAGTCCGCGCTGGAGAACGTCGCGTTCGGGCTGGAGATGCGCGGCATCAGCAAGCGGGAGCGCGTCGAGACGGCGCGACGCTGGCTGGCAAAGGTCGGCCTGACGAAGTTCGAGCACGCCTACCCCAATCAACTCTCTGGCGGGATGCGGCAGCGCGTCGGCATCGCGCGGGCCTTCGCGAACGACCCGGACATCCTCCTGATGGACGAGCCGCTCGGCGCGCTAGACGCGCAGACGAAACTGGTGATGCAGGAGGAGTTGCTTCGCCTGTGGGAGGAGCAGCGCAAGACCGTGCTCTACATCACGCACAGCCTCGATGAGGCGACGCTGCTCGGCGACCGCGTCGTCCTGATGACGGCGCACCCCGGCACGATCAAGGAGACCTTCACGGTGCCATTCCCCCGCCCGCGTGGCCTCGAGCTGACCGCCGACCCCGCGTTCGGCGCGCTCACCTACGCCATCTGGCAGGCACTTCAGGGCGAGGTGAAACAGGCGATGGAGCAGGAGGAGGTGGCCTCGTGAGTGTCGTTGAGCGTGCGGCCACTCCCGCCATCGCCCCCGCAGACGCACCGCGACCATCAGTGCGCGCGATTCGCAAACCATTCCGGGGAGATGCATACATCTCGGTGGCCTTCATCGTCTTCCTACTCGCACTCTGGCAGTGGGCCGTCCACGCGAATTGGCTCGATCACCGCCTCTGGCCCGCGCCGACGACGATTGCTGCGGAGACGTGGCGCATGTTGCGAAATGGGCAGTTGCAGCCGCACATCCGCGCCACGCTGACGCGCGTCCTCTGGGCGTTCGTCTTCGGCTCGGCAGCGGGGATTGTGCTGGGGCTGGCGATGGGGATGGTGCGGCCGATCCGCGCGATGTTCGACCCGCTGATCTCGATCCTCTCGGTGCTGCCGAAAATCGCCATCCTGCCGCTCGTCTACCTCGCGTTCGGCGGGTACGGCGAGACACCGCGCACCGTCACCGTCGGCATCAGCGTCTTCGCGGTGATGGCGATCAACGCGATGGGGGCGGTGCAGACGATCGATGGCGTGCTGCTCGAGGCGGGCCGCAACTTCGGCGCGAACTGGTGGCGGATGTTCCGCCATGTGCTGCTCCCCGGCTCGCTGCCGACGATCTTCAGCGGGCTGCGGATCAGCGCGGCGACCGCCCTGCTCGTCGTCATCGCCGCCGAGTTCTCGTACACGAACGAGGGGCTTGGCTTCCTGATCTGGTCGAGTTGGAGCACGCTCTCCACCACGCGGATGTTCGTCGGCCTGATCTCCATCGCGCTGATGGGCCTCTTCTTCACGCTCGCCCTGAATTTGGCCGACCGGCTCCTGATCCGCTGGCAGCAACCGCGCTAATGCCGCGCCGTTTGACGCGCGCGGCCTTACCACACCATACTTCCCACCGGCGCGTTGGCCCGGTCTGCGACAGGAGTGCGGCATGAGTACGGAGATCATCATGGGGATGGCCCTGGCGGGCACGGCGGGGTTCAACGCCTTCGTGCCGCTGCTCGCGCTCGCGTTCGCGCACCGGCTCAGCGACCGGGTTCACATCGGCGCGCACTACACCTGGCTCTCCAGTTCGGTTGGCCTGGTGGTGATGCTCCTGCTCCTGCCCATCGAGCTATTCGTCGACAAAGCGCCGGGGTGGGACACGGTGAACGACCGTGCGGCCCGCTTCTACCGGCCGATTGCGGGCGCACTCATCATGCTCGCCACGACCGCCGACAGCAACCTGCATCCGATCCTCGCGGCGATCATCGGCGCGGCAATTGCCCTCGGGATGCACACACTGAAGACGCGCTACCGCCACCCGCTGACGCAGGTCTTCGCGGGCATCCCGACGCCCATCGCCTCGGCGGCGGAGGATTTCTGCGCCGCGCTGGTCTGCTTCCTCGCGCTGCTCTGGCCCATCGTCGGGTTCGTCGCCCTCATCGTCGTCGCGGCGGTAACGTGGCGGCTCGGCTCGGTCGTGCGGCGCAGGGTCGCGCGGGTGAACCTCGATACATCATCCGTCACAGCAGCGCAAACTTGACACAGCACGACTCAAAGTGTATTCTATCGCTAGACTAAGCGCGCCGAGCAACGCACCGCTCGAACTCGCCAGAAAGGGCACGGACGCAGGCGATGGAATTTCAGGATTACTACGCGGTGCTGGGCGTCCCACGCACAGCCGACGAAAAACAGATCAAGAGCGCGTACCGCAAACTCGCGCGCAAATACCACCCGGACGTCAACAAAGACAAGGGCGCGGAGGAGCAGTTCAAGCGTGTCAGTGAGGCGTACGAGGCCTTGTCCGACAGCGCGAAGCGGACGGAGTACGACAAGTACGGGCAGGCGTGGCAGCAATACCAGCGCAACGGCGGTAAGGGCGCGACGGGTCAGAATGCGGACGACTTCTTCCGCTGGTACAACACGCAGCACAGCGGCGCCACGCGCACCGAGGGGCACCCCGGCAGCTTCTCCACCGAATATTCGACGACCGACGGCGGCAACTTTTCCGACTTCTTCGAGACGCTCTTTGGCCGCGCGACCGGACGCGAGTCGCGCGGTGGTGCAACAGCGACCCAGTCACCGCCACGCACGCGCCGGGGCCGGGACAAGCTGGCCGAACTCGAAGTCACCTTCGCGGATGTCTACACGGGTGGTGAGCGGCAGATCACCTTCGACATGGACCGCGCCGAGCCGATGACGGTGCGCATCCCCGTTGGCGCGCAGGACGGCGAACGGATGCGCTACGCCCGCAAGGGCCACCCCGGCGTCAACGGCGGCACGGCGGGCGACCTCGTGCTCGAACTGCGCGTGCTCCCCGACGCCCGGTACATACGGGACGAACTCCAGCCCTCGACGCTGCGTACGACCGTGGATGTGCCGCTGTATACCGCCGTCCTCGGTGGCGAAGTCATCGTGCCGATACCGGACGGGAAGCGGCTGTTCGTCAAGGTGCCCGCCGAGACGCAGAACGGGCGGCAGATCCGCCTCGCGAACAAGGGGATGCCGCTGCTGACGGGGCAGCCGGACAAGCGGGGCGACCTGCTCGTTTCGCTGCGGATCCAACTCCCGACGCAACTCACGGACGAGGAGCGACAGTTGTTCGAGCAACTGCGGACACTCCGCCCGAACGAATAACATCGTTCGTGGGATAGTGGACACGTAGGCTAAGGGCCGATTGCAAGACTGTCCCCTCCCCTCTCCATCGCTGCCATGATCTGACCATATCGAAGCGTTCGGGCGATGGCTCCGTACGAGAGGGGCCGGGGGTGAGGAATGAAGCCAGCCGCCATTGTTGACGCGGGATCACCGTTTTTGAAGGAGCATCATGCGTCCGCCCCCGCACACCGCCGAGGATCGTCACAATCGACAAGCAGTGTTTGACGACCTGATCGCCACGGTTGCGGCGTGCCGCACCTGCCCGGCGATGGAGGGGCGACGGCGCGTACTCACGGCGGCGAACGGCGACATCGACGCGCGGGTGATGTTCATCGCGGAGGCGCCGGGTCGCGGCGGCGGGGAACGAACGGGCGTGCCTTTTTCCGGTGACCACTCCGGTCGGACATTCGAGCGACTGCTGGGCGAGGCGGGATGGACGCGCGACGACATCTTCATCACGAACGCCGCGCTCTGCAACCCGCAGGGGCCGACGGGCGCGAACCGCCCGCCTACGATGCGTGAACTGGCGAACTGTAGCGGTCATCTCCGTGCGACGCTCGCGGTCGTCAATCCGCCCGTCGTCGTGACGCTCGGTGCGGTCGCGCTCGGCGCATTGGGGCGCATCGAGCGTCACGGGCTGAAGTTAACGGATGCACGCGGCACGGCCCATGCGTGGTATGGGCGCACACTCGTGCCACTCTTCCATCCCTCGCCAAAGGTGCTCGCGTGGTATCCGTACGCGCGCATGGCAGGGGACTTCCGCACGCTGCGGGCGGTTGCGGATGCCTCCGCGACTGGCTGGAATAGCGCGTTACCTGCTCACACCGTGCACGGCCCCGTGCACATCCTTGACGATTGCCCGCAGGGAGGCGGATGGCGTGGCGATCTCGAAATCATCGCCGACGCGATGACCGAGTAGCGCGCGCCCGACCGGGGATTCGTTCGAGATGCGGCCCATGCGCGGCTGCGCCTCGACCGCCCCGACGATGGAGTACGTCACGTCCTCGCCGTCGAGTTCGAGGGTCACGATTGAGCCGACGCGGATCACCGTCTGATCCTCCACGAAGTTCTCGGTGACGACGGCATTCTTGATGAGGTATTCGAGTTCGCGAATGCGCGCCTCGATCATCCCCTGCTCCTCGCGCGCGGCGTGGTAACCGGCGTTCTCGCGCAAATCGCCTTCCTCGCGCGCGCGCTGGACGACGCCGGAGATCTCCTTGCGTTTCACCTTCGTCAGTTGGTCATATTCCTCCTGAAGCGCGGTCAGCCCCTCGGCGGAAACGGGGATATGCTTCTTCTGCACGGACGTTGCCGCTTTTGCCTTTTCACGCTTCAGTTTCGCCGCGTTCTGTCGCTGCGTTGTGCTGCTCATTTCGGCCCCTTCTCTGGCTCATGTGCTCAGTCATCCCACACCCCATTGTAGCCACCGAAGACGCCGCTTGGCAAACTAGCGGTCCGGCTTCCAGACGACCGTGAGGTCGAGTTCCTTCAACCACTGCGCGAGCGCGTCGTCCCCTTCCAGCACGCGGATCAGCAGCGCGCCGTCCGGCATCGGCTGAATTGCCGCCCCAAGGGAGCGCAAATGCAGGAGAATGTCATCGGTGATCCCCCCATCGTCCGCCACGAGGATGACCGCCCGTTCGAGCACGACACGGCGCACCGCGCGCACCCAGTCATCAAGCGTGGCGCGGATCGCCTCCGGCAACGGGCCACCGGTGCGGCTTTCGAGGAAGCGGATCACCTGCTCGAACGCCAGCCCCCGGCGCAGCGCACGGCGCAGCGAGGCGGCGGTGATGCGGTACGTGCTGACGCGATCCAACGTCTGGACCTCCGCGAGCGCGAGCAGCGGCCAGAGGTGCGCCGGTTCCGGGTGGAGCACGAGCGCCGTCATATCGGGCTGAATGGCGAGCGGTGTCGCGCCGAACGGCAGCACGGCGGGTTCCCTCCCGCGATCGAGCAGCCACCACCCGACCTCGGTGACTTGCACCGCCTCCGCGTCGTTCATCCGGCCCCACGCGACGATGCCGAACCACGCGAGCGCGGTGCGGAGCGTCGTTTCGGTGCAGGCGCGCGTGAGGGCGTCGCGGTCGGGCGGCGTCTGCCCAACCGCGCTCGACGCCGTGAACGTCTCCCCGAGGAGTGATGGGCGCACATGCGCGAGGCGCGCGAGCAGATTTTCCAGGGCGTACCAATGCCCCGGCTGACAGGCGGTCAGCGCGTCGAGCAATCGGGCGCGGAATCCGGGCCAATCGACGCCCCAGAGTTGCACGGCGGTCTTCTGCCCCTCCGTCCACCCGGTCGTCCCCCGCCACGCCGCGAACAACTCCTGCGTCTGCGTAGCGAAGGTCTGCCGCGCCCACGTCATCGGGTCGTGGAGCGCCACGATGCGCGCGCCGTCCTCCTCCCGCTCCGTCACGAGGCCGCGTGCCCGGGCGAGCGCCGCATAGAAGGCGAGCACGACCGTCGGTGGCACGTCCGTCCCGGCGGTCGCCCAGAATTGCGGCGCGACGCGATCCGCGAGCGCGTAATCCTCCGCGAGCGTGTGCAGCCCCGCCGAGCGCCATCGCGCCCCCTGCTGATCGACGATCCGCAGCAGCGTCAGCACGTCCCACGCGAGCGCGTACGGGGAATGCCACCCGCGCACCGACTCGGCCGAGATGGCGTTGAGCGGCGGCAACGGCATCTGTGTCATCGCCGGCGCGCGGAACTCGACCGGCATCACCAGCACACGCTCGCCCCACGCCCACGTGTGCATCGCAATCAGGCTCGTCGTCAGTTCAACGAGCAGCGCGCGGCGTTCCGTCGGCGTCCCGGCATTCGCCAGTTCGGCGGCATCGTCGAGGGCGATTGGCACGGCCTCCTCCCGCAGCGCGGCGACGACACGCCGCGCGCCCGGCGAGAGCGCCGCCTCGACATCGAGGAGGGCGCGGGGCGTCGTCACGCGGCCACGGAGCGCGTGGAGCAGCCGCTCGCGGTCGCCGGGGCGGACGCTGCGCGGCGTATCCGCGACGTGCCACCAGCGCGCCGCGTCCAGCAGCACATCCGCGTCGAGCGCGTGCATCAGTTCGTCAATCGTCGGGGCGACGATCTCCTCGCGCCGACGCTCGCGCATCGAACGAGTGATCAACGTGCCGATCTCGCGTGGGAGATAGAGCGCGCCGGTGGACTGCCGGTGCATGATCTCCGCGCGCCGGAGCAGCGCGAGCGCCTCGTTCAGGTCGAGCGGGTCGGCGCTCATGCGTGTCATCAGGTCCTCGCGCGTCAGCCCATCCTCGCTCGCCAGCGCGAGCGCGCCCGCAACCTCGCGCGCCAGTGGCGGCAACACATCGAGCACATCCTCCAGCACCCATCGATCTGTCATCGCCTGGAAGAGCAGCGCGACGTTGTCCGCATGGGTGCGCTTGGTGAGCGGGACATCCCACGTCTCGGCGGCGAGACGAATGTCGGCGGGGGATGCGTCCATCAGGATGGTGAGCAGGCTGCGTTTCATACCCTCTGCCAATCGCAACGGGAGACGTATTCGTCCACTCCATTGTACATGCTCCGCCTTCCCACTCGTACACGAATTTGCGCCACGCGGGAAGGCAGCAATAGCAAGGGAAAAGAGGCGCACGGAAAGTTGCCATTTCGTGATTCCTATGATACACTTCAGCAGTAGAACAAGCGTTCCGTTGCGGCTCCCGATGGCAAGGTTTCGCACGGCACATTCCCCCACGAGAGGAAGGTCAAATCCTATGCCCGCAAGCCCCAGCATCCCCGGAACGTCGAGCCTCCGCAAAGGCGCAGACAAGGAAGGGAAGAAGCCAATGCCCACAAGTTCCAATGGCGTCGAGCGTTCCGCGACGATCGATGAACGCCGCAAGGCGATGGACACCGCCGTGGCGCAGATCGAGCGTTCGTTCGGGAAAGGGTCCATCATGCGGATGGTCGATGTCTCGAATAAGATGGTCGTCGAGTCGATCCCGACGGGTTCGATCGCGCTCGATCTCGCCCTCGGCGTCGGCGGCATCCCGCGCGGCCGGATCACCGAGATCTACGGGCCGGAGTCGAGCGGCAAGACGACGCTCTGCTACCACATCATCGCCGAGGCCCAGAAGACGGGCGGCATCGCGGCGTTCGTCGACACCGAGCACGCGCTCGACCCGTCGTACGCGCGCAAGTGCGGCGTCGATCTCGACAACCTCTTCATCTCGCAGCCCGACACTGGCGAGCAGGCATTGGAGATTACCGAGACGCTCGTGCGCTCCGGCGCGGTCGATGTGGTCGTCGTGGACTCCGTGGCGGCGCTCGTGCCGCGCGCCGAGATCGACGGCGACATGGGCGATGCGCACGTTGGTTTGCAGGCGCGGCTCATGTCGCAGGCGCTCCGCAAGCTGACCGGCGCGATCAACCGCTCGCACACCTCGGTCGTCTTCACGAACCAGTTGCGCATGAAGATCGGCGTGATGTTCGGCAACCCGGAGACGACCTCCGGTGGCCGCGCCCTCAAGTTCTATGCCTCCGTGCGGATGGAAATTCGGCGCGTGGACAGCATCAAGAGCGGGCAGGACATCACGGGCAGCCGCTCCCGCGTCAAGGTCGTGAAGAACAAGGTCGCGCCGCCGTTCAAGCAGGCGGAGTTCGACATCATGTATGCGGAGGGCATCTCGGCGGCGGGCAGCGTGCTCGATGTCGGCGTGGAACTCGGCGTCGTCCGCAAGAGCGGTGCGTGGTTCTACTACGGCGAGGAGCGCGTCGGCCAGGGCCGCGAGAACGCGAAAGATTTCCTCAAGGCGCACCCGGAGATGCAGGAGGAAATCTACCGCCGCATCCTCGGCCTCGCCGACAAGGCGGCGGACGACTTCAACATCGGCGTCACCACACCGAATGGTGTCGAGGTCGCGCCGGAGGAGTTCGGCGCCGCCGACGAGGACGAGTAAGCGGGGATTATTCCTCACCCCGGCCCCTCTCCATTGCCTAAAGATCACGGAATGGGTCAGGTCCGTTCGGCGATGGAGAGGGGAGGGGAATGGATTTTTCGAGACATTCTCAGAGACGCGCTGTGGGGTCATGATGGTGGAACACGACGCGCGCGCGCAGGAGACAGGGGTGACCGTTCGCTCGGTCACTCCTGTTGGTCGTGACGCGCAGGAATTCACGGTGGCATTCGTCGCCGACGAGGCCAATCCGCTGACGCTCACGGCGACGGTGGTGGTCGAATTCGGCCTCCGGCCCGGCAAGCATCTCGACGCCTCGGACCTCGGCACGCTCCGTCACGCGGACGTCCGGCAGCGCGCGACCGAGGCGGCGATGCGCTACCTCGGCCTCCGCCCGCGCTCGACGCAGGAGATTCGCGACTATCTCCAGCGCAAAGGGTTCATGCCGGAGACGGTCGCGGTCGCGATTGCGCGATTGGTCGAGCGCGGCTATCTCGATGACGCCGCGTTCGCGCAGTGGTGGGCGGAGAACCGCGCCCAGTTCCGCCCGCGCGGCCCGCACCTCTTGCGACAGGAACTCCGTAAGAAGGGCCTCACCAGCGAGACCATCGACGAAACGCTGACCACGCAAGCGGAATCCATCGACACCGACGCACAGGCACTCGAATTGGCGCGCGGCAAACTGCGTTCGTTTCACAAGAACGGCCTCGAACCGGATGTCATCTATCGCCGCCTCTCCGGGCTGCTCGGTCGACGCGGCTACGGCTACGACACGATCCGCACCGTCATGCGCACCCTCCGTGACAACGGCGAACTCGCCAGCCCGGATGCCCTCGACGCGCTGGGCGAGAGCGACGGCTAAAGGGGAGCAGAGGATGAACGTCGGCGATTGGCTATCCCTGCCTAACGCCTTTCTCCGAGGACAAGATTGGGAGTTCGGCGAGGTTATCGCGCAATTCGGGCCGTTCCGCGTGCACCAAACCGCGTTTGTGCTGCGCGACGGCCGCCGGATACTGCCTGGGTGCGCGGTGATTTTCGGGGAGTTGGCGGTTCCTCTGCGCGTCTCGCTTTGGCAGGAGAACAGAGATAAGGTTCTGAATCGGCTGGGCTGCATTCGCGTTGGGAACCTGTCCTCACACGAGGAAAATGTGACAGCTGTGGATGTGTATCGTCATGTGCAGCGATGGCTGCGCTCTCGCGAGACGATGATCGACGTCTACCGTGAACCTCACCGAGGAGAAGATTTCCAGAGAACGGCTGACCGGACAGAACTCGAGCGTCAGATCGTGCGCGAGGGTCTGCAATCGCTGCGGGCGGAGCACCCCGAACTTGCTGATCTGGTTGAGGAAGAGACGGCGCGGAAAAAGGAGGAGCGGCTACAGCGGCGGCTCAGACAATGGCTGCGGTTGGCGTTTCGGGTTCTCCCGAAAATCGCGCGACCGATGCAGTGGATCGCCCGGCGGCGGCCGATACGGTGGCTCTTTCGGAATCAAATTAACGCGATGAAGCAGTCAACCGGTCTATCTGATCAACCGGACACAAAAGAATATCGGGATTGGATCGTCGAGCTTGATTGGGCGATCCACCTCAAACCCGACGATGCAACGGCGTACTACAACCGGGGCCTTGCCTATTGGAACCTCGCGCAATATGAACGAGCAATCGCTGATAATACCGAGGCGATCTGTCTCCAACCTGATACCGCCGCCGCGTACGTCAATCGCGGTGCGGCCTATGACGCCCTCACGCAACATGAACGAGCAATCACCGACTACACTGAGGCAATTCGTCTCAATCCTGATGAGCCAAAGGCATATTTTGGTCGCGGCAATGCCTACTCCCACCTCAAGCAATATAAGCGGGGGATTGCCGACTATAACGAGGCAATCCGGATCAATCCCGATTATGCGAGGGCATATCATAGTTGTGCTCTTGCCTGCTACCACCTCACGCAATTTGAACGGGCGATTGCTGACTTCGATGACGCGATCCGCCTTAATCCTGATGACGCGGCTACTCATTACAGTCGGGGTATTGTCTACCGCGATCTTGAGCAATATGAATCGGCGATTGCTGACTTCAATGCGGCGATTCGCCTCAAGCCTGACTATGCGGATGCGTACCAAAATCGCGGCTTCGCCTACAACAAGATCGGGCTACATGAACGGGGGATTCCCGACTTTGATGAGGCGATCCGTCTCAATCCCAATAACGCCGCTGCTTTCCAGAGTCGTGGCTTTGTCTACCGTAACCTCGGGCGATATGAACGGGCAATTGCCGATTACACTGAAGCGATCCGTCTCAATCCGGACGAGGCGACCGCATACTATAACCGCGCCTTGGCCTACTGGAATCTCATGCGGTATGAACGGGCAATCGTCGACTTCGATGAGGCGATCTGCCGCAAGCCCGATCTTGCGGATGCGTATTACGGTCGCGGCACTGCCTACTACAACCTGAAGCAATATGAGCGGGCGCTTCTCGATTACACGGAGGCGATCCGTCTCAACCCTGATCATGCGGATGCGTATCACGGTCGCGGCATCACCTACCGCAGACTCCAGCGGTACGAGCGAGCGCTTGCCGACTTCGGCGAGGTAATCCGTCTCAAGCCAGGCTACGCAGATGCCTACCACAATCGTGGCTACACCTACCTTCAACTCAAGCAATATGAGCGAGCGCTTGCCGACTTCGATGAGATGATCCATCTGAATCCCGAGGATGAGGCTGCATACCGCCGTCGCGCCGTTACCTACCGCATCCTTAAGCAGCGTGATCGTGCGCGGGCAGACTTCAAGATGGCAAAGAGCCTATCTCGGTAACACACGCAGTATCAATGGCGCGCTCGGTGATCCGCCACGAGATCGGCGTTTGCGACTATCCGTACACAAGCGTTCTCTTTTCGTGCCACCCCTCCTGATGCGAGAGGCTTCCTGTTGTCGCATCGGTCGACGCGTGGTAGATTCGTCCATGTTGGACAACATGGCCAATAACATCGAGGGTACGGAAGAGGTTCGGTGATGGTTTTAACACTCGACTCAACCGAAGCAAAGCAGCGATTCGGCGCTGTACACAATGAGGTGCAGCGGCAGCATATCGTGGCGGTGCAGCATTATAAGAAGACGTGGGGGATGGTGATGGCTCCCTCCCTTGTCGCGCGAGCGTTCCGAGAGGCGTTGCCGCCCGACTCCCTCCATGTGCAGTACCAACCCCTCGATGCGGAAGAGGGGGGCGGGTTGTCCCTTTGGCAGCCGATGCTCAAGCTTCACGCGCAAGGGGAGACGGTGGAGGAAGCGCGACAGGCGATGATATCCGCCGCGCTGGATTACGCCGACCACTACCTCGACCGTCTCGAGTACTACCTGCATACGGACAAGGCAGCGCACTTGCCGTACGTGCTCATGATCGTCACCGCAGCGCAGGCGGGCGACGATGGCGTGTTCCGTCTCCTCTTCCCGGCGGTAGCGGGCTAATGCTCCGCGTTCCGACGTGGCGCGAGGTTTCCGACTTCTGCCAGCGCAACCGCATGTCGGGGAATCCCGGCCTGCGGTTGCGACTATCCGTACGCCTCTGCTATCCTCGCCCGCAGGAAAGGGAGGGGTGATGGCGGGGATTTCGGTCTTTTTTCCGGCGTACAACGATGGCGCGACGATTGCCAGCCTTGTCATTACGGCGGCGCAGGCGTGCGCGACGGTGACGGACGATTACGAAGTGATCGTGATCGAGAACGGCAGCACGGACAACACCGTCGAAATCCTCGAAGCGCTCGCACCGCAGGTCGATCACCTCCGCGTCCTCACGCACCAGCAGCCCCTGGGCTACGGCGGCGCGCTCCGCAAGGGGTTTGAGACCGCGACCAAAGAACTCATCTTCTACACCGACAGCGATGGCCAGTACGACCCCTCCGAGTTGCCGCTGCTCGTCGCGGCGCTGACGCCGGACGTGGACATCGTTAACGGCTACAAGATCAGCCGCTCCGACCCGTTGGGGCGGATCATCATCGGCAAGATCTATCATCACACGATGAAGCTCCTCTTCGGCTTCACAATTCGCGATGTCGATTGCGATTTCCGGTTGATCCGGCGCGATGTCTTCAAGAAAGTACATCTGGAGTCGTATAGCGGCTCGGTCTGCGTCGAGTTCGTCGCGAAGGCGCAGGACCTCGGTTTCCGCTTCGCGGAAGTGCCGGTGCACCACTACCACCGCGCGCACGGCAAGTCGCAGTTCTTCAACTTCCCGCGCATCTGGCAGACGGTGCGGCAACTCAGCGGCCTCTGGTGGACGCTGCGCATCAAGCGCGCCCACATGAAACCGGCGGCGACGCACGCGACGCCGAGCGAGCAGCACGCCGATGACTGAGCAATCATTGGGTCACTGGCAAGGGACGCGCGCGCTCGTCACGGGCGGGCTGGGCTTCATCGGCAGCAACCTCGTGCACCGACTCCATGCGCTCGGCGCGCGGGTGATGGTCGTGGACGCTCTCGTGCCCGGTCACGGCGGCAGCCGCGCCAACCTCGCCGGCATCGAGCGGGAGGTGGAGGTGATCGTCGGCGACCTGCGCGACCGTCTCCTGATGGAGAGCCTCGTCGTGGGGCAGGAAGTCATCTTCAACCTCGCGGGGCAAATCAGCCACGAGGACAGCATGAAGGACCCCTTCACCGATCTGGAGCACAACACGCGCGCGCCGCTGACGCTGCTCGAAGCGTGCCGCACGGCGAACCCGGACGTGCGCGTGGTCTACACTGGCACGCGGCAGCAGTACGGTCGCCCGCAGTACCTTCCCGTCGATGAACGGCACCCGATGCGCCCCGTCGACACAAACGGCGTCCACAAATGGGCGGGAGAGAACTACCATCTCCTGTATCAACAAGTTTACGGGATGCGGACGTGCTCGCTCCGGCTGACGAACTGCTACGGCCCGCGACAAGTGACGGATCGGCACACGCAGGGCGCGCTCCCCTTCTTCATCGGGTGCGCGATGGCCGGGCAGCCGATCACGCTCTATGACGACGGGCAGGCGATCCGCGACATCAATTATGTGGAGGATGTGGTGGATGCGCTGCTGCTCGCGGGCGAGCAGGACGCGGCGATTGGTGAGGTCTTCAATCTCGGCAGCCCGCCCGTCACCCTGCGTGCGTTCGTTGAGACGCTCGGCGAGGTCGTCGGCGGGGTGGATGTGCACTACGTTCCCTTCCCGACGCAGCGGAAGTTGATCGACCCTGGCGATTACTACGGCGAGTATGGCAAAATCAGCCGTGTGCTGAACTGGTCGCCGCGCACCGATCTGCGCGACGGCCTCGCGCGGACCGTCGCGTGGCATCGTGCGCACCCGACGATCGCGAAAGAAGGCCCCGCATGACGACGACCGTTCGATCCATCCCCATCGCCAGCGCCGCCGCGCAGTACGTGACGATCAAAGCCGAGATCGACACCGCCGTGCACCGCGTGCTGGACAGCGGCTGGTTCATCCTCGGCGCGGAAGTCGAGGCGTTTGAGCGAGAGTTCGCGGCCTACTGCGATGTGGGGCACGCGGTCGGCGTCGGTAACGGCACCGACGCGCTGATGCTCGCGCTCAAGGCGCTCGATGTTGGGCCAGGCGACGAGGTGATCACCGTACCGATGACGGCAGCGTTCGGTGCGTTCGCGATCACGATGAACGGCGCGACGCCCGTCTTTGTGGACATCGAGCCGGGCACCGCCAACATGGATATCGCCCTGCTCGAACGGGCGATCACGCCGCGCACGAAGGCGATCATGCCGGTCCATCTCTACGGGCAGGCGGCGGACCTCGCACCGATCATGGCAATCGCCGCGCGGCACGGCATCCCGGTGGTCGAGGATGCGGCGCAGGCGCACGGCGCGCTGTTCGATGGCAAGCGCGTCGGCAGCATCGGCACGATCGCGGGCTTCTCCTTCTACCCGAGCAAGAACCTCGGCGCGACGGGCGACGGCGGTGCGGTGACGACGAACGATCCCGCCCTCGCCGAAAAGGTGCGGATGCTCCGCAACGGCGGGCAGCGCGGCAAGTACGAGCACGTCATTCAGGGCGTCAACAGCCGCCTCGACGAGATGCAGGCGGCGGTGCTCCGCGTCAAGCTCGCGCACCTCGACGGATGGAACGCCGCGCGCCGTCACCTCGCCCATCGCTACGACGAACTGCTTTCCGGCAGCGGCGTTGAACTGCCGGAAGAACGACCGGGCGCGGCACCGGAATGCCATGTCTGGCACCTCTACGCCATCCGGCACGAGCGGCGCGACGCATTGGCGTCGTTCCTGAAGGAGCATGGCATCGGCACCGGCGTCCACTACCCGACGGCGCTCCATCTGCAACCCGCGTTCGCGTCGCTCGGCATCCCGGCGGGCGCATTCCCCGTCGCGGAGCGGCAGGCGCACACGGAACTCTCGCTGCCGCTCTATCCCGAACTGACCACCGATGAGATCACGTACGTCGCGGACGCGGTTCGCGCCTTTGGGGCTATAGATGGCGATTGAGACGGAGGCACAGGACATTGACGCGATGGCATCGAGCACGGGCGACACGACGGATGGCGGGGCGCGCGTGAACAGCACCGCGTTCATCCTGCTCGTCGTCGCGATTATCTTCTCAACGACCGGTGAGGTGCTCCTGAAAGCGGGCGTCAACCGGATCGACCGGATCACCTTCGCGCCGGAGACGCTGATTCGGGCATTCTTGCAGTGGCAGGTGCTCGTGGGGTTCGCGCTCCTGTTCGGCGGGTCGCTCTTTTGGCTCGCCGTGCTGTCGCGCGTCCATCTCTCAGTCGCGTACCCGCTGCTGGCGATGGGCTACGTCCTCACGACGATCTGGGCGCTCGTCTTCCTGAAAGAACCCGTGCCGGTCAGCCGCTGGCTCGGCATCGGCGCGATCTGCGGCGGCATCGTCCTCGTGCTCTACAAACGCTAACGCATTACACCTACCAAGACAGGGAATGACACTTAACACAGAGAACACAGAGGACACGGAGAAAAGAAAAAAGAAGAATCTCTCCGTGTTCTCTATGCCCTCCGTGTCCTCTGTGTTCGCATTTTCCCTTTGCCCATCCGCAGCGAGGGCCTGTTCGGGGCGTGGTTGCAGGGCGCGCATGGGCCGCTTGCGCGCGAGGACGAGCACGGAGGAGCCGAACGGCAACCGCCGCACGCGATGGAGAAGCCGACGCTCTAACCGCACGACGCCGAGGAGCGCGCGGTTGACCGGCGCGGACGGCGGCGTGATGTCCGAATGCGCGGTCTCCGCGTCGAGCGGCTTACGGCGCGAGAGCCGACGCACGAGCCAGACGGCGGGCGCGAGCGCCATGTTCCAGTACGAGCACCGTTCGACGGAAAAGCCGTGTGCCTCGACGAGCGCGCGCGCCTCTGTCGTCGTGTAGCGCCGCGCCGTGCGAACCGCGACATCATGCTCGCCTGCCAGCGACGTGAACGCGGGCAGGTTGAGGAGGAGTCGCCCGCCCGGCCGGAGCGCGCGGTACAGTTCTTCGAGCGCGGCGGCTTCGATTGCCACGCCCGCATCGGAGATCACGTCGAGCGAGACTGCCACGTCGAAGGTTTCGTCGGCAAATGGCAACGCGACGAGTGAGCCTTGCATCACCAGGCAGCCGCGCCCCGCGCGCGCGATGCGGACGGCGTCGGAGGCGAGATCAATCCCAACGGTGGTACCGTAGGGCTTCAGCCGTTCGAGCATCCCACCGGTGCCGCACCCAGCGTCGAGGATCGTCAGGACGGCGCGCGGCATCGTCTCCGTCAGATTGAGCCAGTCCAGCACGTACTCGCGGAGCGCGACGTACCACCAGAGGACGGTCTCGCTCTGGTACATCGCTTCGTGCTCGTCCGCGCGCCACGTCGCCTCGCTCATTGGCGGTCGGACGGCACGAGCCGCGCCAGCGTCACGGTGCGCGCCGCGACATCGCCCGCGTCCGTCCCGATTGGGTGGTGCCGCACGCGCGACCACGGCCCCGCCTGATCGCGATAATGCGCCGACCGAATGCGCCCAGACTCCCCGACCGTGTTGCAGCCCAGCGCGTGCGCGTCCTTCGCCGGGTCGTTCAGATCGACGAGCAGCCGGTACGATACGCCGCTGATGATGCCGAAGGGCTTCGCGAGGTCCCAGAAGGCGCAGTTGACTGTGTTGCAGTCGCCACCAACAGGGATCGGGCCGACATTGATGAACCGCCCCAGTTGCTTCGCGCCCATCGCGATCGGGTGCTCAAAGGTGACGTGATGGATCGCACCCCACTCCCACTCCGCCGGGTACGGCCCGACCACCGCCGTCAGATGCGCGACCGCGTCCGCGAACGCGCCGATTAACTCCGCGTCCCGCGTGCTCCCCGCGAACCACCCGACGGTATCCCCGGCGAACAGGCGGTCGGGCAGCGCCCAGTGGCACTCACCGAGGAACTTCGTCAGCGCCTCGTCCGCGAGATCGGGCGAAAGCCGCGCCCGGAAGACCCGGTGCATCCAGTTGTTGTACGTCACCTCCCAGATCGCCGCGCCGGGGCTATCGACCTCCGCGAACCCATCCCAGGCGCGCAGCAGTTCGAGCGCGTCGCGCTCGGTGTCCGTCCAGCGGCGTCGCACGCCGTCCAGCGTCGCGAGCAGGATGGGGCGGAGCGGCTCGGCGTGAAGGTTGTAGACATCGGCCTGCATCCGACGCATGTCCTCCAGCGTCAGATTGTCGCGTCCCTGCAACAGTTGCCGGATGCGGCGGATGCGGAAGGGCGAGACGTAGACGCCCGGCAGCGGATAGGGGTAATCGTCCGCGTGAATCTGCGTGTTCGCGGTGGCGATGAAGCCCTCCGGCGGGTCGGCGATGCCGGGCAACTCCGCGAACGGGATGTACCCGTGCCACTCATGGTCGCTCGTCCTCCCCGGCACGGGGCGAATGCCGCAGCCCAGCGGGCGGAGCGGCGCGCGCCCGACAAACTGGTAGCCGATGTGCCCCTCCGTGTCGGCGAAGACGAGGTTGAGCGCAGGGATGGCGATATGCGCGCACGCCGCGCGGAACTCGTCGGCAGACTGCGCGCGCATCAACCCGAGCAGGCCCGACATCTCATCGGTCGTCTCCTGCCCGACCCATTTCAGTGCAAGGGCGCGCGTCTCCGCCTTCGCCTCGCCCAACCCGGTGATGATCGGGCCGTGGCGCGTGATCAGCGTCTCGTGCGGCTCCGCATCAACGCGCCCCCTGACCGGGATCACATCGACGACGCGATCGACGACGGCCCACTCATCGCCAACGCGGTACTTGAGCCGGTGCTCCGGGTCCATCTCCTCCACGTACACATCGGTCTGCACATGCATCGTCGCGGTGATCCCCCACGCGACGTGGTCGTTGTGGCCAATCGCGACGCCGGGGACGCCGGGGATCGTCGCGCCCGCCGCGTTGATGCCGGGGCCGGTCAAGTGGCACTCGTACCAGATCGAGGGGATCGTGAAGCCGAGGTGCGGGTCGTTCGCCAGCAGCGGCTTGCCGGAGGCCGTGTGCTCCCCCGCGACGGCCCAGTTGTTGCTGCCGGGAATGTCGGTGCGCACCCCCGCGACCTGCTCCATCACCCGCGTCGCCGCGCGCAGATGCTCCTGCAACGCGGCGTACGCGGCGCTTGAGACCACCGGATCGCCCGCCGCGCGGGAGACGTCGTCGTTAAAGAGGAGCGCCGCCCACTCTTCCCCAATCGCGGCGCTGATGCTGTCGCGCAGCAGCAACTTCTCCAGGAAGCCGTCCAGCGTCCACCCCATCACCTTCAGGTTGCCGATGGACGCAGCGGCGTCCCACAGGAGGGGCCGGTAGCGACCAAGCACGAACTCCGGGCCGATGAAGGTCCCCTTGTGCGCGATGTAGCCGTTGACGCCCGCGCTGAAGGCGTCGAGCGCGGCCTTTGTCTCACCGGGGAGGCGCGACGCGCCCGCCTCCGCTGCCCGCCGGATGCCGAGCGTGAGCATGAACATGTCCGACGGCAGCGCCGCCTCGCCCGCAATCTCCGCGAGCCGACCGAAGGCGACGCGATGAAGGATGTCCAGTTGCCACAGGCGATCCTCGGCGGTCGCGTAGCCGAGGCCGAACATCAGATCGTCCAGACCGTTGGCGCGGATATGCGGAATGCCCGTCACGTCGCGCGCGATCTCGATCGGCTCCATGATCCCCGGCAGGGCGATGATGCGCTCAAACCCGTCGCGATTGCGCCGCAGCCGCGTCAGCGCGACGCCCCCCGCGACGACGCCCGCACCCACGAGTAGTTGTTTCCTGGATGCCATGAATGTCATTTCCCTTTCCCTGTCTCCGGCGCATCGTGCGCGCGTATTGGCGGCAAGCGTACCGTGCCACGTCCGGCGCGGCAAGCACAACCCGTGGCACAAAACTCTTCACAAGACCACTAGCGGTGTGCTACACTGCAAAGGGCGCGTGCATACGTACACATCGGCACGCCGGTTATGTAAACCCCCGAAGATCGTCGGAATAGAGGAGTTTTCCCGTTGGCGGATGTCAAGTGGTTGGGCAATACGTGTTTTCGCATCAAGACGCGCGAGGCGACGGTCATCATGGACCCGGTCAGCCGCGAGATGGGCTTCACGATGCCGAAGCAGAAGGCGGACATCGTGACCCTCTCGTCGCGCGCCGGTGACGCCGGGTTGAGTGCGGTCGAGGGCGAGTTCACACTCGTCGAGGGGCCGGGCGAGTACGAGGTGCAGGACATCTTCATCTCCGGCATCCGCACCCAGCGTGGCGCGGACGGCGCGGCGGCGAAGAAGGAGTTCAACACGGTCTACCTTATCCTGATGGATGAGATGGTCTTCTGCCATCTCGGCAACATCAACCGCCCGCTGACGGACGCGCAGGTCGAGGCGTTGGGCGATGTGGACGTGCTCTTCGTCCCGATTGGCGGCACCGACGCGCTGACACCGACGGGCGCGACCGAGGTGATCGGGCAGATCGAGCCGCGCCTCGTCATCCCGATGCGCTACCGCATCGCGGAGGACGCGGGCAAGCGCGCGCTCGGCGAGTTCGCTACCGCGCTCGGTCTGACCGAGGTGCCACGCGAGGACAAGTTGATGATCCGCAAGAACGCCCTCCCGGAAACGATGGGCGTGACGGTTCTGGATGTGTGATGAGTAGCCGGTAGTCAGTAGCCAGTAGTCAGTAGTCAGATAGGATCGTATGAGAAGTATGTCGGGCGGGAATTGTCAGGGGTGAGTGGTTTGGAGCCAAGGAACGCGACGGGAAAATTCGTGTTGCCCACTGGCTACTGGCTACTGACTACTGACTACTGAGGAGGCGGTGCGTGCCAAAGTTTATCTTCGTGACCGGTGGTGTGGTTTCGTCCGTTGGCAAAGGGATCGCCGTCGCGTCCATCGGCCGGTTACTCAAGAGCCGGGGCATCTCCGTCTCGATCATCAAACTCGACCCGTACCTGAATGTTGACCCCGGCACGATGTCCCCGTATCAGCACGGCGAGGTTTTCGTCACGGACGACGGCGCGGAGACGGACCTTGATCTCGGCCATTACGAGCGGTTCATCGACGAATCGCTGACGCGCGCCTCGAATGTGACGACGGGGCAGATCTACTCGACCGTCCTCGCGAAGGAGCGGCATGGGGACTACCTCGGCGGCACGGTGCAGGTTATCCCGCATGTGACGAACGAGATCAAAGCGCGCGTGCACGCCGCCGCCGAGGCCGCGCACCCGCACGCGCCGGAAGTCGTGATCGCGGAGGTCGGCGGCACCGTCGGCGACATCGAGAGCCTGCCCTTCCTCGAGGCGATTCGCCAGATGCGCAAGGACGCGGGGCGCGGCAATGTCCTCTACATCCACGTGACGCTGCTGCCGAAGGTGGGCGCGACGGGCGAGTTGAAGACGAAGCCGACGCAGCACTCGGTCAAGGAGTTGCGCTCCATCGGGATCAACCCAGACATCATCATCTGCCGCTCTGACTACGATGTGCCCGACGAGGTGAAGGAGAAGGTCGCGCTCTTCGGCGATGTCGAGGAGCGGGCGGTGATCCCCCTCACGACGGTCAGCAGCATCTACGAGGTGCCGCTCGTCCTCGAAAAGGCGGGTTTGGGCGACTATCTCGTCGAGGCGTTGCGCCTCCCCTCCCTACCGGCGGATCTGTCGGAGTGGGAAGCGCTCGTGCGGCGCATCCAGCGCCCGCGCCAGTCGCTCCGCATCGCGCTCGTCGGCAAGTACGTCGCCTTGCGCGATGCGTACATCTCGATCGCGGAGGCGTTGCAGCACGCCGCGCTCGCGAACGATGTCGCCGTTGAGATCGACTGGATCGACTCGGAGGATTTGGAGGGGCGCGACCCGGAACCCTTCTTCCGCGATGCGGCGGGCATCCTCGTCGCGCCCGGCTTCGGGCC
>JAABUT010001299.1_pt1 | contig 29485 bp, 36 predicted proteins | sample 5559281 | NCBI WGS metagenome assembly JAABUT01 (sample SAMN10711880, study PRJNA513359) | rock metagenome | isolation source: Antarctica rocks | place: Antarctica: Victoria Land, Ricker Hills nord | collected 2016-01-04
GACCAGGTCGGTGCACTTCGCACAGGTCGCGAGATGCCCCTCGAGTCGTGAGACCTCGCCGGGCGTGAGCCGGGCAGCCGGGTCAGCGTCGAGATAACGCTGAATACGGCGTGCAGACCAATGGCAGGTCAACATCTGCCGCAGGGTCCCAGTCATGACAGGTCTCCTCGAGTGAGTGGACTGAACTTCAGCGACTTACGGACACGGTCTCGCGCACGGCTCAGGCGCGACATCACCGTGCCCACCGGCACCCCCATGACCGCGGCCGCCTCGGAGTAGCTCAGATCGTGGACGTCGACGAGGATCAGAGCTGCCAGGAACCGCGGATCCAGGGCACGGATCGCGGCGTCCAGATCGGCATGCAATTCGTGGTCCACGAAACACTCTTCGACGCTCGGCTGGTGCGACCGACCGAACGCCGGCTTGGCGGTCTGGAGAAGTTCCCAGTCGCCGATGGTGCCGGGGCGCCGGCGGCGATGCGTGTTGGCGTTCGTGTTGCGCAGGATCGTCATCAGCCAGGCCCGCGGATAGCGACCGTCGAAACGATCGATTGCCCGGTAGGCGCGCAGCAGCGTGTCCTGCACCAGATCCTCGGCGTCGGCCTGACTCGAGGTGATGGTGAGGGCCACGCGTAGCAGCACCTCGATCTCGGGCTCCACCAACCGTTGAAACGATGACGTCCGGGTAGCGTCATCCGAGGGCCGAGGCGCAGTCACGAGCGTGGAACCCGCCGAGTGGGCAACACCCTTCCCGCATGGCTCTGACGGGCTGAGACCGGTGCATCCGACACGGTTTCGCTGCTCACGACGATCCAGTGGTCAGAAGCGGCCCGCTCGCCTAACAGCATTCGTCAGGATCCCATGTCGCGATACACACACTCCGCACGGTGGTACGACACCATCTCGGCCGAACCGATCTACCGCGTTGGCCGCGAACGAGCGATCACCGCCATGCACCTACCGAAAGGGTCCCGGGTGCTCGACATCGGCTGCGGCACCGGGCTCAACTTTCCACTCCTCCTCGCCGCTATCGGTCCGAACGGCCAGGTTGTCGGCGTGGACCGCAGCCGCGACATGCTCGAAGTCGCGAGACGCAAAACGATCCACCTGCCGCCGGGAAATGTTGTCCTGGTCGAGGCGGACGCCGAGCAACTCGACAATGTCGCGCTCGGACCGAATGGCCCGGGCGCGGCGTTCGACGCCGTGCTCTTCACCTACTCACTCTCTCTCATGAGTAACTGGGAGCAGTCCTGGCGTCGGGCCGCCGACTTGGTCCGCCCAGGCGGTCGCGCGGGGATCGTCGACATGCAGGCCCCCCACGGCTGGGGCCGCCTTCTAGATCCGGCCGCACGCTTCGCCTGCCTCCTAGGCGGTGCGGACATCAAGGCGCACCCGTGGACCCTGCTCGAAACAACCGCGACAGACGTTCAGTCGTGGAGCCTGCGCGGCGGTCACGTTCAGGTGCGGGTCGGGACGCTCTGATCGTGGCGGACGATGATGTCCGCCGCAGGCCTCAATGCGGCCAGCGAGGTCATCCACAGTGCAGGAGACGAGCTCGCTGTACGCGGGATCTTCGATCGCGGACAGGCATGGCACCACGGGCAGGCTCCGTTGTAGGTCATCGCCGCGCGTGACGAGGTCGATGGGCGGCGGCCGGGACGGGCTGCGCTCGAATTCTGAGGTGCGTACTGTCGGCCGCTACGCGCCGATTCGTGCCCTTAGTCGTTGTTTCGATGCTCGTGCTTGCGGTGACTGCCTGCGGTGGTCCGCCACCCGAGCGAGCGTCCACCATCACTCCTCCGGCGACTGAGACAGCGGGATCTCCAACGAAGACCTCGACCACCGCCCCGGCGCCCGCTGACCTCAAGAAGCTCTTACTCGGCCTCGACGACATGCCCTCGGGCTGGTCGCAGGAGAAGGTCGTCGATACCGCGCCCACAGCGGTGACACCGGCGTCTTGCTTAGCGATGTATACGGGCACCAAAAGCCAGAAGGCGAGGGCTGCGACGAAGTTCACGCACGGTCAGGTCGATGAAATCCGAGAGCGCATCTACTCGTTCGACGTCTCGGCTGACGATGCCCTCGATGCCAGCAGAAGCTGTGGGAGACGTGCAGCACGATGAAGGTCAAGAGCGCGGGGATTGCTGTCACCTTCAAGGCCACGCCGGTGTCATTCAAGAACTACGGCGATCGAGCGCTCGCTGTCCGGGTGACCGCCAGTTCGTCGGGCCTCACGTTCGTCAGCGATACGGTCTACACGCGCGTTGGCGACCTGGTCGCCGCACTCCAGTCGTTCGATGCGGAGCCACTCGACGCACTCGAGCCGGTGACCAAGTCAGCGGTCGAGAAGGTCAAGGCTGGCTGACCTACCCCCTCTGGACGCAATTGCGGTGCAACCGGTACGATCCCGACAACGAGGGGGTCGCTGTGCGCCGCATCGTCGTGCTCGTGGTGCTGTCGTGCGCTCTCGCCGGGTGTGGTTTCGGTGGCCCGAGTGCGGCTAACTACGCCGTGAAGTCGTGTACGACCGTCGACGCACCCTCGGACCCAGCAGCATCGACCGACTCAGGCACCCAGGGTGGGATGAGTGTGGCCGCCGCCATGCTCAACACCGCGGCGAACCAGGCTGCACAAGCGGCAGCGAAGGATCAGACGTGGAAGCAGCTCGGCAGAACGCTGTCAGATCTCGCGTCAGAGTTCCGGTCGATAGCAGCGGTCACGGACCTGGCGCCGAAGTACTGGGACGCCGACCAGCAGGCACAACTGAGCCGGTACACCACATCCTGGGCCGACCAGCTCGCCACGATCAACGCTGAGTGCCGTCGAGCGCGAGCCTCCTAAAGTCCACCGCGAGCGTGTCGGGATGCCGTCGCCGATCACTTGTGGCTCCCTACTTCGAACGGCTTGCTCCGCGAGGACTGATGACCGTCTACGCGGTCCGCCTGTTCGATTCCGGCGCGCCGGCTACCAGCGGCGTGCCATTAACGTGCCATTACCAGCGGAACGAACCTGCACTGCCCTGAACCGACGATCACCACTCCACGCTCACGGCCGCGCCGCGAGCACCGACTGGAACGGCAGAGGAAGACTTCCTAAACCGTGTGTCGCAGGTTCGAATCCTGCCGGGGGCACCGACAAACGTACACGTCAAAGGCCATGCGGCCGTTCGAAATCGACCGGACGATCGGACGCTGCACTGCGCTGGTGAACGGGACGACCTTCAACGTCACACCAGCCATCACCGTGCTCCTGTCTGTCAGAACGACTTGGACAGTTACGAGGATGTAACCGGTTGAGCGATGTTGGTCGCACAGCGCGACTACTCGCACAAAGTGCGGGTCGACGCACCCGGACATGGGTTGCGCCAGTCGCCTGCGAATGAAACCGTCGCGAGATGTCCGATGGGCAAGTCGTGTTCCTGAACGGTGCTCCGAGCGTGGGCAAGTCGAGCACGGCCCGCGCGCTGCAGGAGCTGCTGCCCGAGCCGCACTACTACCTCGGCCTCGACGAGTACCGCAGGGGATACCTGGACACGGTGTGGCTTGCTGACGACGGCGCGCTGTTTCGCCGAATGATCGGGCCGTTCCTGCTCAATCTGGCGACGCTTGCCCACGCTGGACACCACGTCATTGCTGAATCGATGGTCACCGCGGATACCGAGGGCCTCTACGTGGAGAGTTTTCATGACGTCCCAGTGGTCTTCGTTGGTCTGGACTGCCGCCTCAACGTCGCGAAGGCCCGCGAGGCCAACCGAGGTGACCGACGGCGGGGACCGGTGGATCTCGCCCACCCGGGGCTGCAAACCATCCACGATCACGGCTACTACGACCTGCGCATCAACACATCGGAGCTGACACCAAGAGAGGTCGCCAACCGCATCATTCCCGTCCTAGCCGATCCTCCGCAGCCGTCAGCGTTCGAGCGCCTACGCAACCGAGCCCAGCTCGGGACATAACCCCAATGCGGCCTACACCAGCCGGTGCGCTCAGGCCGGGCTCGCCAACGCACCGGACTGCTCGTGCCCGACGCATGACTATGTCTGTTCTGCGGGCGTCCTCGCTTCGCTGCGGGCGGCCCCGCTGCAGTCGCTTCGATAGGGCACCCGGCCGATCCCGGGCATCCAGGCTGGGGCCGCGCTCGCATAGAACGTCTAAACATGCTACGCATGCATGCACTGTTCACACGTTGGGCAGCACGTGGACACGGGTGAGGAGAAGCCGATGCGCCTTCCAGCAACGGTAATGGCGGTGGCAGCGGCTGGAGCAGCTGTCGTCCTAGCCCTGAGTGCCCTCACGCCTCCTCAGGCCGCCGGCACCACCGGCCCCCAGAAACCCGTGAAACCCGACTTGTCCATCCCAGCAGGCACAACCTTCGCGGAGCTGGCTAACTCAGGCGAGCGGTTGAAGCTTCTCGACGACCTACGGGACGCCGCGACCGCGGACCCGCAGCGTTACGGAGGAGTCGACACAAATGGCGACGCCCACATCGCGCTATGCGACAACGGCTCTGGTCCCGAAGCCGCAGTCGACACACCTGTGGCCGCGCTTCGCGCAACTGGAGCCACGGTCATGATCAAGACGTGCGCCCGTAATCTCAACGATCTGAACAAAGTACTCAACGAGGTCGCCAAGTCCACGGTGTTCAGCTCAAACATCGTAAAGCTCACGCGGTGGGGGATCGAATACGGCAGAAACGCAGTCCAAGTGGGTGTCGACACCATCCCTCCGGGTTTCGCCGACAAGCTCACCGCTCTTTGGGGCGGCGCCGTCTACCTGTGGATTCCACCCACCGAACACCTCCAGTAGCTGAGATCATGGCTCGCCGGTGCCAGCAAGAGATGCGTACGGAGGCGATTGGCACAACAGTCGCGTGCTGGCTGTTGGGGATCTGTCTCCTTCTCGGTGCAGCTGCGTGCACCTCGAGCAGGGGTAGCAATACTGCGAACCCATCGAGTTCCGCTAGTACAACCTACACGCCGAGAGGCTGCTTCAGCGGCGTCGTCTCCGGGAACGCAGGAGCTTACGTAGGGCTGAGTCTTAACGGCGCCGAGGCAAGAGCGAAGTCGAACCATGACCGCCTCATTGTTGTAGAAGAAGCGGGCACGTGCACAGTCCGGGCTATGCCTGGCTACAACGGACCGTCACTCACGGTGGAGGTCGCGCTCGTGGATGGCAAGGTCGCCGATGCGCGGTCGATAGACGCGGAATCGAGTTGACTCGATGCCGGCTTTCCAAGCTCATCATCGCCGGCGGGGAGCTGGCCGCCCCGATCGCCGCCCATCTGTTCAAAGTCCGCCACGATGAAGCGAGGGCGATGATGTCGTCATACGTAAACCTCTGACAGCGGGCGACATCGTTCGGGCCCGGGGACGCCTTGTGCACGTTGCCGATGGCGCACGCCTCCTTGTCCCGCCCGACAATGCGGTGAGCAGATGGTTCGGACTCGACCTCGCCGACCATGAGTGGTCGGACCTCGACGTGGTCGACGTAATCGGCGTGTGGAGTGACGCCGAACGGATCACCGTGCAGCGGTTCGAGCCAGTCCTTGATCCGCACCTGCCACCGGGCAACGACAACGCGTATTGGCAAGCATCGGGAGACGAGGCCGCTTTTCCTGCCGAGATCCACGGGCTGCTCGACCGCTTACCGCGGACGAGCCTCGACATCGACTGGATCAGGTACTCGGTCCGCCCGTGACGGCCGGACGGGCTGGCTCAGCCTCAGCACCTCGCGCCCAGACGACGCGATCGCCGCTCTGTCCGACCTGCCCCGCCACATCAAAGCCGACCTTTACCCGAGAGCGTAGACACTGGCCGACCAGGAATATGCCGACGATGTCATGGGCGCCCTCATCGAAGACGACCTGGCCGTCGCTTGCGGTGGCCATATCAACCCCGAGGGCCACTTCGTTGCATCCGTCGAGCCCATCTTCGAGACACAGGAACTCCACGACCGACTGCAGGCCGTCGCCGACGGCTGCATCACATCCCACCCCTGGATCACGACCGAGCAACAGACCCACGCTCGCGACGTCAGACTCGTGGCACCTGTCGTTTGATCCGCAGCCAACACGCGGCCAGTCTCACTTCCGGTCTCAGTTGCCAACGTCCACCCACGTTCGCGCTCGTCCGTGCACGCACACATCAGCAACCGACGAACACCGCCGGACGCCTGTGAACGGACAACAACGGATTCGGAAAGCGAACTGCCCAAGCCGGCGCGTTGTCTAGCGTGGTGGTAAACCGCCTGGAGGCGGGCCGAACTCCTTTCGCTCTTGGGCCATGGCAGCCTCACCCTTGGCCGATTTGAATTCCAAAGGGCCATAACTGCCGTCGTCGTTGTACATCACGCCCAAGGCTTGAAGCAGTCGACGGCGACGCGATCCGTACGGCAGGTGGATACGAGGCAGCCGGAACCCATGCATTTGGCGAGTATGCCCTACCGACAAGGCGCTTAGCGGCTGCAACACTCAGCGGACTTGGAGGAGACATGCCTATCAGGTCGCGGACCAGTGAACGGCCAAGCGCCTAGACCCGGACTGACACCCACCAGCGATGCCCGCTGACACGCAAAGCAGCGGGGCACGCCCCAATAGAGCCTGACTGGACGCGATCTACGGGGCGAGGATTGTGCGCTTGCTGGGTGAAGGGAATCCTGCCCCGGTTTTGGTTTCAAGTCGGTGAAGGCCCGACAATTGCCGCACCGGCCGTGCTGGCGATAGTCGGTGCGGCAACGCCTCAGTTGTGTGTCTGCAGTTCGCGCTCGGTCTGCTCGTACACCCGTTCCTGAGCGTCCTCGTCACGTGATTTTTTGGAAGACTTCTTGAGCTTGGCCGCGCTGTAGTAGCCGCCTGTGGCAGTTGCGAGCTCGGGATCGGCCAGCAGTCGGACACAGCCGCGTGAGCCCTTCTCCGGCGGTCCGACGAACGGATTGGTCAACACCTGAATCGTTTTGAACGGCCCGCCGGCCTTGCTGCCGAGACTGGTCTTGACCGTGCCCGGGCTGACTGCGTTGAACGTCAGGCCCTCGCCCTTATGGTGGCGAGCTTGAGCGTATGTGTACATCAGGGCCAGCAGTTTGGCATCGGCGTAGGACTGGATCTGCTTGTACTTACCCGGGTAGCTCCAGTCGGTGATCGGATTGCCCCGCGACTCGATCAGGGCGGTCATGTTGACCACCCGCGAGGGCGCGGCCAAATCATCAGCGCCCTTCCGAAGCAAGCCGAGCAGCCCGTCTGTCAGTGCCGCCAGTGCGACGTGATTGATGGCGATGGTCCGCTCGTACCCGTCGGGTGACAATGCCTTGCTGGAGAACGCTGCGCCGGCGTTGTTTACCAGTCCGTTCAGCCCCTTCGGGGCGGCCGCGTGGACCGACTCCAGCAGTTCCCGAACACCTGCCGGAGATCCGAGGTCTCCGGCCACAGCCACGTACTGGCCTTTGCCGTTGCCGTTGTTGACCAGCAGGTCGGCAGCGCGTCGGGCGTCGTCGGCACGGCGGGCGTGCACCAGCACAGTCGCCCCGCTATTCCCGATGCCTTGGGCTGTCTCATGGCCGATACCGCCCTTAGAGCCGGTAACTAGCACGTGCTGGCCGTCCAGTCGGCCAGCGAATCGAGCGTCGAACTTGCTCATTCGCTTCCCCTGTCGGACAAGTCCTCCGTGTTGGCGCACATCGATTCGACGTCCTCTCGCGGGCGGCTCATCCAGCGGTCCTGTCCGGGATGCCGTCGACCAAGCTGAAACGGGCATCCATCCCAACACCACGGATATCGATTAGCTGCTGGTATTCAGGCGAGTTGTACCAGTTGAGGACCGCCTCACGGTCCGGGAACCGCATGATCGCGCCCGAGGAGAGCCCGGGCTCGCCGTCCAGGATCTCCCAGGCACTGTTGGCTAGAGGCTCGGCTCCGTATTTTTTCGCTGTCTGGCCGGCGTAGGCGCTGTATTTGTCACGGTAAACATCTGGGTCCTTGACCGTGAATTCGACTACTAAGTATGCGCTCACGTTGAAACTCCTCTGTTTGTTGGTTGTGGTTGGTGGTCTATCCTGGCGATTGAGCGGTGCCGACGATCGGCGTTAAGTCGCCGTTCGGCCACACTGGCAAGGAAGACGATCACCGCAGCCAGTTCTTCAGGCTCAGCCGTACAGAGCCATGCCGGGCTGTCCGAAGCTGGCGACCATCGTGGAGACGTTGACGATCGAACCCCATCCGCGTTCGGCCATAGCCGGCGCGAAGGCCGCGACGAGGAAGAACGACACTTTGACGTTGACCGCAAAGGTCCCGTCGAACTGTTCCTCGGTGGCTTCGTTGCTTGGTCCCAGGTTGGCGACGCCTGCATTGTTGATGAGGATGTCGACGTGACCATCGCTCGCCTCGCTGGCCCACTCGACCAGGTCGTGGGCCGATGCCAGGTCGCGCAACGTGGTGAGACGGAACGTCGCGGTGCCGCCGTTGCCTTCGATCTCAGCAACGACGTCTTTGGCGCGATGTTCATCGCGTCCGACGATCAGTACGTGAGCGCCGCGGTGGGCCAAGGCAAAGGCCGTAGCCCTGCCGATCCCGCTCGTCGAGGCCGTTATCAAAGCTGTCTTGCCGTTGGGGTCAGTCATGAGTTGCGTTGTCTCCTCCGAACGACTGAGTTATGTGACTCACTCTCACACGAGCGGACTGGGCTGTCAAACTCAGAGTTGCTAGCATGGGCGGCATGGGCAACGACACGAGCGGCCGGCCGAGGCTCACCCTCAAGGGAGCACGCACCCGAGGACGAATAGTGGAGAAGGCCGCCGCCTTGATCCATGAGCGCGGGGTCGCAGCGACCACTTTGGAAGATGTGAAGGTGGCGGCAGAAGTCAGCGGCTCGCAGCTGTACCACTACTTCCCCGACAAGAACGACCTTGTGCAGGCGGTCATCGACTTCCAAGCCGACACCATCGTCAACCACAACCGGCACGCCCTCGGCAGCAACAATGGAGTCGAAGCCTGGCGGAACATGGTGATCACTGGGGTGAAGAGCACCCAGGGGAAAGGGGGCTGCGCACTTGGCTCGCTCGGAGGTCAACTGGCCGAGAGCGACCCCGAGGCCCGCGCCCTCATCGCGGCCGGGTTCGATCAGTGGGCAGCCGCCATCAGCGACGGATTGCGATCCCTGCACGCCGACGGGAAACTCCCGGCCGGCATCGACCCGGACGACCTCGCCACCACTCTGCTCGCCACGGTCCAAGGAGGACTTCTACTCGCTCAGGTGCAACGGAGTACCCGCCCGTTGGAAACCGCGGTCGACACCCTCCTCGCCCTTACCATCGGCAGATGAGCCGCTGACTGCCCATGACTGTTTGGACGAGAGTCGGTCAAGACAGACGATATTCATGACAGGTCCTCGGCCGGGCGACAGGTTTCACCTCGTCATCGACGGGACGGTGATCGTTGGCCGCTACATCGACGTCGATCCCCCGCACCGCATGGTGATTCCAGGGACCGTCAAGGCACCGACCATGCGTCGCCGACACTCGTTGAGATCACGTTCACCCCGACCGGTGGCAACACAGAGATGACGGTTGAGTTTCTCGCCCTGAGTGTGGAGGATGCCGACTTCTCCGGGAAATCTGGGAGCGTTACCTTGACGGCATCACAGCTCACTTTGCTGGCCCCGCACCCGCGGATAGCAACTGAGCCGGGACGCGCGACCCCTCCAGGTCAATCTTCACGTCCGATTTGACGCTCAGGTCAGGTGAGTCGCTCCTGCCGAAACATCTCGCAGTGGGCGCAGATGAGCTCGACCTCGAGGCGATCCGCGGCGACATCCTCGAGGAAGATGCGGGCGGTCCCGATGGGGTCGGCCGGGAGCAGGATCACGCCAGACTCGGCGGTGGTCCGGTCGTCGAGGGCGGCGGTTGAGCGCGTAGCCATCAGTGACGTGTTAGGCAAGGTCGAGATGCCACGATCCGGTCTGAGTCACGCGCTGAGCATGAGTCCGACCTCACGCCCCTGCAACCGGGATTCGCAGACGACCCAAAGCCGGGTAGGCCCGGCAACCACCACACCACCTTCGAATTCGACGGTTGCCTACGAGCGGCGTGCCACTAACGTGCCATTCCCAGCGGAGCGGACCCGGACCCCACTGAACCGATAGTCACCAGTCCAGGCTCGTAGGCGTACCCCGCCGACCACTTCGGACGGCGGGTGAAGACTTCCTTGACCGTGTGTCGCAGGTTCGAGTCCTGCCGAGGGCACCGACAAACCTGCACGTCAAAGGCCGTGCGGCCGTTCGAAATCGACCGAGGTTCTGCCACGGCTGCGGCCGGGGCGGTCGGGCCTGGCGCAGGACGCAGCTGGTCGACGGCCGCCGGCTGCTGCCCAGCGCCTAGCGCCTAGCAGCCCGGCGCAGCCTATGAATGTGGGCTGCGCCGGGACGCTCAATGCTCTGCGGTCGTCATTCCGACGCTCGCTTTCGGTATCAGGTCGGCGTCAGTGGCGGCTGATCCTGACAACAGCGCCGGACCCCGTCGCCGTGTCCGCCGATCCGGTGCTGACGTACATCGAGCCGTCAGGACCCTGCGAGATCCCTCCTGGAAGCGGCAACATTCCTCCACCCAAGTGAGTGATCGCGCTCGGGTGCTTGAACGGCGCCATTGCGACGTCTCCGGGAGGGCCTGCGGCATTGGGGTAGAACAGCTCAGAGGCCCAGCAGTTCCCGTGACGGTCGAAGGTGCAGCCGTTGATGGTGGTGAATCCGGTGGCCCAAAGCGTGGCGTTGTGCCTCCAGTTGGTGGAGTTGGGATTAACCCGCCATACGTTGGACTGCCCGGAGCCCGCCCCGAAGTTCGAGGCAAGGTCGAGGGCCCCGACGTACAAGGCCCCGTCCGGTCCTTGAGTTATGCACGTCGGCGTCGCGTCGCGCTTCGCCCCGGACGTCTCATTGGGGATGTAGGCGATCACACGGGTTTTGCCTCCGCGTGAGATCGCGCTGATCGTATTGGCGGCCGCGTCGGCGACGAAGGTGCGGGTGCTGTCGCCGTCGCGATCCAAGACGTTGAGGACTGCGTAAGGGTTGGAATCCGGGAAGTCCGTGAACAGGTTTGCGTGAGCAGCAGTCCACGCATAGTTCTGGTCACCGACATTGCTCACGGACTTCGCCGCGCCAGTACGGGCGTTGAGCCGATACAGATGTCCGATCTGCGGCACCTCCATACCCGTCTTCGCCTCGATCTCGCGATGGGAAAGACTCAGAATCGCCGACACACGGCAACTTCCGCCTCGGTCAGAGCGAGCCGCGCGGTTCGCTGACGCGTCGTCGTTCATAGTGGTGCAGCCGTAGCCGGTCGCAGACACCCCTGCCGGGCCGAGCACTTCGCTGCCACCACCCCCACCCTCGGCTGGGGAGTAGACGGAGGTGAACGAGGTAGACCATGCCCGCTTCAACGCTCCCTCGTCCCACTTGTACTTGGACACGGCGCCGGTTCGGGTCACCCCGGCCGTGCCCATACCTGGGCGGCCGGCCTGCGCGACATACAGTCCGCCTTGACCGTCGAATGCCAGCCCTCGTGGCTCGTTCAAGCCAGAGATGACCGGTTTGAACGTCCACGTTGACGACGACGGTGCGGCGCCCGCAGTTCCGGCTGGAACGCTGGCCGTGGCTGCGATGAACGCTGCCGCGGTCAGTAAAACCCATTTACGCATGATGCCTCCTGCTCAGGCACCACAACCAGGACCCAGCCACTGGCTCAGCGGTGCGTCAAAAGCCCGCGCGGAATGTGACCGCAGGCGTGTGCCTGACCGTCCTCTCGCTATGGGCGCCTGTCAAGACTCAATTTCCCGACTGCTCGGTCTTTTCAACCAAGTCGTATCAAAGGGGATCCCGACCGTGCGAGCTATCCTGTTCTACTTTGCCTGCGAGCGCGTGATCACAATGTGTTCGACTATCGTCGCTGACCGTGCGGACGTTGATCCTGTGTACTGGCGCCCTCAACGACTACGTGCGGGCCATCGCTGGCTGGCCAATAAGGGTGACTGTCTACGCGACGGCGACTGCTCGGCCCGCTCGCGAATCGCTTTTTGCGTGCCCTTGCCTTTTGCCCGGTGCTTTTTCGAGGCCACTATTCATCCGGGAACTGCGCTGGATATCAAAGGATCGGCCTGATCCGACCTGAGTCGTTATTCCAATGGTCGTCGCCAGCGCATGCCTCGGCTGACTACTTTCCGGCGAAGACGCCGGCGTGTGACGCGGGCGGCATGAGATCTCGAATACTGGGTGGTCGTTCCCACCATCATGGAGAAGTCCACAAGCGCGTACCGGGTCATTAGGGGCAGTGAACTGACAAGGTTTTAGTAGTCGTCTGCTGCGGATTGACGACCCCGGGGTGCGGTGACCGCCGAGCCCTGCTGATGCCATCACGACACCGTGCTGACACCGATGCGACGAGAGGGCGGTACATCGCTGGGCACGGCCACGTTCTTTCCGAGCCGACCTTTCGTCAGTGCGACGAGAATCAGCACGACCACGACGTATGTACCCAGGATTGCCCAGTCCGGCGCGTCCAGGGCCGCCGAGTAAGCCCGATCCTTCGCCATCAAGACCAGTTGCTCCTGCGCGGGGGTGAAGCTGGCGTGCAGTAGAACGCACAGAAGGACGCTCTGAGTCCGGTTCCACAAGACGGTGTAGAAGAACGCCAACACCATGGGGACGACGAAGCCGGCCGGACCGTACAACGGTATGTGCCAGACGCCCCAGACCAAGCCGAGCAGAAGAGTGGAACGGACCGCCGAGTGCCGCGCCTGTAGCAGGGGCAGGCCGAATCCCCGCCAACCGGGCTCTTCCAGCCCGCCACCGAGGACGAGCACGAACGCGAACGTGCCCGCATACGACGGCAAGCGCTGGACGATCAACCCCCAGTCGACCGGCGATCCGGTCAGCTGCAGGACGGCGTTCACCGCGCCGTACAACAGCACTGGGAGTCCGAGCGCGTAGATCCACCACCTCGCTTGGACGTTCCAGTGCCAGACCGGACGCAGCCACGCACGCAGCGACCCGCCGGTGAGCCGGGTGACGATGCCCGCGGCGGCCATCGGACCGAGACCACCGATCAGGAACGGGACGGTACCGCCGCCCATCGCTGCGATAGCCCACAGCGTCCACGAGAGCGCGTACGCGAGTGCCACGAAACCCGCGAATGGATGCCGCTCGATCGACTGATGCACAACCGTGATTGCAGTGCTGGCCATGGGACCAGCGTGGGCTGCACTTTGCCTCCGACCCAGAGGACAACGTCCCACCATTGCTGGGACAACGTCCCCCACTGTTCGAGCGTGGGAGCCCTCGTCACCGCCAACCGGTGCCCAGAACGTACGGATGACCGCCCGATCGAACCGGCAGCAGCATTGAGGGCCGGGTCACCAGCGCGCACGACCCAGGCTGACGGACTGCTGCGAAGCAGTCCCTGTCATCGCAAGACGTCGCCGAACAGGTTCACGAACTCGGGTCAGAGCAACGCAACCGATAGTCGCGGCGACCAAGTCGCCGCGGACAACAGCCACGGCCTCGAGCAGCAGACAATCAGGGCATCCTGGAAGTGGACCAGCGCCTTGCCCAGTAGAGACCGGCGCGTCGAGGTCCATGCCCTCGCCGACTACTTCGGAGTGGAGGTCGAGGACACGCTGCGACCTGGCCGCGCCAAGCCACGCGACCCAACGGGCGCTGCGTCACCATGCGGCCCACGACTGATACCCGCCACCTACGCGTGTCCTGATGCTGGCGAGAGCCAGACTGGCGATGAGTTTCGGGAGGGGATGCAGTCTCACGGTTCATGCAAACAACTAACCTCGGGAAAGCCGATGGCCTGCCCACAATCCAATGGTCACATGTTGAGGCGCAACTCGCCGACCTCCTGACGCACGACGATCCGAGCTCACCGAATCGCTCGACGTTCTGGCTGACGACTCTCAACCCCGACGGAAGCCCACACGTGACAAGCGTTGGCGCGCTCTGGCACGCAGGCTCCTGCTGGTTCCAGACAGGTGAACGCACTCACAAAGCGAAGAACGTTGCACGGGACCGCCGCTGCACTGTGAGTGTCGCCACGAAAGGCTTCGACGTGATGCTCGCCGGCGAAGTCCACCGCGTGACCGACCCGAAAATCGTGGCCGAAATAGCGGCACTGTGGGCGAAAAGTGGATGGCCAGCCAAGGTCGACGACACAGGAACCGGCATCACCGCGCCGTTCAACGCGCCGACTCTCGGTCCGCCGCCGTGGTTCGTCTACGAAGTCAAGCCCCACACCGCGACCGCGGTCGGCACCGCCGAAGATACGCCGGGATCAACGCGTTGGCGGTTCGAGAGCCGGTAGCTGACAGCACCGATTCTTTGAGACCGATGCCGCGCGCAGAGAATGATCACTTCGCGCGACGACTGAACGGTCTCAGTGACCATTCCTGCAATCCAGTGAGCAGTGGTGGGTGCAACCGCGAATAGCTGCAGATATGCCGACCTGCATCCGGAGATGCCACCGGACGGCAGGCTTCGATATATCTATCGTCACCGCGAAACCGGCCAGTAAACGGCTCAACGAACACCAATCAGCTTGCTGATATGGCGCGCCTGAAACGCCGACCCTGCCCGCACTCAGATCAGAAGGTGAGGGCTCACCGGGCAAGCGTCCCGCACCGTCCGGCAGCCGGCTCTGTCACGATGGCCTGTGTGAGGAGCAGCGGCTTGGAGCTGGCGGGTGAGTATTACCGCGAGGTGGTGGCCGGGCTGTTATCGGAGCGGTGGCCTGGGCTGCCGCATGCTGCTGCGCGCCTGGGCAGTGGCTCAGAGGTTCTGGGGCTGGACGACGAGGTCTCGCACGACCACGACTTCGGGTTGCGCCTGACGTTGATGGTCGCAGGCGAGTACGTCGGAGCAGTCGACGAGTACCTGGAACAGCGGCTGCCGGAGACGTTCGAAGGCTGGTCGACGCGGTTTGCCACCTCGTACGATTCACGCGTCCGGCACAAGATCGAGGTTGCTACGGCGGAGGGCTTCGCGGCGTCCCGACTGGGTGTTCCGGTCGACCGTCGCTGGGACGCTCTCGACTGGCTGACAGTCACTGGGCAGTCGGTGCTCGAAGTGACCGCGGGACAAGTGTTCGTCGACACGCTCGGCGCGATCAGTGACATCCGTCGTGATCTGCACTGGTATCCACGGGACGTCTGGTGCCACGTCGTCGCCGCCGATTGGCGGCGCATCGGTCGGGAGCTGCCGTATATAGGCCGCGCCGGTTCACGCGGCGACGAACTGGGCTCGTCCGCTGTTGCCGGCCGCCTGGTCCCTATCGCGATGCACCTTGGCTTTCTGCTCGAATCCCGCTGGCCGACCTATCCGAAATGGTTCGGAACGTGTTTCGCCACGTTGCCTGAGGCGAGTGCCGCTATTCGGTCGCTGACGGCGACCCTTGCGGCGGTGACCTGGCAATCGCGGCAAGCGGCGATGGTCGAGGCGCTCGTCATCCTGCATGACCTGCAACGAACGGTGGGGCTACCGACCGGACCGGAGGTGGTGGAGCCGTTCATCGACCGGCCGTTTGCCTCCATACGTGCGTCGGTCAACGACGAGCTGACTGCGCACGTCGAGGACCCCTTGTTGCGAGGGCTCCCCACTGGCGTGGGCTCGGTGGAGCAATGCGTCGACAACGTCGATCTGCTCTTGTTCCCGGAGAGGCGGGTCGCGCTGGTCGATACCTGGCGATCGATGATCCGAACCTCGGACACGGAGTCATAGTCTTCGGCTGAGCCTCGTGACGGTCGCCCTGGCGCCTGCCGTTCCCCGTGCGGCCGCGATCCTCGCGCCCATCCTGATGGACGGGCCTTGATCTGCACCAAGCCGCTGAGCGTCGATTTGCTCCGTTGGGGACGAATACGGTCACGGACCTGACGGCCGCGTTGACCACACAGGTTGTTTCCCGGCGTCCCACCGTTTTCCGAGTGTGGAGTCGCCGTTAGCCGGTGATCTGTGCGGGTGCGACCGGTCTTTGTGCTGAACCGGTGGCAAGCCGGAAGCGGAAGGGCGACCAGCAAGGAGACCGCCCTTATCCGAGTCGCCGTAGCGCTGTCTCGATAGCGACCTCGACCCGGGAAGTCATGCCGGGCACGTCGACGGGACGACGCCCAGCGACCTGAGCACGGATCCACTTGGGCTGGCTGTCGTCATGGTGCAGCAGGGCATACAGGTCCCACCACGGATCGAGAGTCACCCCGGCGATCGACTCATAGATCGACCGAAGCTGCTCCGACCACTCGGGCGAGTAGAGCGCCGCCAGGTATCGCCGACAGTGCCCGACGTCGATCGCGCGCGGCCCCCGGTGGACGCCGTTCCAGTCGGTCAGGCCAGTGATCCGTCCGCGCGACCACAGCAGGTTGCCAGGCAGGAAATCGCCGTGCAGAAAGACGGCAGTGTCCTTGGGTGGCGGCGCCGTCATGGCACCAAACGCCGCCTCCCACACGGCCGGGTTCTGTGCGCCGACCGGCACCTGGAACCCGTTCAGCGGAGCGATCCAGGAATCCGTCCAAGGTCTGAACGTCTTCGCGGGGAGATCGAGGGAATGCAGCAATACAGCAAGCTCCGCGATCCTGCTGAGCCACGACCGAAGGTCGGCCGGATCGAGATGAACATGCCCCGGCAACCGTGTCATCAGCAACGATGGCGCGCCCCCCGTCGACGTACCAGCTACATCAGTAGCCAGGATTCTCGGAACCGGGAGCCCGCTTCCCGCCACCACACCAAGGTTGGCGATCTCCCTCTCCAAGCTGGCTTGTAGGTCAAGCCCGCCCGGGTACTGCCGCAGCACGACGAACGTTCGCACTCCGCGTCGCTCGACGGTCAGCCGATTCACCGCAGAGCAGACGCCACCGGTCAATCGGCGATAGCCAACGATGCGACTGCCGCGACCCATCGACGCGGCAACCCAGGCCAGAGTCTCTACGGAGGGTCGACGCTGTCGGAAGCTGCCATCCCTCCAGTCGCCCTCGGCCATGAGCGCGAGCCTAGCGAGACGCCGGTCCCGAACCCGTCAAGACGGAGCGCGCTGCCAGCGGACTGGAGCCTGAAGTAGACACCCCGCCGGGATGGGCGACATCGCACTGGCCTCGGCTTGAGCTACACATGGCGCCGCATGACGACGAAGTCGCGTGGATAGCGGGGGTCGTCGGTGCTGCGCTGCTCGTCGCGTCGGACGGCGGCGAATCCGGCCTTCTCGAACATCGACATGGAACCCATGTGGCCCATCGTTCGACTTGTTGCCAGGCAGGCGCTCAACTGCCCGATACCCGGGACTTCGATGCTGGGCCACGTGTCTCGCAGGTAGTCGGCGACCTCACGTGAGCGCCAACCGAACGTCCGCCGGAGTTTGCGCACGGTCGGGTCGTCGTACGGGAACGCCATGGGGACGCCCTCGATCCACCCGCCACCGCGTCTCTGGATCGCTTCTACAGCTGCGTTCAGCGCCGTCCTAGCCACGCCCTGTCGCCGGTGGTCCATCCGGGTCGTGAAGCAGGTGATCACCCAGTCCGTGGACGCTTCCCGCGCGTACGTCATGCCTGTCACGGACTCCTCGCTCGGCACCGGCAACTCGTCGGGCCGCCCGAAGTGGCACCAGCCCACCGGGTCGTCGTCGGCGTAAACCAGGATCCCGTGCGCTTGACCCTCGTCGACGAGGGTCTTCACCGCAGCCAGCTCTCGTGCGCGCGCCAGGTCGGCCTGTGGGAAATGCTTACGCGTGCGGTCGGGAGTGCCACCCAGGGTCTTGGCCACCTGCTCAGCGGTGCCCGCGAGCGGAGCCAAATGTCGGCCGAAGAAGTACAGCGTGCACGCGCAGCCGTGGACCTGCGTGAAGAACCGCTCGAAGTCGGGAAACGTCCGCGCCGACAGCTCGCGCGTCCGGTAGTGCCTTGCTCGCTCGGCCATTCATCCACCTCGTCCCGAGTGCAGGGCCCCGGGTTCTCGGATGTTCCCAGCCGGCTTACGGCTGTGGGATGAAGGCAGAGTAGCGGGCGTTCTCGAACTGGATGCTGCTGGACCAATCGGTAACGGACAGACGGCTAGGTTGCGAGACCCAGCTTCTTGCTGGGCTTGGGCTTCTTGCTGGGCTCGCGCTTCTTACTGGGCTTGGGTTTCTTGCTCGGCTTGGGTTTCGTGGTCGGCTGGGGTGGCTTGGGACGGCCAGGATTCGCCTTCGTGGATGGAACCGGTGAAGGCGTCGTAGGCGCCGGCGACGACGTTGTTCGCGCTGCGGACGGTGACGGTGTTGGCCGCGCCGGCGATGGCGACGGCGGCGGCGTTGGCGGTGAGGTTCGCGGGGTAGCAGTCGCATCCACCGGAACTGCCGTCCCGTCGGCGGTCGATGGCGTCGCCGACCCTGGGATCGCCGTCGGCGACGGCGAGCGCTGGCCGGCCTCGGGTGTCGCTGACGTGCTGCTGCCCGGCTGGTCGGCTTGCGACACGGGCAACAAGCTGGCGTGGAACGGGTACTCGAGCGCCGCGGCACCGACCAGAAGTCCGGCGAACAGCGCAACGCCGACCACGAGCCGGCGCTTCCAGAGCGCCACACCAGGACGGCCGCCGCGTTGCCTGACGGTGTCGACGTCGCCAACGGCGGCTGTGACCGTTGTCGGGTCAGAGGCTGGTCGCTGCTCGAGGGCTGATGGCGCGGGACGGTCGTGTATCCACGATGCCCCGTCGGCGAAGACGCGTGCGACCTCGGCACTCGTGGGGCGCTCGGCCGGATCCTTGGCCAGCATCCGCGTGATGATGGCGTCCAGCTCGACCGGAACGTCAGGCCGTAGCGACGATGCCACGCGCACCGGCTCGTGGACGTGCTGGTACGCGACGGACGCCGCGCTGTCGCCGCTGAACGGAGGGGAGCCCGTCAGCAGTTGATAGAGCACACAACCCAGCGCATAGACGTCGGCTGCGGGGCCGGCGAGCCGTCCGGCCGCGCGTTCGGGAGCAAGGTAGGCGGCCGTCCCTAGGATCTCGCCGGTCGCGGTGAGGGCCAGACGTTCGTCGAGACCGAGGGTGGCGATGCCGAAGTCGGCGATCTTGACGATCCCCGTGGCCATCATCAGCAGGTTGCTCGGCTTCACATCCCGATGGATCACCGACGCCGAATGCGCCGCCGCCAGCCCCGACGCGGCTTGACCGACGACCTCGGCCGCACGCCGAATCGACATCGGACCGTTCAGGCTCAGTTCGTCGGCGAGGTTGCGGCCGTCGACCAGTTCCATCACCAGGAACAGATGGCCGTCGAACGTCCCGAAGTCATAGACCGCGACAACGTGGGGATCGCTCAGCCTGGCAGCGGTTCGAGCCTCGACCTCGAACCGCGCGGCACTGTCGTCACCGTGTTCGGTCAGTGGGAGCAGCTTGACGGCCACGTCGCGGTGCAGCCGCTCGTCGCGTGCTCGCCACACTTCCCCCATACCGCCGCGACCGAGAACGTGCAGCAGCTCGAATCGTCCAGCTATCAACACGGTCTGAGTCTCCAGGGTGGAAAGGGTGAGCACACGCATCCCGACCGGCGCAGGACCTCTTCCGGGTCGATGGGCCATGCGCCGGTCGAGGGCGGCGGCGGTCTAGAAGACGCGGCGTCGTGTCCCACCGATCGGTACCAGGTTGAGCACCACTCCGGCGACCACGAGAACGATCCCGATCCACAACAGCACGCTGAGCTTCGCCACCAGCAACGCCAGTATGACGAGAATGACACCCAAGATGATCACGAGAACTCCTTCGTTGAGACCCCCAGCCGATCTGGCCGAAGAGAGAATAGCCCCGTCGAGCCTCTACGCATAGTGGACATTTGTCTTCCTCATCGGCGGCGACACAACCGATGGACAGTGCGAAAGGGATCCAGCACGGACCGTGTTTCAGGGTGCCGTTTCGGTGCGGATCATCCCAAGCCAGCACACCGCCGAGCCCCACTCGCGGGGTCGCAAGTGGAAACTCGATGGCGGTCACGGTGACGTCTGGCGATGATGGCCGATGTGGACGAGGTTGAGGTCGTCGTCGCCCACAGCGAGCGCACGACTCTGCGCGTCGGCGACGTGTTCCTGAAGATCGATGCCGATCAGACGCGTACCGACGTCGAGGTCGACGCGATGGCTCTCGCGCCGATCCCTACCCCGGAGATCCTCTGGCGAAAGCCACCCGTACTCGCGCTCGCCGCCGTCCCGGGAACCGCACTGGGTCGTCTGGGTGAGCCGTCGCCCGCGTCACCGACGGCGTGGGCTGCAGCCGGCGCCGCGGTACGCACGTTGCACGACGCGCCATTGCCGCCATGGCCCGGTCAGAGCATCGACGAGATGGCGTCGCACCTCGACGTCGAGTGCGAGTGGCTGGTCACTAACGGCATCCTCCCCACCGACCTCGTCACCCGCAACCGCCGCATTGCCGAGGCGGCACTTCGGCGCTGGACGCCGGTATTCATCCACGGCGACCTGCAGATCACGCACGTGTTCGTCGCCCACGATCAGGTCACCGGCGTCATCGACTGGTCCGAGGCACGCCAGGGCGATGCCCTGTACGACCTCGCATCCCTGACGCTCGGGCACGAGGAGAACCTCGACGACCTCCTCGCCGGTTATGGCGCTGACGTCGATCTCGACGTGATCCGCGGATGGTGGTCATTGCGAAGTCTGCGGGCCTCACGCTGGCTGATCGAGCACGGCTTCGACCCGTCCTCGCCGGGCTGCGAGTTCGAGGTGCTGAGGTCCGCCCGGTGACCGACGTGACGCCGATGGGGGTCCCGACCGATCGAGCGGGGCTCGGAACGAGCGATGCTGGAGAGCATGCTCGACTTCTACCGTGCGGGCGACCAACCGCTCGTCGACGAAACCTCGGAACACCAACACTCGCCGTTACGCGTGCCGGCGATGGCGTCGTGGCCGTCTGCGCCGGTGACGCCGGCGGTCAAGCTCTCGCGCTGGGCCTCATCGACGTGGTGCCGGTCGTGTTCGGCAAGGGCAAGCGATACTTCGGCCGAGCCGACAGCCAGCATCTGCTCGAGGACCCCGACATCGTCATCCAGGGTGACCGCGTTCTGCGCCTCCGGTTCAAGACCCGCCGCTGACGCAGTAGGTGCAATCAGGAGGAACACCGATCGGAGGACGGCATGACAGTTACGGTGACCGCGGCGTTGGCGAGTCAGGAGATCGGCGGATCGTCGATCTGCCTCGTGGAGTGGGTCGCGCCGCCCGCGCCCGACGGGACACGTGAATACGTCGCACCGTTTCATCGTCACCTCGAGGATGACGAAGCCTGGTACGTCATCGAGGGTCGGATGGGCTTCTACCTCGACGGCGAGGAGATCGAGGTCGGACCGGGCGGCGCAGCGATCGCACCTGCCGGCGTTGTCCATACCTACTGGAATGCAGGCAACGACGTCGCCCGGTACGTGCTGGTCATGAACACCCGCATCCGAGCTCTCATCGCTGCCCTGCATGACGACGCCTTGCGGGCCGGACGCACCACCGCTGAGGTCTTCCGCGACTACAGGTCCGAGCTCGTCGACACCGGTGCCTGACGTCAACGGCGATCAGTTCTGCCGAGAATGTCCCACTGCTGAAGGGCGACGACGCTCCGTACCTGTGTCACCTGGATGCTGCTGTTCACCATTGCGCCGGGTGGATGAACGTGGCAGCGGGCTGGCCGAGCCACTGCGTGATGTGCATGACGAGGTTCATGTCCGCCAACCGGGCGGTGCGCAGGTCCGTCAACCTCGCCGGCGTGCAGCCGAGCTCTTTGGCGAGGGCCGCCCAGGTGAGGTCGTGTCGGCGACGTTGCTCGTTCAGCGCGGTGTGCAGCTGGTTCAAGTCCCAGCGAAGCCGGCTGTCAGCCGCCGCCTCGGGCAGGCGCACGTCCCCCACATCGACAACCTGACCGGAGAGGAAGTCTTCCGGTGCGCAGTTGAGCCAGCGCCGTTCGGGGTCGGTGAACCGGAACCAGTCCACTGCACCCGGACCGTTCACCGGGGTGACGGCGTCGATCACCGCGTCCAGCGCGGTCAGGACCGGATGGACCAACACGGTGGGTGTGGTGATCGACATAGCCATCACGATAGACCCGACCACCGACAATCCATCAAGACCGAATCCTCAACCAGGCAACAGCAATCGATCCACCCTAAGTAGCATGGTCGACACCACCGGCAGGGGTCAACGGTGGGTGAACGGAAGCCGGCTGGGGCAGCAACCCGTGACCAGCAACCCCATCCGGGCGCACGGCTGCACTGGGCACTGCTGCACTGCTGCACTGGGCACGGCCGCACGGCGCACTGAGCACCAATTGACCGCGCGGGGTCACCGAAAGCCCGCGGTGTCACCGAAAGCCACTACAAGACGCGCAGTCCCGCGACGACCAGATCGACCATCCGACGAGCGTCGTAGCGAGGGCTGTTTCCCGTACCCGCACAGAGGTTGCCGACTCCTAGAAGCAGCTCGAACGCATCCACGTCCGGTCGGATCTCACCTGCCGCAGCTGCCGCGTCGAGAAGTAGTGTGCACGCGGGCACCAGCCGGTCGAGGAAATACCCGTGCAGGGTCGCAAACGCGGCGTCGTCGGACTGCAGTGCCGCGGCCAGCCCGTGCTTGGTCACCAGGAAGTCCACGAACTGGTCGATCCACTGCGCCAGCGCGGCATGCGGTGACGCGCCGGCCGCCAGCAGTGCGGGTGCGGCTTCAGCGCACGCCTCGACCTGATGCCGATAGACGCCGACGATGAGATCGGCGCGCGTCGGGAAATGGCGGTAGACGGTGCCGACACCGACACCGGCCTTCGCGGCGATCTCACGCACGGTTGCGTCAACGCCGGACGTCACGAACGTCGCGGCAGCCGCGGTCAGCAGCGTCGCCTCGTTGCGCCGCGCGTCCGCCCGCCTCTGCGGCGTCGGTGTATGCGGATCGACGGCGCCGTCGCTGTGGATGCTCTCGACCACCGCTCCCACCCCTCCCCTACGCATACCCACTTGGCAACCGGAACATTGTTCCGTATCGTCGATGCTAAGCGGAACGTCGATCCGCTTGACCATCATGTCAGGACACACAGCCGACGCCCCACGGCCACCGATCGGCCCTCGAATCGCACCGAGCAACTCCCTCGACAACCAGCCACCGAGCAAGAGGACCGACCCTCCATGTCCCCGACATCCCAGGCCCGCTTCGGAATCGCGACCGCCCCGCAGCAAGTCGACTACCCCGACATCCTCCGCGTCTGGCGCGAGGCCGACACCATCCCCGAGATCGAGCATGCATGGCTGTTCGACCACCTGATGCCGATCGGCGGCGACCCGGACGGACCGATCTTCGAAGGCTGGACGTTGCTCGCGGCACTCGCCGCCCAAACGCAACGGCTGCGCCTCGGTTTGCTGGTGACCAGCAACCGGTTCCGACCGCCCGCGATGCTGGCGAAGATCGCGACGACCGTCGACGTCGTCTCCGGTGGACGGCTCGACTTCGGCATCGGCGCAGGATCCCGACCCAGCCTCCCGATGGCCCGACGCGAGTACGACGCCCACGGACTGCCCTTCCACGACGCCGTCCACGCTGTCGGCAGCCTCGCCGAGGCACTCACCGTCATGCGCCGCTTGTGGACGGAGGCCGAGCCGTTCGACTTCCACGGCAGGTACGTCGACCTGACCGGAGCGTTCGGCAACCCCAAGCCGGTCCAGCGACCGCACCCGCCGATCATGATCGGCGGGCGCTCGACGGCGGTCCTCCGCGTTGTCGCCGAGCACGCCGACCTCTGGAACATCCCCGGCGGCGACATTGACGACGCCGTCAGCCGCAGCGCGCTGCTGGACCGTTACTGCGCCGAGATCGGCCGCGACCCGACGTCGATCACCCGCTCCATGTTCCTGCCGGTCTCCTACGACCAGCCCGCCGCCACCCGGGCTGCGATCAGACAGGCGACCGACGCCGGCTTCGGGCACATCGTCCTCGGGCTCTCGTCGCCCTACCCGGCCACCGTCGCGCGGTGGGTCGCCGACGAGCTCATCGCCCCGGCGGCCTGATCCGGTCCTGCTAAGGGTCCGGCGTCGGTTGCACCCCGGCCGTGCACGAAGCTGGGAGTGGTCGACGACACGCTCGGCCAGCGACATCACCGGAGGCTGAACACATAGTGGTGGTCCCGAGCAACACCTCTGACATCACGGCGGTTCCCTGGCGGATCGGCCTGTCGATGTACGGAACCCCTTACAGCATGGGGATCAGCCCGGGATCGGACCGGCCCGCGTTCACCGCCGACGACCTCATCGACCAGGCGGCGTCGTTCGGGCTGGCCGGGATCGAACTCCCGGCTGCGCTACTCGAGGATGCACCCGAGGATGTCGGCGCGCACGCACGGGAACGGAATCTGTTCGTCACCGTCGACACCGGCGGCATCGATCCCGAGGCGCTGTCGCGGGTGTTCGCCTTGGCGCGCCGGGCCGGCGCTCCGACCGTGCGCACGGTGGTGGGCGGGGCCAAGATCGGCGGCGACCGTCGCGAGATGGCAGGACGCTGGCGGCCGTTCATGGCCGATGTACTCGCAGGTCTCACGACCGCGACGAAGGCCGCCGAGCACGCGGGCGTGACGTTGGCCGTGGAGAATCATCAGGACCTGGCGTCCGAGGAACTGCTGATGCTGTGCGAGACGATCGACTCACCGCACTTCGGCATCACCCTCGACACTGGGAATCCGCTCGGAACCGGTGAGGAGCCGATCGACTACTTCCGGCGGGTATCACCACACGTGAAGAACGTGCACCTGAAGGACTATCGGATCTACCCGACCGCCGAGGGTTACCGCCTCGCGCGATGCGCCCTCGGCCAGGGTGTCATCGATTTCCCCGCTCTACTTGGGATCCTGAGCTCGGCGGTTCCCGACGTGAGCATGGCGATCGAGCTCGGTGCGCACGAGGCCCGGCACGTCCGGATCCTGGCCGACGACTTCTGGCCCGACTACCCGCCGCGCACTGCCGCGCAGCTGGCGGCGACCGTCCGCTTCCTCCACGACGAGGGACGCCCGACCGGCGATTGGCGAACTCCCTTCGAGCGTGCGGAATCCGCACAGTCGATCGTCGCGTACGAACAGCGCGAGCTCATCGCGAGCGTCGCCTACGTGGACGCGCTGAAGCGGTCCCGTACGGCCCGGACCGGTACACGATGAGTGGGGCTCCCGACGGCGTGCCGACGCAGGAACTGGCCGACAAGGTCGCACTCGTGACCGGCTCGAGCCGTGGCCTCGGGCGGTACTACGCGCTCGAACTCGCCCGCCACGGTGCCGACGTCGCGATCCATGACGTCGACAACCGCGCGGCCGCACGGTTCGGTGAGGCGGCGTCGGGTGACGACGTCGCAGACGAGATACGCGCGCTCGGCCGGCGGTCGGGGTTCTTCACCGCCGACCTGACCGACTCCGAACAGACGGAACGGCTCGTCGGCGACGTCATCGAGCACTTCGGCCGGCTCGACCTCCTCATCAACAACGCCGGCGGCGACATCGGCGCCACCACTCCGCGACCTGAGCCGAACGACGCCATCGACATCGACCCGGCCGACATCAGGTCCGTCCTCGAACGCAACGTCCTCACGACTATGTTCGCCTGCAAGTACGCGGCCGCCCACATGCGCGAACGCCGCGCCGGCCGGATCGTCAACATCGGCTCGGTAGCAGGCCACATGCCTGCCCGGCAAGGCATCGTCTACGCCGCAGCGAAGGCGGCGAACTCGCATTACACGCGATGTCTGGCCGAGGAACTCAGGCCCTTCGACGTCAACGTGAACTGTCTGGCGCCCAACGCGACCTACACCGGTCGATTCCTCGCGACCCGCGAGGTCAGCGACCAGAGCGATCGATCCCACCTCGAGCAAGTGGCTCAACCCGCCGACATGGCGTCGATCCTGCTGTTCCTCGTCGGCCCCGACTCCGCACGGCTCACCGGCGAGACGATCGTCTGCTGGTAGCCGCTCGCAGGCTTCTGCACAGCATCGGAGACCGGGTAGTACGGCGCCGGCGGCGCGGCGACGACCTGGCTGGTCGGGTCGGCCGACGAGGTGGGCGGCGGCGTTGAGGAAGGACCGCGAACTGGGCATCACGCACTTCGTCCTGCCCGACACTCCCTACCGGGACGATCTCATCCGCATCGGTGACGAGCTTCACCTGACGCTGCGCGAATGACGCGACTGATCGATGAACAGCCGACCAGCCGGCACCCCGCGGTCACGCGGTCAGGCGCCCACGTCGCTCGAAGGCTCACCAGCGGAGTCCGACACCGACCGCGACCGCTGCTGGCCCGGAGCGGAGGCCGGGGCAGACAGCGACCGGTCGGCCGGGCGCTCCTTCCGCACGGACGCCTGAGCCGGAACCCGAGGGTCGCTGGGCGGCGGCAGCCGGAGCCGGCCCGCGCCGTCGCGACGGGTGATCAGTGCGGTGACGGCGTCGGCCGACATCGGCTCGGCGAAGTGGTAGCCCTGACTGGAATCGCATCCGAGCCGGCCGGCCGAGGTGCGTTGTCCGGACGTTTCCACACCTTCGGCGATGACGTTCATGCTGAGCGCGTGCGCCAGCTGGGCAAGGGCACCGACTATCGACTCGCTCGTCTCGTCGTTGCCCAGTCCGGAGATGAAGCCGCGGTCGACCTTCAGGATGTCGAGCGGGAACTCGCGAAGATAGTTCAGTGCGGACAACCCGGTGCCGAAGTCGTCCAGAGCCAGGGACACCCCGAGCTCTTTGAGGTCGTTCATCACCATGAGCGCGCGCCGGCGGTCGCTGGCGAAGATGCCCTCGGTCACGTCGAGGGTGAGCGAGTAGATGTCGTTGCCGGTCGATCCCGCCACCTCGGCGACGGTCTCGGCGAACCCGGTCGCGAGCAGCTGATGAGGCGACACGTTCACCGCCATCGTCAGCTCGTGACCGCCGAGCATGCGATGCCAGCGATCCCATGCCGCCCAGGCGTCCTCGAGAACCCAGCGTCCGATGTCGACGATCTGTCCCGACCGTTCCGCCATCGGTATCGCCACGGTCGGGGACACGGACCCGCGGGTCGGGTGGTCCCACCGGAGGAACGCCTCGAAGCCGGTAATCCGCCCGGTGGACGTGGTGACGATGGGTTGATAGACGGTGTGCAGTTGACCGCGTGTCAAGGCGTCGCGCAGATCCCGCTCGAGACCCATCTCGGCGCGGTCGGCCGGGTCGAAGAGCTTCGACCGCGCACCGCCCTGACGCTTCGCCTGGTACATGGCGGTGTCGGCGCAGTGCAGGACCTGTTCCGGATCGGAGTGGTGGTCGTCGGCGAATGCCACGCCCACACTCGCCGTGACTCGCACCTGATGACCGCTGAGCGAGAACGGCTCGTCAAAACCGGCACCGAGGCGGTCGGCGACCGCCGCCGCCTGACCGGGGCCGTCGAGGCCCTCGCACAAGATGACGAACTCGTCGCCGGAAAGTCGGGCCAGCGTGTCGCCGGGGCGCAGATGCTCGCTCAGGCGCCGCGCCACCGCGATCAGCAACTCGTCCCCGACCTTGTGCCCGTACAGGTCGTTGATCGACTTGAACCGATCGAGGTCGAGGAACAGGACGGCGGAGATGCCCCCCGATCTTCGGCTCCGCTGGAACGCGTGCTCAATCCGGTCCATCACCAGGACGCGGTTCGGAAGCCCGGTCAGGCCATCGTGAAGCGATGCCTCGCGCGACGCGGCGGAGGAGTCGATCAGATCTTCACGAGCCTGCGCATTGAGAATGTAGGCGGAGGCGACATCGGCGAGGGTCTGCGCGACCTCGAGTGATTCCGCCGAGAGTGACCCGGCGCTGTCACGGTAGAGGTCGAGGGCGCCGAGCGGATGGTTGCCGTGGTTCAGCGGGAATGTGAACACCGCCATCAGGCCCGCGTTCAACGCCTGGGGTCCGAAGCTCGGAAACCTCTCGTCGGTTCGCAGGTCGGGCACAGACACCGCTTCCCCGGACTGGAACGCCAGGACGCACGGGCCCTCGCCCAGGGTGCTCTGCAGGCGCTCGTACCGCAGCGCTGAGTCGTTCGACGCCGCGATATATCGCGGCCGGATACCCGGGGAGATCAACGACACACCCGCCGCCTCGATGGGCAGGACATCTGCTATCCGCTCGACGAGACGGTCGAGAATCCGCTGGATGGGGAAATCCGTCACCATCGTGCGGGCGAATTCACTCAAGACGTCGGACAGCGTGGCGCTCTCACCCATGACACTTCCCCCTTGTTCACAACGAATCAAAGCCTGCGGGGGCCGGGCAGACGACTCGAAAACTCTATCAACTTGGAGGTCGCCGCGGCCAGCCGGCGCCCTCGGCGCTACTGGTCCGCCTTCGCCGCGGCACCATGCGATGCTCGCTGAGCCGACCAGAAACCTTCGCCACATCTACCTCACCAGCCAGGAGAACCGACGTGCGTGCAGTGGTCCTCACCTCCTTCGGCACTGCCCCCGAGCTCGTCGACCTAGCCGTGCCCGAGCCGGCCGAGGCGCACGTGCGTGTCCGTGTGCACGCGGCCTCGATCAACGGCTTCGACACCGCCGTCGTGAACGGCTCCCTCGACGGCGTGCTCGAGCACCGCTTCCCGGTTGTCCTGGGCAGGGATTTCGCGGGCACCGTGGATGCCCTCGGCGCTGGGGTCGTCGAGTACCAGGTCGGCGACCGTGTCTTCGGTGTGGTGACGAAGCCCTACCTCGGGGACGGCTCGTTCGCCGAGTACGTCACCGTCTCGACGTCGGTCGGCATCGCCGTCTTGCCTGAGCAGATCGACTTCCTGGAGGGCGCGGCGCTCGGGTCGGCCGGTACCGCCGCCATCGCGGTGATGAAGGCCGCGGACCTGCACCCCGGCCAGACGGTGCTGGTCGCCGGCGCAACGGGCGGAGTGGGCAACCAGGCCGTCCAGCTGGCCGCGAAGGCAGGCGCCCGTGTCCTCGCGACCGCCCGTACCGCCGAAGGGAAAGCGCTGGTCACCGCGCTCGGCGCGACCGTGGCCCTCGACTACGAGGACGTTGCGGGCGCCGTGAGGGCGGCGTATCCAGACGGCGTCGATGTCGTCGTCCACCTGGCTGGTGACCCAACCGCCGTGCTGACGGCCGTCCGCGACGGCGGACGCTTCGTATCGACCCGCATCGGTTCCCCGGATGAGTTGCACACGGCTCACGCCACCGTCGTCGCCATCTCGGCCGAGCCGGATTCCGGCAAGCTCTGGAGCGCAGCCCGTAACGAAGCCGACGGCACCACCCGTGTCCGGATCCAGGACACCTTTCCCCTCGATCAGGCTCCGAGCGCACTTGCCGCGTTCGCCGCCGGCGCCGCCGGTGCCGCCGGTGCCGCGGGCAAGATCGTCATCACCGTCGTGTCCTAGATGTGATGTCCAGAGAGGTTGGTCAGCCGGGTGATCGGCGGGTTGCCTCCGATTGCGCTGTGGGCGCGGTGGTGATTGTAGAAGTGGATCCAGCCAGGAAGGGCTGCGCGACGCTCG